>WNFM01051414.1_pt8 | contig 10526 bp, 8 predicted proteins | sample 5400271 | NCBI WGS metagenome assembly WNFM01 (sample SAMN13153352, study PRJNA577476) | soil metagenome | isolation source: 60 cm saprolite on Douglas fir-dominated hillslope | place: USA:California | collected 2013-09-17 | reverse complement strand
AAGGAAGAGCTCTCCCCTAATCCTTTCCAGGGACTATTCGGCCAGTGCTTCCAGACCAGCTCGTCCAGCTCGCGCATATGCTTGCGGCCGAATGTCGTGGCGTAGAAGTGTCCTGAGGGTGTGAGCACACGTCGGATGTCGCCCAGCGCTCGTGGCACGTCCGGGATGTGATAGAGCATGTGATTGGCGATCACGGCGTCGAAGGTCGCATCCGCAAAGGGCAGCTCCTGGGCGCCGGCGACGTTGTAGGCAAAGCGTTCCTCGCCGAGAAGCGTTCGCGCCTCCTGGAGCATCCCCGGCGAGAGGTCCGTCAGTGTGATTTGCCAGCTTGCCGGGATGCGCTCGCGGTTGCTCCGCCAGAGTCCGCCGGGTCCGCAACCGAGCTCCAGGAGTTTGCTGCCCTCGCCGAGCGTGAAATGGTCAAAGGCCCAGCGATAGAATCCGTATGTGTTGACGCTATAGCGCCTGTACAAATCAACGCGGGCACCGAGGCACGTTGCATCCTTATACTGACTGTTCAAGAGGTACGCTTGATCGCGAAATTTGTCCATTCTTACTTCCTCTTCGGACCAGGCTCCCGTACAGTAGGCGGGGTGCGCGGGCGTCGCCTGAGAATACGTGCGGCTTGAGCCCATGCAGAGTGTCAGGGAGCGCCGTATTCCAGCGTTCCACACGAGCCGTTGCGCCGGACTCCTTTCCGACAGCTGGATGCCCGCGAACGTGCCGCGGCAGCGGCCGCTCAGTGCTGCGGAGCCGTCGCGGACGCTGAGGCTGGGGCGGCGTCCAGCGCGCGGGCCAGGATTTCCGCGATGTCCTCGACGCCGAAGCGCTCTTGAGCGCCGACGCCCTTGATGCCGTCCTCGAACATGGTGATGCAGAACGGGCAGGCGGCCGCCAGGGCCTCCGCGCCCGTGTCCAGCGCTTCTTGCACGCGCGTGTTGTTGATGCGCTTGCCGATGCGCTCCTCCATCCACACACGGCCCCCACCGCCACCGCAGCAGAACGAGCGGTTGCGATTGCGCGCCATCTCCTTTACGCCATCCTGGTTGACGACGTTCAGCACGCGGCGCGGCTCATCGTAGACATCGTTCCAGCGACCGATGAAGCAAGGATCGTGGTAGGTCAGCGCGCGCTTGTCGAAGCCTTCAGGAAGCTTGAGCTGTTCCGAGGTGATCAACCCATCGATGAACTGGGTATGGTGCACGACCTCGTAGCTCCCACCGAGCTGGGGGTACTCATTCTTGATGGTGTTGAAGCAATGCGGGCACGTCGCCACCACCGTCTTGACGTGGTAGGAGCGCGTAGGGTCCGCGCCGACGCCGTGGCTGGCGTTACCGTTGGGCTGCGCCCCGTTCGCCGGCGGCGCGCCGTTCCTGCCGAAGCCGTAGCCGTTGAGCACCTCGACATTCTGCTGCGCCAGCATCTGGAAGAGATACTCGTTGCCGATGCGTCGCGCGGGATCGCCGGTGCAGCTTTCCTCCGGACCCAGAATGCCGAAGCGCACGCCAGCCGCTTGCATGACCTTGGCGAACGCGGTGGCCACTTTGCGGTTGCGCGCATCGAAGGAGCCCATGCAGCCGACCCAGTAGAGGACCTCCACATCGGGATCCTCGGCCAGCGTCTTGATCCCCAGCGCCTGCGCCCATTCGGCGCGCGTGTCGTTGTTGATCTCCCACGGGTTCTGGTTGCGCTCCAGGTTGTTGAAGAGCGGCACGACCTCTTGCGGAAACTTGCTCTCCTCCATCACGAGATAGCGCCGCATATCCTCGATCTTTTGCACATGCTCGATGCTGACGGGGCAAATCTCGACGCACGCGCCGCAGTTCGTGCAGGCCCAGAGCGATTCTTCCTTGATGATCCCGCCCACCATCGGCTCGCGCGCGATCTGCTGCGCGCCCTGCGTGGACCCTACGACCGTAGGCCCGCCGGCCTGGGCAAACAGCTCTTCGCGCACGCCCAGGATGATCTCCTTGGGCCACAGCGGCTTGTCCGTCGCGAGCGCCGGGCAGACGCTATTACAGCGACCGCATTCGGTGCAGGCGTAGCCGTCCAGCAGTTGCTTCCAGGTGAACTGCGTGACTTTGCTGACGCCGTAGTCCTCGCGCTCTTCGAGATTCTCGATCGGCTGCAGCGCGCCACGCGGCGCGAAGTTGCGAAAGAACACGTTGAAGGGCGTCGCGAGCAGGTGCAGATGCTTGGAGTAGGGAATATAGATCAGGAAGCTGAGCACCGCCAGGATGTTCGCCCACCAGAACCCTTGCATCACCGCCCGTGCGCCCGCTACAGGCACGCCAGCCATCGCGCCCGAAAAGAGCACGCCGATCGGCGTCCAGATTTGGCCGCCGGTGGCGCGGTAAGCGAACGCCTCGTAGAGCGCCAGCGTCAACAGCACGAGGAAGATCATGCCCAGGATGATCAGGCCGTCGATTGGGCTGTGTGATTGACTCTGCAGCGCCGCCGGGCGCAGGATGATGCGGCGGTAGGCGAACTCCACCAGCGCGACGAGCACCAGCGCGATGATCACATCCGTCGCTATAGCGTAGGCACGACTATCCAAGAGCGGCAGTCGGAAATTGAGGCCGTACGCCCACAGCTCCAGGGCGTCCAGCTGCAGGATGATGAAGCCCCAAAACGTGAAGAAGTGCGCTATGCCCGGCAGCGGATCGCGGAGGACGCCGCGCTGACCGAGCACCATCAGCACCCAGTACTGGATACGCTCGCCCAGGTGATCGAAGCGGTTTTCCTTTTGCCCGCTGCGGATGGCGTCGACGAGGTGTGTGACACGCCAGCCGAAGGTGCCCCACGCCAGGATCAGCACGGCGGCAAAGATGATGCTGCCGACCAATCCTCCAGCTGGCGAGACGACCGGATGAGCCATGATGCAGTCCTCCAACCCGCCTCGGTGAGGCCACTCGGCAGGGCAAGCGCGCGCACGCTCGCCCCGTCTCACGCACGCGCGCACGAGCCTGCGCGCCGTCCCTCAGCCCCCGGCCTTACGCTGTTTGACGGCCTCGGTGAGCTGCGGCACGATCACATTGAGATCGCCCACGATGCCCAGATCGCAGAAGCCAAAAATCGGCGCATCCTTGTCCTTGTTGATCGCGACGATCAAGCTCGCCGTGCCCATGCCCGCCTTGTGTTGAACGGCGCCGGAGATGCCGCAGGCGATATAGACCGTCGGCTTGACGGTTTTGCCCGTCTGGCCCACCTGGTGGGTATAGGGAATCCACCCGGCGTCCACGGCGGCACGCGACGCGCCGACGCTGGCGCCCAGCGCCTCGGCGAGCGCCTCGATCTGCGCGAACCCTTCCGGGCCGCCGAGCCCACGCCCGCCAGAGACGATGATCTGCGCCTCTTCTACCTTGGCGCGGCTGGCGGAGGGCAGCCAGATATCGTGCCCATCCGGCGCCTTGCCCAGGTGCCCCGCTTCGGCCGCACCCTCCGTGCCAAACGGACCGGAGAGCTTGGCCCCTGCCGCGGGCGCCGCGGGCGCGCTCACCGGCTCCACGGTAGGAGCGCCACCCACACGCGTCGTCGGGAAGGCGTTCTGGCGCGCCCCCAGCAGGAACGTGCCAGCGCCCTTGAAAGCCTCTTTTACCGTCTGCGCCCCACCGAAGGCCGGCACCGTCATCACGACGTCGCCGCCCTCCACCGCCACGTCGCTGACGTTGTAGACCAGGCCCAGACCCAGCCGAGCGGCCAGGCGAGCTGCGACGTCGCGGCCATAGTTCGTCATGCCGAAGAGCACCAACCGCGGCTGGCGCTGCTGGATCAGCGCCGCCAGCGTCTCCACATGGGGCTGCGCCAGGTAGTCGTCGTAGACCGCGCCTTCCGACGCGAAGACGGTGGTGACACCGCACGTGCCCAGCTCCTGCGCGGCGGCCTGCGTGTTCGTCCCCAGGGCGACAGCCGCCGAGGGTCCTCCGACTTTGCTCGCCAGTTGCAGTGACATACCGGCCAGGCGTCCGCTCGTCAGCTCGGCGAGCGCCCAAATCTCGTTTGGCATGCTTAGAGCACCTTTTGTTCAATCAGGAACGCGACCACCCGCTGCGCCGCCCCGTCATTGCCGACGTAGATCTCACCTTTGCGCTGCGTCGAGATGCGCTCCGCGCCCAGCACCCGCTCGCCCGCGCCCGCGGCCCCGACGGTAGCGGCGTCCAGGCCGAGATCGGCCAGCGAGTACGTATCCACCGGCTTCTTCTTGGACTGCATGATGCCCTTCATCGAGGGGTAGCGCGGCTCATTGATCGCCTTGGTGACACTGACGAGCGCTGGCAGCGCCGCCTCCGCCACCTGGTAGCCGACCTCCGCCTGCCGCTGGATGCGCGCAGTGCCGCCTGCAACGTCCAGTTTGGTGGCGAAGGAGAGCAACGGCGCGCCGAGCAGCTCCGCGACCGCCGCGGGCACCACGCCCCCGTAGGCATCGGCGGCGGCGCTGCCGAAGAGCGCGAGGTCGTAGCCGATCTTCTTGAGGGCGGCGGCCAGCGCGCGCGCCGTCCCAATGGCGTCGGAGCCGGCGAGCGCGGGATCGCTAACCAAGACGCCGCGATCGGCGCCCATCGCCAGCGCCTTGCGAATCGTCTCGGTCGCGTTGGCGGGGCCCATGCAGAGGACTACCACCTCGCCCCCCAGCTTCTCTTGCTGGCGTAGCCCCTCCTCGATGGTGTACTCATCGAACGGGTTGATGATCGCGTCTTCCTTGCGGCGCTCCAGCCGCATGTCGGGCCCGAAACGCTTCTCCGCCGTGGTGGACGGCGTCTCTTTCATGCAGACGACGATATTCACGCGCGTCGTACCTCCCCACACATAACCATGACACACCTGTGCGCCTGTGCGCCGCTGCGCCGTCCCTCCCCGTATGGGCGCCGTCACCCCATCCCCTCCATGGGACCTCCCGGCGCGTCCATTTGCTAGGCGCCGGCAGGGAGGTCCTGAGTTGGCAGGCTTGCGTGCGCGATGACCGTTAGATTGTTAGCTGGCCGGGATGTTCGGAGGCGCCAGCAGGAGGAGGGGCGTCGTTCACCGTACCGCGGCGCAGGGGATGCGCGAACCGCTGGCGCCTGCGCTGGAGACGTATGAGGCGAACGCCCTTGTTCCCCCAGAGAGAGATCACGCTGGATTGTATCTGGGCCGGCGACAGGGTGTCAACGTGTTGCTGGCTGACGGGGTGTGGCGGGCACAGGTGGCCACCCGTTGGTCCGCGAAGCTGAAGTGATCGGCGCTGGCCGGTCTGTTCTCTGCTCCGGGCATGGAACCTGCGCATTTTCTGGACGATGATCGTGATGCACACACTGACAGCACCTTCTGGTCAGGCTGGCGACCGTTGAGCCAGATGGACAACCTGATGTGGGTTCTGACATGTAGAAAGAGTTCATATTGGAAGTCAACCCTGCCCCGCCGTCAGGGCAGGGTTGAGGCAGGCGGGATCGTAGGAGGCGCCGGTACGCAGCAGATGGTAGATGACCGTGAGCAGTTTGCGCGAGAGGATAGTCAGCGCTTCCTTCTTGGCGCGCCCGCGATCCAGCAGTCGGTGGTAGTGGACCCGCCATTCAGGGCGGAAGCGCACCGCGACCAGGGTGGCCATGTAGCGGGCATGGCGCAATTCCCCCGGCCCGCGCTTGGACAAGTGGCGCTGGCCCACAAAGCGGCCACTCTCATGCGTGCGGGGCTCCAAACCGGCATAGGCGACCAGCTGATCCACGCGGCTAAAGCGGGCGGCATCGCCCACCTCGGCGCGGATGGTGGCGGTCCAGGTCGGTCCCAGGCCCGGCACCTGCCCCTGCAGGTGTTGGCTGGGCGGGTCGGCGCGCAGGACGTCGGCCAACGCCGCCTCCAACTCGGCGATGCGCGCGTGCAGATCAAGCAGGTGCTGCGCCAGGGTCCGCACGACCACGGTGCGCGCGGCGACCGCACGGGTGCTGGCCGCCGACTGCTGGGCCAGCTCGCGCAACGCGGCCGCGTGGGTCGGCCCCCAGCGGCCCGCGCTGACGTCCGCCATGACCCGGACGAGGTCGTCGAGCGGCACCTGGGCCAGGGCGTAGGCCGAGCTGTAGACGGTGAGCAGGCGCAAGACCGCTGGAGTCCCCAGGGTGGCATGGTCGGGCAGATGGCCCACCAGTTCGGGGAAGAGGGTCACCAACTCGTCATGCAAGCGCTGCCGGGCGGCACTCTGGCTCACCACCAGATCGCGCCGCGTGCGGGTGAGCGTACGCAGCGCCTGCACCGTCTCGTCGGGCCCACTGCTCGTCCGCGCCCCCCCCGCCAGCAGGCCGCGGGCCAGGGTGTGGGCGTCGCTGCCATCGGTCTTGGCGCGCAGGCCCAGGCTGGTGGCCCATGCCGCCGTCTGGTGCGGGTTGAGCAGCACCACCGTGTAGCCAGCCTGAGTCAGCCTATCGTAGAGCGGCTCCCACAGGCTGCCCGTCGACTCCACTCCAATCAGCAGGGTGGTTGGCTCGCCTGCACCCCACTCCCCCAGCCATGCGAGCAGTTGGGCGTGGCCCGTGGCGGTGGCCGGGATCGGGGTGCTCTTGAGCCGGAGGGGGCCACCGGGCGCCTCCAGCGCACAGACGACATGCGCGGACTTGGCCACGTCAATGCCGACAACGCAACGAATCTCGGGGGACAGCATGCGATCTCCCTTCTGGCCCAGTTGACGACGTCTGGCAGCGACCTGACCTTCCCGGCGCGGTTCCCTTCTCCATGGGCGCTCCCAGCCGGACACCGCCGGGCGGGGCGCAGTCGTTCGACCATCGACCGTTCACCAGGGGAAGGCAGGCACGGGAGTCTTTCTGAGTCGGTCAGGCCGTAAGGAGCAGCGACGACCGTTTCCCGCCAGCTGTCCGGGTGGAGAGTCTAGCCCACTCCCTACCCCTAGTCAAATATAGAAGGAGCACGTCATGACGATTCTCTATGTTGCTATCGAGAATGCGCTGGCAGTGCTACACCAGCGCAGCAGTGGATGGGAAGTCGCCTTTCACCTGACGGGCAGTCAGCCGCAATGCCTGGCTATGGACCCGCTTCACCAGAAACACGTCTACTGTGGCACGTTCGATCAGGGGTTGTGGCAGAGCACCGATGCTGGAGCCTCCTGGCAGCCTGTCGGCGCGGGTATTGCGCACGAGAAAGTGATGTCGGTTGCCGTGAGCGCAACGGAGCAAGAGGGCGGTTCTGGCGTCGTCTATGCAGGAACCGAGCCAAGCGCCATCTATCGCTCAGAGGATCAGGGGAGGTCCTGGCAGGAGCTGGCCGCGCTGCGCGCGCTTCCCTCAGCTCCGACCTGGAGTTTTCCTCCTCGTCCGTGGACCTCACATATCCGCTGGATCACGCCCGATCCCCTCATCCCTGGTCGCGTCTTCGCTGCGGTTGAGGCTGGCGCACTGATCCGCAGTCTGGATGCCGGTCAAACTTGGGAAGATCGCAAGCCCGATGGTCCATACGATACTCACACTCTGGTCATGCACCGCCTCGCGCCCAATCGGTTGTACTCGGCAGCAGGTGACGGATTCATGCGTCCCGGCGACGGCTTCGCACAGAGTGACGACGGAGGCGACACCTGGTCTCGACCCGGTGCAGGGTTGACCTATCACTACCTCTGGAGTGTGGCGGCTGACCCTGCCAACCCCGATACATTGGTGATCTCAGCGGCCCCTGGTCCGCAAGAGGCCCATAATCCGTCGTCTGCGGAGTCGGCAATCTATCGCCGCTCTGATGGCGGAGCGTTCCAGCAGGTGCGTGAGGGCTTGCCTCCTGCGCGAGGGTTGCTGATAGCCGTCGTGGCGGCGAACGAGGCTGAACCTGGCGTCTTTTACGCGGCGAACAACAGGGGACTCTTCCGCTCAGCTGATGCAGGCTCGATCTGGGAGGAACTGCAGATTCCTTGGCCCGCTTCTACACGCCTAGGGCGTGCGCTGGCACTCGTCGCGGCGCAAGGATAGCGCTGCATTCTCGTCATCCTCTACCTACCCTTGCTCGGTAATCTGTGTCTTTGTTGTAGCTCCTGCAGCAGACTCGTGACCACCGAGCTGGCGTTCCTGCCAGCAGGCGTGAGAGGGATATCTGTGCGCTGTCGGACGCGAATCCGCTCAAAAGCCCCTGCCATATGCTCGTCGCCGGGCAGGTCAGGCGTGGTAGCATACACTTGCGGGGGCTGCGGCTGGCAGCCACGTGGAGCGCAAACTCGCCTCGCTCCGCGGCCTCGGCCGATCCACTCCAGACGTCCGGGGGTCCGTATGATCATTACGCAAGGACTCGCTATGCCGCGCACCGTCACTGCCACGCGCTACGTCACGCCGCTGCGCGAAGGGGGCTCGCTCCCGGCTATCGTCGAGGCGGACGACGACGGGCTGTACGTGCTGAAGTTCCGCGGCGCGGGTCAGGGTCCCAAAGCGCTGATCGCTGAGCTGGTGGCCGGTGAGATTGGGCGGGCGCTGGGCCTGCTGGTGCCAGAGATCGTCCTGGCGCGGCTGGACCCGGTGCTGGGGCGAGCCGAGCCGGACTCCGAGATCCGGCAGCTCATCCTGGCGAGCACGGGCGTGAACCTGGCGCTCGACTATCTGCCGGGCGCCCTTCCCTATGATCCACTGGTGCGCCCGCGCGTGGAGGCGCCGCTGGCCTCCGCGATCGTGTGGTTCGATGCGTATACCACCAACGTGGATCGCACCGCGCGCAACACCAATATGCTCGTCTGGCACAAGCGCCTCTGGCTGATCGATCACGGCGCGGCGCTCTACATGCACCACAACTGGGGCGATGTCGCGGCCATGAGTCGCCGGCCGTTCGCGCCCATCAAGGAGCACGTGCTGCTGCCGCTGGCCGAAGCCCTGGCGGAAGCCGACGCCGCAGCGCGCCACGCCCTCTCGCGCGCCGCGCTGGCGGAGATCGTCGCGGCGATTCCGGACACCTGGCTGGACGGCGAGGCCACCTTCGCCACGCACGCGGCGCACCGCGCGGCGTACCTCGCCTATCTCACGCAGCGCCTGGAAGCGTCACACATCTTCGTCGAGGAGGCACTGCATGCCCGCGCGCAGCTCCTTTGACTACGCCTTGATTCGCGTCGTGCCCCGCGTGGAGCGCGAAGAGTTCATCAACGTGGGAGCGATCCTCTACTGCCGCACGCGCGCAGTCCTCGCCGCGCGCATCGCCCTCGACCGCGCCCGGCTGGCGGCGCTGGCCCCTGACCTGGACATCGACGAGATCCAGGCCCACCTGGACCTGATCCCGCTGATCTGCGCTGGCGCGGATGCGGCCGGCGCGGTCGGGCGCTTCTCCCAATCTGAGCGGTTCCACTGGCTGGTCGCCCCACGCAGCACCATGATCCAGACCTCACCGGTGCACTCCGGCACCGGCACGAATCCCGGGGCCGCGCTCGATCATATCATGGCTACGCTGGTGCTGCCGCTCGATGCCTCCGCCGCGCGCTAGCCAGCAGGGAGCCGCCACAGCCGTGCCGCCTCAGGGTCGCGGCGTCCGGTCCATGAAGGCGACGATGTGCGCCGCCAGCTCCTCGCCTTGCTCCTCTTGCAAGAAATGGCCGGCATCGCGGATCACGATCTCCGGCTGGTCTTTGGCGCTGGGGATCAGCGCGCGGAAGAAGCGATCGCCGCCGCGGGTGATCGGGTCGCCGTCCGAGAACATCACCAGGGCCGGCTTGGTCCACGCCGCCAGGACCGTACGCGCACGACGCATCTCCGCCGCGCCGGGCTGGTCGGGCCGGGTCGGCACGAGCGCGGGGAACGCCTTGGCACCAGCCTTATAGGAGGCATCGGGGAAGGGCGCCTCGTAGGCGGCGAGCACCTCGGGCGCGATGCGATCGGGATGGGCCAGGCTCGACCGGATGATGCGAACAATCGGCAAATCGGGCACCGCGAGGGCGAACTGCTGCCACTGCAAGAACGCCTCGGGCATCGGCTCGTCGCCCGTCGGCAGGCCGGTATTCATGATCACCAGCCGGGTGAAGCGCTGGGGCAGCTCACTGACCACACGCAGCCCGATCAGGCCGCCCCAATCCTGACACACCAGAGTGATGTCTTGCAGCCCCAGCGCATCGAGGAAGCGCACCAGCGTATCGCGGTGCATCTGGAACGAATACTCGCTCGGCTCGGTGTACTTATCTGACCGGCCAAACCCGATGAAGTCCGGCGCGATGACCCGTGCGCGGCGCGCCAGGGGCGGGATCATCTTGCGGTAGAGGTAGCTCCAGGAGGGCTCGCCGTGGAGGCAGAGCACGACCTCGCCGGCGCCCTCCTCGACGTAGTGCATACGCACGCCGTCCAGCGCGGCATACTGGGGGACGAAGTGATAGCCGGGCAGGTTGGTGAAGCGTTCCTCGGGCGTCTGGATGATCGGCACAGTTGGGCCTCCTCCTTGGGCGGCGCGCACGCGGCAACGAGGCGCTGAGATCTCAGCGATCCTCGGCGCTGCTCAAGGTATACCCCGCGCGTCCAACTGGCGGCCAGAGCGGTGGCCGGGGAGGCTTTCGTGCCCTCATGAGAACCGCCTCTTCCTCCTCTACGCTCATCGCTCCGGCG
>WNFM01348577.1_pt1 | contig 10527 bp, 1 predicted proteins | sample 5400271 | NCBI WGS metagenome assembly WNFM01 (sample SAMN13153352, study PRJNA577476) | soil metagenome | isolation source: 60 cm saprolite on Douglas fir-dominated hillslope | place: USA:California | collected 2013-09-17 | reverse complement strand
GGGCTGCTTTGTCCAGGGCCGCGCCATCGCGGGCACCGGCCTCTCGGGCCACCCCGTCCCGTCCAGCGGTCGCCTCTTCCGACATCTCGCGCGAGAGGATCTCGAGAAACTTCCCCTTCTCGACCGTCACCTTGTCGGACAGGATGGCGCGCAGCCGCGGCAGAAGCCGTTCCGCCGCCCCGTCCCCGCTTTGGGTCAGGACCCGCTCGGCCGCCTCCATCGCCGGCTCGACCGGGACGAAGTCGCGCAGGGCCGGGTCGACGAAGTCGCGCTTGTACTGGATCGCTTCGCCCTTTCGGAAGGCGCCATCGACCGTCAACAGGACACGGGCGGCCATCATATGTAGACGATCGCTCAGCTCTTCGCGCGCGAAGCCGGCGAAGACCGGGTGATAGACGACGCCGATGCGCGCCGCCGCCAGCTGTGCGATGAAGGTCTCGATGATGTTCGGCATGTACAGGACGATGGTGTCGCCGCGCCGCAGACCGAGCGCCCGCAGCGCCGCCGCGCAGCGCCGCACCTCGCGCTGCAGCCCGGCATAGGTGATGGAGCGCTGCTCCAGAGGGCGCCGATCGGAGTCGATCCGATCCCCTTCCCAGATGAAGGCGGTTCGCTCGCCCCGCCCGCGCTCGACCCAGCGGTCGACCGCCTCGACGCTGGCGTTGAGCGCCCCGTCCGCGAACCAGCGGACGCATGGGAAGGCCGACCCGTCGTACCCTTCCCGCGGGGGCCGGATCCAGTCGAGCTCCTGGCGCGCCACCTCGACCCAGAACGGGTCGCGGGCCAGACGTGAGGCATGACGCAAAAGCGCCCAGCCGGAGCGCTCCTGGAACAGCGCACGCTGCACCCCGAGCGGCTCGGCCGCCGAGGGGAATTCCGGCTCGCGCTTCTCCTGGAACGCACGAACGCCGGCCGCGAAGTCGGAGAAGCGGAACAGCGCCGAGCCGAACAGGAACTCGGTCGCCAGTGCCAGAGCGCGCGGCGAGGCTCCGGCGGCCGGCGCCAACCCCTCCACCTCGACGTCCGCTTCCGCGAGACCGGCGCGCAGCTCGTCGAGCCAGCCCGTATCGCGGCCCAGCGTCTCGTAATCGAGCCCCAGCAGCAGATCGGAGACCCAGATCGAGACCGGGCTGCGGCGGCCGAGGGTCGCGAGGATGCCGGCCGCCCAGACCCGCTCGGCCTGGTCCTCCGCCTCACGCGCCGCCTTCTCGAGCGAGCGCAGCAGATCGTGACGGGTCGGCGCCGCGAAGTGACGCTCGACGAACTGCAGGGCGGTCTCGCCGTGGAACCGCCCGTTCCCCTTGCTCCAGCGCCCCTGGAAGGCGGGCACTCCGCCGGCCACCCGCCCGTGCAGGAAGGCGATCTCGGCCGAGCCCTTCATCCTGGTGCCGGCCTCGCCGCGCGCCGCCCGCCTCAGGGAAGCCAGGAACGGCTCGATCTGCTCCGCCTCGACGAACGCATCGGCGAAGCCCCATTTCACCGCCTGCCGGCCGTCGAACGATTCGGAGGTCCAGGCGAAGTAACGGGCCAGCGGCAGCCCGAGCCGCCGCTTCAGCTCGAAGGTCGCCCCGACATCCGGAAGGAAGCCGATGCGCGACTCGGGCATGGCGAAGCGCGACCTTCCGGTCGCGACGATGTACCCGCCGAACGCCAATCCGAGCCCGCCCCCCATCGCGATGCCGTCGGCGATGGTGACCAGGGGAATCGACAGCCGCGCCAGCCGCAGATCGAGGAGGTACTCCCGCGCCAGGAAGTGATCGGCCTCTTCGGGGACGCCGCTCTCGACGCTTCCCAGGAACGCCTTGACGTCGGCGCCGGCGCAAAAGTGGTCACCCTCACCCCGCAGGATCACCAGGCGGATCGTGGGGTCGGCCTCGATACGGTCGAGGGCGGCATGCAGAGCTTCGATCATCCCGATCGTCAATGCATTGCGCGCCGCCGACCTGGCGAGCGTCAAAGTGGCGACACCCCGCTCGAAGGAGGAGCGGACCGCTCCTTCCGCCCGGGCATCCGCCCTGGCCGCCCGCGCGGCCGCTTCGACGGTCGCGCCGCCCATCTTCCCTTCCATCCCCATGCTCTTGTCGCTCATCATCTCGAGCACCGCACCGCCCCTGCCTGGCCCACTCTGCCGCTCCCGAACACCCCCGGCGCCTGTACAACGACCGGCGCGGAGACAGAAATCCCCCCGTCAGGCTCGAGCCCGGGAGCGACGGGAACTAAACCTCCGTCAGCAACGCCTTGTCTTGGTCTTGGAAGTGCTACTGGAAGAGAAAGGCGTTCCCCGGGCTCGGCCTCAGCCTACGAGCCTTACCGCCACGCTATAGTGTCGGGACGCCTTCACAAGTGACTCCGCAACAATGTTGGGCTTTAAGTACAGCGATTCCGCCCGGCTGTCAACGGCATTGTTGCAGCGTGAAACAAAAACAACTTTTGGAGGGTCGGGTCAACTCGTGGAACGAAGCTTGGATCGGTCGCTTACCGCAGATGCTGTTTGTTCGAAACAGCCGCCCCGTCCGGCGCCCCGGGGCACCCCCCGTCGCAGTACGACGGTTGCTCCGGCCAGGGGGCCGTCGCCGTGCCATAGCCGCTGGCACCGGCGGCGCCTCGCGTTTCGATGAGATAGAAAAGCGCCTTTCCCGGCAGCGGCTGCGCTGCCGGCGACGGCTCGGTATAGCTCGTCCCAGGCTCGCCCCTCGCCAGAACCCGCACCGCTCCAAGTGACAGGTAGCTCATTTGCCGGCGCACCTGGTCAAGGTCCCCCTCAATCAGATCGTAGACGACCGCATCCTGCACGCTGTTCCAGAAGAGGTGAGCCTGACCACCGGATCCTCCCGTCTCGACCTGGATGAAGAGCGGCTCGGGTCCGAACCCCAAATCGTGCGGGACGATGACAAAGGCGAACGAGGAGGCCCTGTTCCCGGACCTGTCGGTCGCCGCGTAGGTCAGCGTGTAGACCCGTCCCGGTCCGTCCGCCGAACGCTCAGCCCGGAGCTGGATCAGACTCGCGGCGGTTCCCGGTGTCGCGTCGGCAATATCTCCCGTCGTGCTGCCGTCGGCGCCGCCGGGGGCGTCGTCCGGCTCGCTGCTGGTCGCCGACAGGAGCGTGACGCTCGGTGCCGGGTCGCAGATATCGGTCGTCTGCCAGGCCGCCTGCACCGGAATCAGCCGGTGGTTCGGCGGCCAGAGCTGCGTCGGGCTGACCGACAGGCTGAGTGCCGGCGGACGCGTGTCGACCACCGCCGCCAGTGTCGAGGCGACTGCCGTCATGCCGTCCGCATCGGTCACCCGCAGCGTCACCCGGGTGGTCCCGAGCGGCAGGATCATCGTTAGCCGCGGCCCGCTGCCGAGTTGCTGCTGCGAGGCTGTCCCAAAGTCCCGGAACCACTCGTATGAGACGATCGTCCCGCCGGCGTCCTGATCGTGCGATGCCGAGCCGTCGAGGCTCACCACCCCGGCCAGCGGCCGGTCGCACTCGGACGGGGCGATCGGGCCGATGACAGCCTGCGGGGGGAACCCGACAGGACCTCCGCTCGTCTGCGGCGCCTGGTTGATCAGAACGCTGAGACCGTCGCTGGTCCCGTAGGCTGGGACAACGATATCGAGATAGCCGTCGCCGTTGAGATCGACCGCGCCGACCCGATCCGACCCGCCGGCGTGGTAGAGCGCCGGCGGCTTGAAGCCTCCCTGTCCGTCGCCGATAAGCAGAGATAACTCACCGGAGCCATACGAGGTCACCTGGGAGATCACGGCGATGTCGGGCCGTCCGTCGCGGTTGAAATCACCAACGGTCAGGTCCCCCGGCCAGAATCCGAGCGGATAGGAAACGGGCGGCTTGAACGTAGCATCCCCTGCCCCGCGCAGCACAGCCAGATCCCTCGGCGACGCTGAGTTGAAATTGATTCTGGCGACGACGATATCGAGGGAGCGATCGCCGTCGAGGTCCGTCAGGGCGATTCCCCGTGCGCCCTCTCCGACATCTATGACCGGCCCGGCTCGAAAGGAGCCATCGCCACCGCCCTGGAAAATGTTCAGCTGACGCGTCCCGGGGGGCAGGATCAGGAGATCGAGGTTGCCATCCTTGTCGACATCGCCTGCGGCCACATTCCCGTAATAAAACCCGAGAGGCGCGGAAAAGGTCGGGGCGCCGAACAGCGCTCCTGGGAGACCGAGCCGGACAGTGAAGCTGCGATAGTCCCCGCTCAGAAGATCGAGCCTGCCGTCCCCGTTAATGTCGACAAGCATGATCGGGTAGTTTCCAGCCCCCTCGATTCCGGGCCCCGGGTGGAACGTGCCATCCCCGTTCCCCAGCAGGGTCGATGCGCTCGACGACACGCCGTCTTGCACCACGAGATCGAGGAGGTTGTCTCCATCGAGGTCGCCCGCGGAGAGATAGTACGGAGAACTTCCAGTCATCACCGGGTCCCGCCGCTGCAACGTCCCATCACCCAGACCGGCCAAGATTGCGACATCGTCCTGAGCCGAGGACGTGCCATTGGATGACCTCTCCGCGACGGCGACATCGGGATGGCCGTCATGGTCGAAATCTCCGATGGCGAACGTGCCATGGACCGCACCGATCCCGAAGTCTCGCGCGGCGAGGAAGGTGCCGTCTCCCCTCCCAAAAAACGTGGAGAGGGTTCGTTCAGCGAAGTTGTACAAAATGATATCCGGATTCAAATCACCATCGAGGTCTTCAACGACAAATGGGAGCTGATAGGAGCTGACGGCGAGCGCATCCTTGAGACTGAACGCACCATGACCGTCCCCGAGGAGAGAGACGAGGCGATTGGAATTGCCCGACAACCCGGCGACGATATCGATCCGGCCATCCCGATTGAGATCGACGGCCTGAATCCTATGGAGCGTGCCCTGAATCGGAGAGATCGTCGGGGGCCCGAAGGTGCCATCGCCGCGCCCCTGGAAGATGGCGAAGCTGGAGGGGCTATCGGAGGTCATACCCACGAGATCGAGAATTCCGTCACCCGTGAAATCGGCGAGCCCCAGGTCGTCGGTACCTGAAAGATGCGGGATCGAGATCGGCGCCCGGAAGCCCTCCGCGCCGTCGGAGAGGTAGGCGACGACGGTCGAACCGATCGCGACCACCAGATCGTCTCTTCCATCACGATTCAGGTCGCCTCCAAGGATCGTCGAGAAGGCGGAGGATGAGCCGAAGAGTCTCGGCGGTCCGAATCCCCCCGCCCCATCGGAGGGCAGGATCCCGAAGGTGGTCGTATTGGACTCCGGATTCGTGAAGGCCAGGTCGGGTTTCCCGTCTCCGTTGAAGTCTCCCACCGCGCAAGAGTAGAAATATTCGCTCGTGGAAATCGGAGGCTGTTGTTCGAAGCGACCGTCCACCTGGCCCAGGAACTCCACCAATGCATTCCGACCGTTCACGATCAACAAGATGTCCGGTATTCCATCGGAGTTCAGATCCGCCTTGGCCCCGCAGGATACGAAACTACCCTCACCCGGTGGCAGGTCCAGGGCCGACCTGAGCCGGCCGTCGCCGAGCCCGAGCAACAGATCGAGTCCGATTTGAAAGTTCTGGATGGAGGCGATCGCGGCAAGATCTCCGAGGCCATCGTGATTGAAGTCCCCGCCGATCATAACCGAAAGGTTGAACGGGAACTCGGTGACGGGCGATTCAAAAAAGAAGGGCGCCCGCTGCCGCTGACAGGCATCACCGTAGGCGTCGCCATCCTTGTTCTCCTGGAGCGGATTGGAAACGAGCGGACAGTTGTCCGGCGGGCAGGTCTGCCCGGCCGAGCCAGGATCCCCGAACCCGTCGCCGTCGGTATCGACGCACGTGTCACAGACATCACCCACACCATCGGCGTCGCGATCGATTTGCGTCGCATTGAACGTCGCGGGACAGTTGTCGACAGGACAGACGCTGGCCGGGAATCCGGGGTTGCCGAACCCATCGTGATCCGTATCGGTGCATGGGTCGCAGGCATCTCCGATCCCGTCAGCGTCGGCGTCGGCCTGACCCGGGTTGGCACTGGTCGCGCAATTATCGCAGGCATCTCCGATTCCGTCGCGGTCGGCATCGCCCTGCGAGGGATTGAAGACCTGGGGACAATTGTCCCGCGCGCAGGCCGACGTTCCCGGGGCTCCCGATCCGAATCCATCGTTGTCCGGATCGGTGCAGGAGTCGCAGGCATCCCCGATCCCGTCTTTGTCAAAGTCCTCCTGCATTGCGTTGCTCGCCTGCGGACAGTTGTCGCACAGGTCACCCAACCCATCTCCATCCCGGTCGCTTTGAGAAGGGTTCGCGACGAGGGGACAATTGTCCACCGCGCAACTGTTCCTCGGGAACCCCGGATTCCCGAAACCATCGCCGTCGGTGTCGGTGCAGGGATCGGAAGGGTCAGGCACACCGTCGTGATCCGAGTCCGGATAGGGGCCGCGGTTCCGGAGGATGGTCACATATCCGAACAGGCCGGCGATGGCGATGTCCTGCCGATGGTCGCCGTCGAAATCGCCGACCGCGATGAACTCCGGAGTATCGAGACTTCCGAATGCCTGTTCCGGCTCGAGGGTACCATCGGCTCGGCCGAGAAGGACCGATAGATCACCCGAGCCCTCGTTCGCCACCAGGAGATCGGTCAGACCATCCGCGTTCGCATCGCCGAGCGCGAGGGCGATCGGGCCTGCTCCGACGCTCTGCCGCACCGGGGCGCCGAATGTCCCGTCGCCGGCCCCTTTCAACAGGGCGACTTCCCCGTGAGCCTGATTGGCGACCGCGAGATCTCTCCGCCCGTCTCGATCGATGTCCAACACGACGACAGAAAATGCGACGTCAAAATTAAAGGTCGGCCCCGCGATTCCATAGGAGGTAAAGGCTCCGAAAGTGCCGTCGCCCCGCCCCAACAGTATGTTGACCCTGCCTGAGACAGAGGGGAATGGAGTGAAGCGCCCCGTGTCCGCGACGGCGAGATCCGGGCGCCCATCATTGTCGAAATCGCCTATGGCGACCCATACCGGGCTGATCCCGGCCGCCACCGTGAGCGGAGTGGCGAACCCTCCCCGGCCGTCACCCAGAAAAATGGAGAGATCGCCCGAGGCGGCGTTGGCGGCGACGATGTCCTGGCGCCCGTCCCCGTTGAGATCGCCGATCGCCAGCCCGAACGTGCGTTTCCCGGCTCGCAGTCTGAGAGGAAGCTCGAATGTGCCGTCACCATTTCCCGTGAGAACGGTGACGTATCCTTGATCCGTGTCCTGGGCGATCGCCAGATCAACCTTCTGATCTCCATTGAAATCGCCGGTCGCCACGAAGATGGGACCGTAGCCAACGCTCGTAGTCTGCGGCGAAGAGAAGCGTCCCTCGCCGTCACCCAGAAGGACCGAGACGTCGGATTTCTGGTGGTTGACGACCGCCAGATCCTGAATTCCATCACCATTGAGGTCGGCCGCAGCAGCGCTGAAAGAATCGGGCGCATACCGTTGCCCGCTCAGATTCAATTCGGTCGGGTACTCCTCCTGGGTCTCGTACCCTCCCGCATCCGTCGTTCCGAGCACGATCCAGAGAGACTTTTCGTAGATCGAGAGCACCGCCAGATCGTCGGTGGCGTCGCCATTCCACCGACCCTTGAGAAGCGCGTCGGGCGATCCGGGGCCTGGCCCGAGCGGGACGGCGTCCTCGAAGGTTCCGTCCCCATGTCCGGCCTGCATCCTCATGCGGGTGCCCGGGCCGCCGTAGGCGATATCGGCATGACCATCGCGGTCGAAATCGTCGATCGCGACGACACGCTGGTAGTGAAGCGTTTGCAACGGCCTATCGCCCTCGAACGAGCCGTCCGGACGACCGACGAGCAGAGACAACGAAGACGATCTGAAGGGATCTTCGTAACCGCTCGCCACCAGGAGATCCGGCGTGCCATCCTCGTTGAGATCGCCTGCTGCGATGGCGATCGGATTTCTGACGACGGGGAATCTCGCCTGTGGCCCGAAAGCTCCGCCACCGACGCCGAGAAACACGGAAAGATCATCGGAGACCTGGTTGGCGGCGACGATGTCAAGGTTTCCGTCGCCGTTGAGGTCGAGAATCTGAAGGGCCCTCGGCCCATGGCCGGCCGTCAGCGACGCGGCCGCACCGAACGTCCCGTCGCCTTTGCCTTGCAGCACAAGAACCCGGTCACCCGTGGAATCGCTCGCGATGAGATCGTCCATCCCGTCGCCATTGACGTCGGCCACTTCAACGACGGCGGGGCCAGGCAGGAGAGGGATCGACACCGGTGAGGCGAAGGAGCCGTCCCCCTGCCCCAGAAGCGTCCAGATCCCGCCCTGGAATTGACCTGTGATGGCGACGTCGGGCCTGCCATCCTGGTTGAAATCGCCGACCGCGATCGACGTCGCCTGTATCGCTGCGCCGGTGGAGATCGGGGGCCCGAAGGTGCCATCGCCCCGTCCGAGGAGAACCGATAGGCCCTGCGGGATCGACTGGGTGACGATCATGTCGATCTTCCCGTCGCCGTTGAGATCAGCGCTGGCCAGCGCCGTCGGTTCGCTGATGTGATAGACAGGGACGGGATAAAGCGAGTCTGCGCCCGCCGGAAGGGCGGCAGAAAACAAGAGCAGGATGAAAAGCGCGCTCAGGACGATCCGTGAAGAGGCGACTCTCGACGGCATTGACATGCATGCTCCCTTCTAACGCACATGCTGCCGGCTCGTCGTGCCCGCCCCGCCCTGGGAGCCGGGACATCCCCCGTCGCAATACGATGGTTGCTCCGGCCAGGGGGCCGTCGCCGTGCCGTACCCGCTGGCACCGGCGGCGCTCCAGGATTGCAGCAGGTAGAAGAACGTCTTCCCGGGTGACGGCCGCGGCGCCGGCGCCGGCTCGCTGTAGCTCGTCCCTGGAGCCGTCCGCGCCAGCACCCGCACCGCTCCCAGCGAAAGCTGTCCCTCGAGACGGCGCGTTTGATCGAGATCCCCTTCGATCAGGTCGTAGGCAACGCCATCCTGCACGCTGTTCCAGAACAGATGGGCCTGCCCTCCCGGCCCCGCCGTCTCGATCTGCATCGCCAGCGGCTCGGGACCGGAGCCGAGGTCGTGGGGAACGATGACGACCCCGACCGAGGAGGCCCTGTTCCCGGAGCTGTCGGTCGAGGCATAGGTCAGCGTGTAGACCCGCCCCGGCCCGTCCGCCGACCGCTCAGCCCGGAGCTGGATCAGACTCGCGGCGGTCCCCGGTGTCGCGTCGGCGATATCTCCCGTCGTGCTGCCGTCGGCGCCGCCCGCGGCATCGTCCGGCTCGCTGCTGGTCGCCGACAGGAGCGTGACGCCCGGAGCAGGGTCGCAGATGTCGGTTGTCTGCCAGACCGCCTGCACCGGAACCAGCCGGTGGTTCGGCGGCCAGAGCTGCGTCGGGGTGACCGACAGGCTGAGCGCCGGCGGACGTGTGTCGACCACCGCCGCCAGGGTCGAGGCGACCCCGGTCATGCCGTCCGCGTCGGTCACCCGCAGCGTCACCCGGGTTGTCCCGAGCGGCAGGACCGCCGTGAGTCGCGGGCCGCCGCCGAGCAGTCGCTGCGACGCCGTCCCGAAGTCCCGGAACCACTCGTACGCCACGATCGCCCCGCCGGCATCCTGATCGTGCGACGCCGAGCCATCGAGGCTGACCATCCCGGCCAGCGGCCGGTCGCACTCGGACGGCGCGATCAACCCGATGACGGCCTGCGGCGGGAGACCGCCGTTGCCGCCGCCCGAGGCGGTGTTGGTGATGATCATCAACGGCTCGGTTCCATGCAGGAACTCCTGCTCGGCCTTCACCGGCACGGTATTTCCGTCGGTGACGGTAATGGCCAATCGGTATTGCGTGTCGGCTTCCAGATTCGAGAGGTCGATCTGATGAGGCAGCCCGCCGCTGAACGGAACGTTGACGAGCGAGCCGGTCGGCCCGGTCGCGAGCTTCACGAAGTCGGCGCTGACCTCGAGTATGGTGGCCGTCACCCCGCCGCCGGCGCCAACGCGACGGATGCAGACCGACCCACTCTGATACGGAGGCAATGGCAGGTAGAAGACATCGACGAAATCGCTCGTCGGGGCTGCGCAGGTGCCGGCGGCGATTTCAAAATCCTGCTGGTTATCCCGGCACCCGAGCACCGAGTCGAGATCGAAAAGCACGGGCGCGCCGACCGAGCCGTTCGCGAAGCCGATCCCCTCTCCCGCCACCCCGTCAGGCAGATAGGCCTGCGAGCAGTCGTAGGTGCTCAGGATATCCGGGATGATCTTCTCGGAATTCCCGGGGCGGATTTCGACGCTGCCGCTCAGCGGCTCCCCCTGCGGATCGCGAGCCGCCACGGTGACTTGAAGGAACCCGTCGCTCCCGGAACGAATATCGCTGATGACGATCGAAGGCTGGCAGGCGTCGCCCGAGCCGTCCCGGTTGGCGTCGCTCTGTTCGCTGTTGGGCACGGTGGCACAGTTATCGCATAGATCTCCGACGCCGTCGCCGTCGGCATCGGCCTGGACCGGGTCGTAGACCGACGGGCAGAGATCGCAGGCGTCGCCGACATGATCGCCGTC
>WNFM01330114.1_pt1 | contig 10529 bp, 12 predicted proteins | sample 5400271 | NCBI WGS metagenome assembly WNFM01 (sample SAMN13153352, study PRJNA577476) | soil metagenome | isolation source: 60 cm saprolite on Douglas fir-dominated hillslope | place: USA:California | collected 2013-09-17 | reverse complement strand
CAATGCCGTTGCCACTTCGGAGACATCGGGCACAACCGGGATGTCGTAATGCTTCACCCAGGCAATTTTGCCGTCCTTGTTCACGATGATGACCGAGCGGCCGGTGATTCCCTTGTCCGCGAGATACACGCCGTAGCTGTCGGCCATGACGCCGCGCGGATTGAAATCCGCCAGCAGCGAATACTTGATTCCCATTTTTTCGGCGTAGGCTTTGTGCGACCAGGCGCTGTCCACGCTGACGCCGAGCACTTCCGCGTCCAGCGTTTCGAATCGCTTCATGTCATTTACGAAGCACACGTGCTCTTTGGTGCAGGTGGGGCTCCAATCCAGCGGGTAGAACATCAGCACCACATTTTTCTTTCCGGCGAAATCCGACAGCTTCACTTCCTTGTCGTACTGATCCTTCAAATTAAAATCCGGGGCTGCTTGTCCGACGGCGATGGCCATGTGAATTCTCCCTTTACGTTCGATGTGCCGGGCTTACGGGTTGATTGATTTTCCGCTTCAAAATAATAGTGGATTCGCGCGCGGTTGACAAAGCGGTTTGGCTGGCAGAATAGAATCGTGCCACCGCTCGAGGAAAGAAAGGTGGCGCCCATGACCGCCGAATCCGCGCGCCGCGCTCCAATGATGTCACTTGCAGAGCTCTATCGCGCTTACACAACCATTGCGGCTAAGCCCGGCGAACCGGTGCCGATTGTCGCGTTCAAATTGTCGGTACAGGAAACCGAAAAACTATTTTCGATGTTCGACCAGGATTACCATATCAGCCGGTTTTTTCACTTCAGCGAATTGGACGGCGAAAAATTCAGCATCGATGGCGAGTCGGTGACCCACGTCGCGATCGACCCGGAAATTTCGTCGATTCTGTAAATTTTCACTTTCGCGATTCTCAGTGACCGGCTGTCGGTTTCCACTTATTCAAAAAGGCCACAATGTCTTCCGGCGCAAGGGATTGGGCTTTCTCAAATTCCTTGTTTTTTTGGCTGAACAGGAGTTTGCCGTTGCTTTCGAGCACGGCGGCAGCGGGCACGCCGCGCTCGACCGGCACTTCATATTTTTTCGCGACATCGAGATTCTTGTTGTACTCGCCGATGTCAATGTGCGCCACGACGTAATTGCGGTTGAGAATCGGAGCAATCTCCGGCGTGTGAAAGGCCTCATCCAGAACGTGGCAGTCGTAGCACCAGTTGCCGCCGAAAATCAGCAAAACCCGCTTGTGCGTCTTCGCCGCGGTGGAAATCGCCCCGGCGATCTCTTTCTGTGCGTCTACGCCGGCGGGATAGAGATCCTTTTTCACTGCAGGCGCTTTCAGCCGGGTCTCGACTTCGCGCTGCTCGGCCGCGATTTTCCACGTGCCGCCTTGTTCGACGTAGCCCTGCGCCATCTTGATAAAGTATTTTTTGGTCGCGCCATTTTCCGCGACGCCGAGGGTCAGTTGAATCGCCAGTACATGGAAGCCGGGTTGCGGTTCCTGCTGATCCTGGATGTCCGCGGAAATTGTTTTCACGCCGCGTGCTCTCCAGGAAGTCCAGTAATCGAGCGCGCTTCTGATATCCGACGGGGTTTGCTTGGGCCCGAAAATTCTCGGTGAGCCTGTGTACAACGAATTCAACGCGGCTGAGTCTCCAGCGAGCACGGCTCTGCGCCACGCGTCGAGTTGCAAAGTGGCGGAATTTGCAGCCTGCGCGCAGCTGGCGGGCGAAGCAACCAGCAGCATGTTTATGATCACGAAAAATGCTGGTAAGATTCGTTTTCGCACGAAATATGTTCCCTCAACCATCTTAACAGGCCGTGCGACGCGCTTGTGAGCGCGGGCCGGCGCTGCATGACTGGCACGCCGCTAGCGGCACAATGCTAGACTGATGCGCCGCCAGACTGATGCACTGTTAAACTGAGGCAATGTACGCACAAAAGTTTCACGTTGATGTGGTGATTCGCGGCGAGCGCCGCGCCTGCATGCGAAACTTTACAAACTCTGCTGATTTCGACGATACCTTGCCGGTCGCTGACGGCAAAGTCGAAGCAAGTTACCGCCTGACACCGCAGCGTTTTTCCGAAGGGCTCGCGGCGTGGCTGACGCAGCGCGGCAAAGGCCAAGGCTTGCCGGTGCTGGTGGAAACACGTCTCATATAGATCGTTCAGATCGGATAAATCAGGACGCGACTAGGCGGCCGAATCTTTTTTCTGACCGCGCAAAGCGGCGAGAATTTCCGGCAGCACTTTGGTTGCTGCGGCTTCGCCTTCGGCGATCAGTTCTGGGGTCTTGGTGAAGTCGTCCCAGGCAAAGGATTTCACATCGGGCTCGACGATGACATCGGCTTGTTGTCGCCACGAGATATCCGTGTGTTTCTGAATGATGTTGAACGAGCGGCTGATGATATCAACGGCAGTGCGCGGATTTTCGATGCCGCCCGCTTCAAGATAAACCGCGATGACGATATCAGCGCCGAGCAACAGCGCGCCGTCAACGGGAACCGGCGCGGTCAGAAAACCGTCAACCAGCGTGCGGCCTTCGTACTGAATCGGGACGAACAGGCCGGGATAGGCGCAGGACGCGCGCAGCGGCGGCGCGATCGCTCCGCTGGAATAATAAATGGTTACGCCGGCGTTGATGTCGGTGGCACTGATGGTCAGCGGAATTTTCAATTCTTCGAAAGTCGTCGCGTCGGTCATGCGCGCCAGATATTTTTCCATGCGCTGGTTGGTGGCCAGTCCGAGCCATGACGGAGTCCAACGGCCAAAATCGGCGAAATTCGTGGTCTGGCCGATTTCTTCCATTTTTTCCAGCGGCACGCCCGCGCAGAATCCTGCGCCAATCAGCGCGCCAACACTGGTGCCGGCAACGCAGTCGATGGGAACGCCCGCATCGCGAAACGCTCGCAATACGCCGATGTGCGCAATGCCGCGGGCGAATCCGCCGGCCAGCGCTAGGCCAACCTTGGGACGGGGCGAACGGCTTTCTTCCTTGCCAGTTGCGAACTCGCGAAATTTCTCTTTTGCGGCGCGCAGCCATTCCAGGGCGTCGTTTATCTTGTGGTCCAGCATCTTGCCTCTGCCTCTATTCTATTGCTTTAGGCCGTCTTGGCGTCGCGGTTTGACCCAGCTTTGTTGGTTTTGTAACCTGTCCAAGCGTCCATATCGCATTCGAAGGCCTTCGATGAAGCTTCCCATACAAAAAGTTGTGGTTTTAGGCGCCGGAACCATGGGCGCTCGCATTACCGCGCACTTTGCCAACACTGGTTTGCCGTGCGTGCTGCTGGACATCGTGCCGCCGGACCTCAAGCCGGGCGCGCCGGCATCGGAGCGCAACCGCTTCGCGCGCAATGGCATTGAAGCCGCCAAGAAATCGCGGCCTGCGGCGTTTTTCCACGCTTCGCTGGCGGAAAAAATCGCTATCGGAAATTTTGACGACGATCTGGCGCGCTGCGCGGAAGCGGACTGGATCATCGAAGTGGTCGCGGAAAACCTGGAGATCAAGCGCAGTCTGCTTTCGAAGGTTGCGCAATTCCGCAAACCGGGCGCGATTGTCACGACGAACACCTCCGGCCTGCCCGTGCACCTGATCGCCGAAGGTTTGCCGGATGAATTTCAGCAGCACTGGGCCGGGACCCACTTCTTTAACCCGCCGCGGTACTTAAAGTTAGTGGAAATTATTCCCGGGCCGAAGACCGCGCAGGCGGTGGTCGAGACCTTGCAGGATTTCTGCGACCGGCGGCTGGGCAAAGGCGTGGTAGTGGCGAAAGATACGCCGAACTTTATCGCCAATCGCATTGGCACGTTTTCGATCTTGAATGCGTTGCGGTTAATGGGCGAACTCGGAATGACCGTGGAAGAAGTGGACGCCTGCACCGGGCCTGCGGTTGGTTGGCCGAAGTCCGCGACGTTTCGAACCGCGGACATCGTTGGGCTCGATGTGCTGGTGCACGTTGTGAAAAATATTTACGAAACCGCGCCGAATGACGAATCGCGCGGGCGCTACAAAGTTCCGGCGCTGGTGGAAGAAATGGCCAAACGCGGCTGGCTGGGCGACAAGACCGGCCAGGGCTTCTACAAAAAGATGAAAGGTGAAGGCGAAAAAGAGATTTTGACTCTCGATGTGCAGACCATGGAGTACCGCACGCGGCAAAAAGCGCGCTTCGCTTCGCTGGAAGCAGGGAAAGCGATTGATGACACCAGGCAGCGGTTGCGTGCGCTGGTCGGTCCGATCTTCGAAGGACAAAAGGGCGACAAGGCGCAGCAATTTTTGTGGGGCGCGCTGTCTGAAACATGTTTGTACGCGTCGCGTCGCGTGCCGGAAATCTCCGACAACATTGCGGATGTAGACCGAGCCATGCGCTGGGGATTTGGCTGGGAGCTCGGCCCGTTCGAAGTGGTTGACGCGCTGGGATTGAGTGCTTTCACCACGCAGCTGCAGAAAGAAGGGCGCGCATTGCCGGCGTTGATTGAAAAAGTATTGGCCAGCGGAAGAAAAAGTTTTTACGAATCAGAGAAGGGAACTAAGACGGTTTTCGATTTGGGTGCTGCAGGGGTAAAGAAGGTCGAAGATCCGGCGGGGATCATCATTTTGAAAAACTTGAAAGACGCCGGGCGCGAGGTCGAACGGAATCCCGGCGCCAGCCTGATCGATCTGGGCGACGGCGTGGTGTGCTGCGAATTTCACGCCAAGATGAACGCTATCGGCGCGGACCTGATCGCCATGATCCACAAAGGGTTGAAGCGCCTGGAAACTGATTTCGATGCAATGGTGATCGCCAATCAGGCCGTGAATTTTTCCGTCGGCGCAAACCTGATGCTGGTGCTGGTGGGCGCGCAAGAGCAGGAGTGGGACGAACTACACATGGCGGTGAAGCAGTTCCAGAACGTGAATCTGGCCGTCAAGTACGCGAAAAAGCCGGTGGTCGCGGCGCCGCAAGGAATGGCTCTCGGCGGCGGCTGCGAAATCAGTTTGCACGCGGCGCGCATTCATTCCGCGGCGGAAGCGTATGTCGGACTGGTGGAAACCGGAGTTGGCCTGATCCCCGGCGGCGGCGGAACCAAAGAGATGCTGATCCGCGCGAATGAACATGCGGCTGGCGGTGAGGATCTGGATCTTTTTCACGCGCTGCGGCCCGTATTTGAGAACGTGGCGATGGCAAAAGTGGGAACCAGCGCGGAGGAGTGCCGCGAACTCGGCTACTTCCGGCGCGAGGATCTGTACTCGATGAATACGCAACGCCTGGCTGCGGATGCCAAGGAAACCGCGCTGGGGCTGGCGCGTTCCGGATGGAGGCCGGGAGCTGCGAGTTGGCAGGAGGGCGCGCAGACCACGCAGATTAAAGTACTGGGCGAACAATTCCTCGCTGGAGCGAAGCTGGCGATTCATATGCTCTTGCGCGGCGGCTACGCTTCGGAATATGACGCGGTGGTGGCGCGCAAGCTGGCCAATATTCTTGCCGGCGGCCCGCTGACCTCGCCGCAGATGGTCAGCGAGCAGTATGTGCTGGACCTCGAGCGCGAAGCGTTTGTCTCGTTGTGCGGGGAAAAGAAAACCCAGGAGCGCATCGCGCACACCCTGAAAACTGGCAAGCCGCTGCGCAACTAAGTCCGCGCAAGTTTGGGCCAATCCAATCACCCCCCGTTCCGTAAAGTGCATAAAAACGTATTGAATTAGCGGTTTTTAATGTCATATACTACATTTTTACGGAGGGCGATGATGCAGCGACTGCTCGCACCGCGCGAGGCCGCGAATATTCTGGGAATCAGCTATCCCACACTGAAGCAGTGGATTTATAAGGGAAAACTCAAAACGGCGAAAACTCCCGGCGGGCATCATCGCGTTCCGGAAAGCGAAATCGACCGTTTAATACCGAAAAAGCTGGAACGCGGAGATGTCGAGTTGCGGCGCGGGCAATTTCGCAAAATCAGCGGGCGCAACCAGTTGATCGGCCGAGTGGTGGCCATCAAGTACAGCGGGATTCTTGCGCAGGTCACTCTCGCCATCGGCGAACAGCACATCACCTCGATCATCACCGCGGACGCCGCGAAAGAGATGCGGCTGAAAGCCGGCGAGCGCGCGGCCGCGCTGATCAAGTCGACCGAAGTGATGATACTTCGCGTGTGATGCGCGGTGTTTGCGGCAAAAACGAAATGTCACGCGTTCACATTCTTGCGAAAGTGTTTTTCGCGGCGCTGGCGGCTTGCTGGCTGCTATCGCCTTGCCTGGCTGAGAAAAAGCAGCTTCGCGTCGCGGCTGCCGCCGATTTACAAACGGTAATGCCAGAGATCGCGAAGGCGTTTGAAGCGCAAACCGGCGTGAGCGCTGAAGTGGTTTACGGCTCGAGCGGAAATTTCTTCGCGCAGATTCAAAACGGCGCGCCGCTGGACGTATTTTTCTCGGCGGACAGCGAGTATCCAAGAAAGCTTGAAGAATCAGGATTTGCCGAACCGCATTCCGCCGCCATCTATGGAATCGGAACCATCGTTTTGTGGATGCCTGCGAGCGCAAGCTGCAATCCGGAAGTGGACGGATGGAAATGTCTGCGGCAATCGAGTGTGAAGAAAATCGCCATCGCCAATCCTGAGCACGCTCCCTACGGGCGAGCTGCGATTGCCGCGCTGCAAAAAGCCGGAATTTACGACGAACTCAAGGCCAAACTGGTGTTTGGCGAAAATATTTTGCAAGCGGCGCAGTTTGTGCAATCGGGGAACGCGCAGGCCGGAATTCTGGCCAATTCGCTCACGCGATCATCTTCGCTTAGCGGCGGCAAGCAGTGGGCGATACCCAAGGAACTGTATCCGCCGATCGAGCAGACGGTGATTGTCCTGAAATCTGCCAAAGAGAAATCTGCAGCGCAGGAATTTGTGAAATTTGTCACGCAAGGTCCAGGCCGTGCGGTGCTTGCCAGATTCGGCTTTCAACCGGCTGCACGGTAATAAAAGTCGCGCAGTGGGGCGTTGCGGCTGGAACTCAGGGGCAGGCTAAATTATGGAAGCGTTGTGGCTGTCGGTGCGATTGGCGGGAAGCGTAGCCGTAATTCTACTGCTGCTCGGAATGCCGCTGGCGTATTGGCTGTCGCAAAGCAAATGGCGCGGAAAGTTTTTGGTTGAGAGCGTAGTCGCGTTGCCGCTGGTGCTGCCGCCGACGGTGCTTGGTTTTTATGTACTGGTGGCGATGGGTTCGAACGGCCCGCTGGGAAAATTATGGCTGGCGTGCTTTGGCCACACCCTGGCATTTACGTTCTTTGGACTGGTCATCGCTTCGGTGGTTTACAGCTTGCCGTTTGCGGTGCAGCCGCTGGTCGGCGCATTTGAAAACGTTGACGCGCGTCTGCAGGACGCCGCCGCAGTGCTCGGCGCCGGACGCTGGCGCACGTTTCGTGAAATCACTTTGCCACTTTCAATTCCCGGCGTAATCACTGCCGCGGTGCTCAGTTTTGCGCACACTCTCGGAGAGTTTGGCGTGGTTCTGATGGTTGGCGGAAATATTCCCGGCGTCACCCGCACCGTTTCCATTGATATTTACGCTCATGTGGAGTCGCTCGAATACGCAGCCGCGAATCGTATGGCGATCGCGTTGTTGCTGATATCATTCGCCGTGCTTTCGACAATTTATGCTGTCAATCGTCGGGTGTGGTCGCCATGGCCGGTGAAATGACCGATTCGACAGTCGACGTGCGAGTGCGATTCGAACGGCCGCCGCGCCAGCACCCCGAGTTCGAACTAAACGTCGATTTTCAAATCGCCGCGGGCATCACTATTTTGTTCGGGCCATCCGGCAGCGGAAAATCCACGTTACTCGATTGCATCGCCGGCCTGCTGAAGCCGCGCGATGCGCGCATCCTCCTTGGTAAAAGAGTCGTGCAAGATTCCGCAACCGGAACTTTTCTGCCACCGCAGGAACGCCACATTGCTTACCTATTCCAGGCGCCCGCGCTTTTTCCGCACATGACAGTCGAAGAAAACGCCGGATTTGGTTTGCATCATGTGCCGCCGGATGAACGCAGAGCCTCAGTCGAATATTTATTAGAAACATTTCGCGTTGAGCATTTGGCAAAACGTAAGCCGCGGGAAATTTCCGGCGGCGAAGCACAGCGAGTAGCATTGGCGCGGGCGCTTGCACCATCTCCAAAAGCAGTTCTGCTCGACGAACCGTTGCAGGGACTCGATGCGGAGCTGAAATCCTCGATTGTGGATGATTTGCGCGCCTGGAACTTTGCTAATCAGTTGCCGATTTTATACGTGACGCACCAGCGCGATGAAGTAGATGCCCTTGGCGAACGCGTGATCGCTCTGGATCGCGGCCGCGTAATCGCCGAGGGAATTCCGCGTAGTGTTCTTGATGCGCCACGAACCAAGCGGTTGGCGCGCGCCGCGGGCTTCGAAAATTATCTGATCGCCGAAGTGCTCGAGTTGCGTGAAGCCGATGGCGTGATGCGCGCGCAGTTGACCGGTTCGAACGCCGAACTGGAATTACCGCTGGGGTACGCCGCGGTGGGAGATCGCGTGCACGTGGCGATTCGCGCCGGAGATATTTTGCTGGCGACGCAGCGGCCAGCCGGTTTGAGCGCGCGAAATATTCTGGAGGGCACGATCGATTCCGTGGAGATTCGCGGCGCGACGGTGGTATGCCGCGTGAATGCAGGTGCAGTGTTTTTAGTTCACGTGACGCGCTGGTGATCAAGACCCATTCGTGCCAACTGGTGGACTAGTCAGCGCGAAAAAAGTCGTCCGACTCAGCTGACTGCTGGAAAGAAAGAGCGCAGGCGCGGGCGCGGGCTGTCAGCTGGCGGGAGTTGCTACCCCGCCCGCCGTGGCAAATTTCACTTCGTCGGCGATCAGTTCCGTGCCCTTCGGCGTGGCGTGAATCACCACCCGCTGACCGGTGGCGACGTCAGCAAATTTGGCGAGCTTGCCGTCCTTGGTCACGTAAACGGTGGTCGGGGCAAGTTTCACTTCAACCGATTTTCCATCCTGCGTTTTGACGATGACCGAGTCCGGGCTGATTTTTTCGATGGTTCCGATGACGTGTTTTTTGTCACCGTGCGCGAAGGCGGGCAGCGCAATCAGGACTGCGAGTAAGAGTGCGATCCAGCGGAGTTTCATGTTCTTGGCTCCCTGCAATGATTTTAACTCACAACGCCGCGTGAGAGTCCAACGTTGCGATCCTTCGGCCGCCGCTGGCGGCGCAGGATGACGACTCACTAGCTACAGCTAGTGATGATGCGAATCGGGATTGGGCTGCGGCTTCGGCGGAGCGCCGTTCAGAAAATCGTTTTCCTCCTGTTCTTCCTGGCGATCGTCGGGGCCTTTGGGATTGTACTTTTCCATTTCGCGTTTCTCTTCCGGAGTGAGCGCGGGCAAACGGCGAATGAAATGAACCAATTTCCAACTGGCGCCGGTGTCGCCATGTTCCGAGCTGGCGCCACCAAAGGCCGCCATGCCAGTGAGGCGAACACCATTTTCGATTACCCAGAAAATGTCGCCGTCGGAAAGTTTCTGCGTTTCCGCGGCCCGCAAATCCGGCGGCTTGGGATAAAGTCCTCGCCCGATTTGAGTGTCGCCGCTACCGTCGTTGCCGTGGCAGATGGCACAGTGGTCAGCGAAGTGGAGACGCGCCTCGTGCTGAACTTCTGGCGAATCGGAGATAGGATTTTTCGCAACGTGGGCTGCCGAAGGTGCGGCCATTTTTCGAGCGGTGCGTGCGATGGCGGTCTCGAGCGTGCTGGGCGTGGCGCGCGCGCTGAGTCCGTCATGCAAGATGCTGACCGCAGCCGCGGCCAGCAGGCCAAGCACGATAACAAGAAACAGAATCAACAACATTCCGCGCTTCATTTTTCCAAGTCTACTCCGGGCTCGGGTTTCGTTCCAACTTCACTCCAACTTGCATGACTAGAGTCGCGCGGCGGTGCGCGCGGCGATTTTGTGACCCTCGTTTTCGATGAGGAAGACCAGATCGTTGGTGAGCGGCACGCCGGCGCTCTGGATCGTGAAACTGTAAGTCCATTCAAAGCGTGGAGCGAGTTCCGCGGCGGCTTGCGAAGAATACGGCGCGAGGCGCCGCACGCTGGCGTCGGTGCGCTTGCTGGATTCGACCGGGCGCATGGCCACGCCATCTTTCCAGAGAAATTGCAGTCGCAGAGTGCTCAAAATTTCCTGCGTGATCGGCGGACGGACCGCGGTGTCTTTGAGATCGAGAGAGCAGGGTGCGTCGAGCAGATGCAGAGTGACAAAAATCTCCGGCGGGAATTCGGTGACCGGCTGGTCGCGGAGAAAGTATGCAGCGCCTTCATCGCTGTCCACGCGACGGAGGCCATCGAAAAAATCAGGAGCGGTGACTTGTCCGGAAAGGCGGAAGCACGAGCCGTTTTCCAGGTGGCCGTCGGTGATGAAAAAAGCTCCGCCATCGAGGTTCCATACAGTGCGTTTGGGGACTTTGGGCGCTTTTTTGGAGGGAGTTTCGGTTTTGTTGGCGCGGTCTTCGATGCGCGATTGTAGCGGCCATAAAGGCGATGCGGCAAGCAACGGAAGCAGCACGCAGCTGAAAATCG
>WNFM01297199.1_pt3 | contig 10530 bp, 10 predicted proteins | sample 5400271 | NCBI WGS metagenome assembly WNFM01 (sample SAMN13153352, study PRJNA577476) | soil metagenome | isolation source: 60 cm saprolite on Douglas fir-dominated hillslope | place: USA:California | collected 2013-09-17 | reverse complement strand
CGGATCTCCAGGACGCCGCCGGCCCCGTTCCCGTCGTTACCGGCGCCGAAGAACGTGGTGAGGATGTCGTTAAGCGACATCTGCCTGCCTGGGTCGATCTGGATGGTGGTCGACTGCCCGCTCTGCGTACCATCCGTGCCGGTGAGAGTGAAGTTGAGCAGATACTTCTGCGCGGTGGCGGCGACGTTCGCGATACGCACGTCGGACTGGAAGAGCGAGTTGTTCGCACCCTGGGCATGCGCGACTGCAGGGATGATGAGTGAGGTAGGCAGTGGTGTGTTCTTACCGTTCGGGGCGACGGGCGTGACGAGGTTGATCGACACGGGGACGCTGCCGCCGCTGACGGCGTTCGGCGCGGTCTTTCCCGAGGCGCCGTAGGTGATGATCAGCGTGGCCGTGTTGGTGCCGAGATCGAGCGAGCCGGGGTCCGAGGTGACTGTCAGGGTGACGCCGCTTGGACCGATCGTGCCGGACGACGGAGTCACCGTTACCCACGGTTTGTCGGCCGTCACCGAGAACTGCTTCTGGGCCGGGACGACGAAGACGGAGACGACCTTCGAGTAGATGCTGTGCTGGTCATCGCAACTGCTGACGGCGCGCACGCGGTAGAAGTAGTGAACGGGAGCGGTAGTGGCCGTGTGGTTGAAGTCCGCACTGGTGTCCGTCACTTCCTGCGTCGGTGCATTGCTGAAGTCTGAGGTCGTTGACTCCTGCAATTCGTAGTGGTCGGTATTCAGGACTGCGCTCCAGCGGACGGAATACGGCGTGCCTGAGGCCACCTGGCCGATGGCCGTCGCCTGCGGCCGGGCGGGCTTGTCGCAGGGAGGCGGTGATCCGAGGGACGTAAAGCTGTTCTGGGTGGAGAGCACGGAGATGCAGGAGGCCACCGGCGGATCGGCCTCCACGTACCACTTGATGGCGCCCGCGGGGACCGTGGCAGTCAGCGAGTTGCTCGTCGACTTGCCAATGACGCTGAATGGACCTCCCCCGATCGAGATCCACACCTTGTACTGCGTGGCGGTCCGGATGTTCGACCAGGTGAACCGAACGGGGGAGACGACCGTGATGCCGTCGGGAGGTAGGTGCAGCAGGAGCGGCCCTCTCATGTCGCAGGTGCTCTGAGGAATCATGAACGTGTAATGGGCCGACTCCGTGTTGGGGCAGCCCGCGAGGAAGGCCACCACCCACCATTCGTAGGTCCCGGAAAGCAGGTGCCTCGTGGCCGTGCTGACGGTCGGTTCGGCCAGCTTCGTGGGCGAGCCATCGTTGTGCCGGGCGATGAGTGCGTAGCCAGTGGCATTGGCGACGTCACTCCAGTCGAAGGTAACGGGGTTGGTGATTTGCGCGGCGCCGTCCGAGGGTGAGAGCAGGGCCGGTCCGGCCGTGGGACAGTTCTGGCTCTGGGTAACCGTGAACTTCGATCGTGCGGAACGCGTAGAGCTGCATTCGTCGAACGTGGACTCGACGTACCACAGATAGAACCCTGGAGGGAGATTGTGGGTAGCGGTGGTGTCGCTCAGCGCGTCGTCGAGGCTGAGGAATTCTGCGCCGTCCTTCGAGACAAAGAGCCGGTAGGTGTCGACGCCGGCGACGGCAGTCCAAGAGAAGGTCACCGGGGACTGCAGAACGTGGCGTTGGCGGAGTTGAGCGTGGGGCACCCTTGGAAGAAGGACTGCACGTACCAGACGATGGTACCGGCATCGATGGCGCTCTTGAGCTGATTGTTCGTCGTGATGCCGATGTCGTCGAAGGGCGCGCCGTTGACGGAGATCCAGACGCGATAGAGCGTGACGGCGGGATCCGTGGCCGTCCATGAGAAGGTGACCGGCGAGGCCGCCGTCCCGCTGATCGGTGAGTTGAGGGTGACCGCCTTGTGCGGGTCGCAGATGGACGACTTCGTGATTGTGAACTTGCTGTGCGGCGAAACGATCGATGGACAGTTGGTAATGGCCACCGCGTTGAAGAGGGCTTCCACATACCATTCGGCGCTGCCACTAGGCACTGGCACGGTGGCGGCTGGATCCGTGGTGCGGGAGAACTGGGCGAAGGGCCCAGCGTCGATGGAGACGAAGAGCCTGTATGCCGTGGCGCTGTTGATGGTGCTCCAGGAGAAGGTGACTTTCGAGTCGCCGCTCAGCGTAGCCCCATTTGTCGGAGCCGAAAGGGTGATGGACCCCGTCGGACAGGCGGCGGGATTCGAGGTTTGGAAGTAGAGAGTGTCGACGTACCACGAGAGCGAGCTGCCGTCGGCAAGCGGCACCGTGGCCTGGGTGTCTGTAGTGGTGGTGACGAGCTCGCCGGCGATGTAGAGGTTGTAGCCGGCGGCGCCGTTGACCGACGTCCATTTGAAGGTGACGGGACTGACGACATTCGTGGCACTGTTGGCGGGCGAGGTCAGTGTCGTCGCCGCGGTCGGGCAGGTGCTGACGGTGAAATGGAAGACGGGGGACGATGTCTTGCCAGCAGTGCCGCAGGTGGGGAAGGCATCGACGTACCAGAAATAGGTCGCGGACGGTAACGAGGTGTTGATGGTGTAGCTGGTGTTGCTGGCGGAGACGACCGGGTCGTTGGCCTGCGTGGCCGGCGGGTTCGCCAGGCCGACGTGAATGACGTACTTGTCGGCGCCGCTGGAGGCGCTCCACTGGAGAGTGGGCTTGTCGGTCGTGACGGTCGCACCGTTGGCAGGGGAGACGGGCGAGAATACGCCGACGGGATTACATGCCGCGGCGGTCGTCGTGAACTTTGTGCACGTGGAGAAGGCTCCGGGGCAGCCGTTGGAGTTGATCGTCTCCACTCTCCACTCGTACGCGGTACCGGCCTGGAGCTGGGGCGGCGTGAAGGAGTTGGTGGTCACCGTTGCCACGGGCTGGCCGTTGCAGGCGCTCGCGGCGCCCGAGATGCCCATGAAGACCTCGTACCCCGAGACGCCCGAGACCGCATTCCACTGCAGAGTGGGGGTCTGCGAGATGTTGCTGGCACTGTCTGCCGGCGATTGATTGACGGGCGCGGCAGTGGGACAGTTGACTGTGAACGTCTTGACGATGGAGTCGATGCTGGGGCAGGTGGCGAACTTCGCCCGGACGAGCCAGCCGTAGCCGCCCGCCGCGAAGCCGCTGGCGACGGTGCAGGTGCTGGCGCTGGAGGCGGCGGAACAGGCCACGGTCCGACTCGACGAGGTGCCTTGCCCGATGAGGACGTCATAGCCACTGATGCCGCTGGCGGTGGGCGGTGTCCACGAGAAAGTGACCGGGCTGTTGGCGTTGCTGATGCTGCCCGTCGGCGACTGCGGCGTGGCGGCGCCCGATGGGCACTGGCCGGCGAGCCGTATTGCGAATACACAAACGACAGCCATCCCAGCGATCGCACGACGAATCATGGTTTCCTCGTTTCGACTAACAGACGCGCGGGCCCTGCGCGTGTGTACCCGCCTGTGCTGAAAAGTACGACCGCATCGGCCTTGCCGATCGCGCCGCGGCCGAGCAGCTCACGATAGGCCAATAGCGCGGCTCCCGACTCCGGCCCGGCGTCGATGCCTTCCGTTGTACGCAGTTCGGCGGCTGCGGTCTCGATCTGCTCGTCGTCCACGGCGATGGCGCCGCCGTGCGACTCGCGGATCGCACGCAGCATGAGCCGGTCACCCACCGCTCGCGGCACTCTCAATCCCCAGGCCTCGGTCTTCGGCAACTCCCACTCCGGCGCATGATCGAGGTGCTGCTCGAAGGCTCGCACGATGGGTGCACACCCGCTCGACTGCACACTCCACATCCGCGGGCGCCCGGGTCCGATCCAGCCGAGTTGCTCCATCTCGTTGAATGCCTTCCACATCCCGATCAGCCCCGTGCCGCCACCGGTGGGGTAGAGGATGACGTCCGGCAACCGGCCGTTGATCGACGCGAAGTCCTCGAGCAACTCGTAGCCCATGATCTTCTTGCCTTCCACTCGGTAGGGCTCCTTGAGCGTCGAGAGGTCGAAGCCGCCGTGTTCGCGGAGGTACTCACCCACGCGCCGTCCGGCGTCGGTGATCACTCCAGGCACGAGCTCGACCTGAGCGCCGTAGTCCCGGCATTCCCTGACGATGGACGCCGGCGTGTCCTGCGGCATGGCGACGAAGACAGGCATGCCGGCGCGGGCGCCATATGCGGAGAGCGCGGCCCCGGCGTTACCGGCGGTCGGCGCGGCGAGCGAGGTCGCACCGAGCGCCTTGGCCATCGTCACGGCAGCAGCCATGCCGCGCGACTTGAACGAGCGCGTCGGATTCTTGGACTCGTCTTTGATCCAGAGACTGGGAGTGCTGCGCGAGGCCAGGAGTGGTGTGATGCCTTCCCCGAGAGTGACGATCGCGTCCCCGGTGGCGGCCGGAAGCACCTCGGCATATCGCCACATCGTGGCTGGTCGCTTTCGAATGGCCTCGCGGAGGGCGGGATCCGGTGCGAGGTCATAGTGCGCGAGGATAGGACCGCTGCAAGAGCGGCACAGATTGACGAGCTGGCGACGGTCGTAGGTGGTGCCACAATGGGCGCAAATCAACGAGTAGTTCATTGACCTCGCACTCTATCGAAGAGTGAAGGGTGAAGGGTGAAGAGGTTCGCAGCGAGCATTTCACTCTTCACCCTTCGGCCAATTACCGGGTCGAGGTTGACACGAACACCGCTACTGGCCGGTTTTCGCTTTCTCCAGGTTCTTCTGCAGCTCGTCCATGGACTTCTGGGCCTCGCCGGGCTTGTCCTCGTACTTGGAAAGCTCGTTGGTGTAGGCGTTGAGGGCGTTCTCGTACTTGGAGAGGAGCTGGCGGTTGTAGGCGATGGCGGAGTCGGGCTGGGGCTCCTGCTTCTTCATCTCCTCACGCTGCTTCTCGTAGGCATCGAGCTGGGTCTTGTAAATCTGCCGGGTCTGATCGTCCTTTGCCTCGTCGTAGCCTTTCTTCATCTGGGTGTATGCCTGGTCCATGGCAGCGCCGCCGGCCTGTTGCATCTTCTCGGTGAGGACCGACGTGCTGGCGGCGAGGATCTGACCCTTTGTAGTGGAGGTCCTTCGCGGCGCGGATGTCGGCGGTGACGAAGTCAGCCGCCGAGCCCATGGCCTTGAAACCCTCCACCATCCCGGAGATTGACTTGTCACCGTCCTTCTTGGCCTCGTCAGCGTGCTGTTTCAACTGATCCTTCGCCACCTGAGCGATCTGCTTCTCGTGCTCGCGCACCTTCAGGTACATCTGGACCTGGGAGTCCGTGAGCTTGCCGTCCGCGGGCGGGGTGTACTTGTCCTTTAAGACATCTTTGGCCAAGTCCATGATGCTGTGATTGTTGAGGTCGTGGGCAATGGCGGCCTTATCCATGGCCTCCTTCGCTTTGCAGCCTGCGAAAACAACAGAGAGAGAGAGTACGGCGGGAAGAATCCTGCGCATTTGCGTCCTCCGGGAAGTGTAGTGACGTGATTCTAGAAGCGCATCGCCACGCGGGCAAGTGAGACGGGTCACAAGACACACAAGGTCGTGGTGGGGATGGGAAAACCCGGGCTCGCGTCCGTCTAAGGGTTCGTGCGCGGCGGTTCCGCTGGGAGGCATCGGCCGCGTGCAGGGAGAGAGCGTGGCCGGTGCAATGCCGGCCACGCCTTTTCACCCACACCAGACGGCGCTGACGGCGTCGGGGTGGTCGAGCGTGTAGCCGTCCTCTTCCTCGTCATAGCGGATGACGGCACCTTCCAGTCGAGAGGCTGCCATGTCGTCGAGCGCGACTCGGATTCCCGCCAGGTCGACGACATGGTCGCCGGCGAACGGCTCGTCCGCGGTGGCGAGGCGGTAGCCGCTGCCGCCGCAGCCGGTGGTGAAGGCGATCCTCAGGACGCGGCCGGCGAGGTCGGTCTTCAGGTGCGTCGCGGCGTCGGGGGCCAGCTCGATGTTCATTCGTCAGTACGCGGGCCGTGCACGATGCGCGACTGCGCGTCCTCCCGGCTGAACCAGCGGGCGTCGAGTTTGATGAGCTCCAGCTCGCGTTCCAGCTCGACGATGTGGGCCCGTTTTGCGCCCGCCAGGTAGACGAGGAGACTGCGGTCGGCGGGTCCTGCATTGGAGGCCAGCTCCGAGAGCATCTTCATCATGGTCCGCTCGCGAGCGACGAGAAACTCTGCCTTCTCGCGGTCGGAGAGCTCGCCGCGGAGCATGTCCTCGAAGAGGAGGTCGGCGCCGAGAGTCAGGCGAACGCGCGGCACGCCGGCAGCGAGGATCTTTGCCTCGATGAGGTCGCGGGCCTCCCGCTCATCGATCGCGAAGCCCTTGAACATCTGGGCGGCGATGGGATTCGGCAGATTCTCCGCGAGCTTCTCGAAGGTCTTGTAGGCCTCGACGGTGTACTGAATCATCAGATTGAGCTGCTGCTCGCCAAGGGTCGTCGTCGGTACGGCTGCTACGGTCATGTTGTTCGCTCCGCGGGTAGTGATCGGTGATTGGTGAAACGTCAACCAGGTGCCTTTTCATTCGATCTTCGCCACCTTTACGATCACGTCGCCGGCCACCTTGGCCTGACAACTGAGGCGGTAGGGGGGCTCGAGCTCTTTGTATGTCTCGTCCGGGGTTGGCGGGGTGAGGCTCGACCACCCGTCGATGACCTCGACCCGGCACGTCCCGCATGCGCCGTCGCCGCCGCACACGTGACTGATCTGCACACCCATCTCCAGGGCACAGGAGAGAAGGGTTCTGCCGAAGGGAAACTCCGCCGCCTTCCCCTCGTCGACGAAGATCACCTTTGGCATCGGGCGCGAATTCTACAACGTGGACGGGGCACGGAGCGGCGTTGGAAGGGTGAAGAGTGAAATGGGTGACACCTACCTTTCATTAGCAGCTGGTTTCGAGTTGGCGGTCCTTTCACTCTTCACTCTTCACCCTTCACTCTTCCAAGTGCGCGATGTGCCATATACGAGGACCGAACGAGCGGCGCGGACTCCACATGATGGAATCCGAGGTCCTTTGCCTGCTGGCCGAGGACGGCGAATTCGTCGGGGGAGTAGTAGCGGCGCACGGGGTGGTGATTGCCGGTGGGTGCCAGGTACTGGCCCATGGTGAAGATGTCGACGCCTGCTTGACGCAGGTCGTGGGCGGTCTCGAGGATCTCGTCTTCGGTCTCGCCGAGGCCGAGCATGATCGACGACTTCGTCAGCATCCCATCGCTCCGCTCTTCGTCCGCCCAGCGCAGGATGTCGAGCGAGCGCCCGTACTTCGCCACGGGACGGACGGCACTGTAGAGCCGCGGCACCGTCTCCACGTTGTGAGCGAGCACCTCGGGGCGTGAGGCGATGACGCGCCGGAGCGCGTCGCGATTCCCTTCCAAGTCCGAGATGAGGACTTCGACTGCTGCCCCGGTCCTCTCCCGTACGGCGCGGACAGTGGCGGAGACGTGCTCCGCGCCGCCGTCCGGCATGTCATCACGGTTGACCATGGTGATGACCGCATGTCGAACGTTCATCTTCGCTACGGCCTCCGCCACGCGGCGCGGCTCGTCGGTATCCGCGATCCGCGGTACGCCTTTGCCGACAGCGCAGAAGGTGCAACGCCGCGTACAGATCTCGCCGAGTACCATGAATGTGGCCGTGCCGGCGTTCCAGCACTCGAAGATGTTGGGGCAGCGCGCCTCCTGGCAGACTGTGTTCAGCGCCAGGTCGTTCATCAGCTTCGCGACCGGAAGCTGATGGAGGTCGCCGGGTACGCGGATTTTCAGCCACTCCGGGCGATGGCCGGCTCGGCGATTGATGGGTTCGGGTTTGGGATCGGTGATGGTCATGACACGAGTACCAGCCTCTTTTCCAACTGTTCCAGCGCCTCCCGGTCGTCGGTCCACCGGATCATGTCGTAGGCTTCGCGAATTCCGAACCATCCCCAGCCGTCGTGCTCGTCGGGATCGATGCGGATGGGCAGCGAGGCGTTGAGGTGAGCGGCAAAGCAAACCTCGCTAGCGATGACGGGTGCTGGATAACGGGCGGCGAGATAGACCGAATCGATGAGGAAGGACTGGGTCAGGTCCATCGGCTCAGGCTCACCCGGATGACCGGTCTCCTCGAGGATCTCGCGATGGGCGGTGGCCAGCGGCAGCTCGCCCTCTTCGATGGAGCCGGTGATGGGCTGCCAGAAGTTGCCTCGCTCCGGTTTGCGGTGTAGCAGCAGCACGCGGTCGCCGTCGTGGATCAGTACTTTGACGAGCCGCAGCGACTCCCTGACCGAGACGAGCTCACGTTCGAAGACTTCTGCGAAGTGGCTGGCGACGATGGTTCGGACCTGGTCGACCTCGACGCTCCGCCCCGTCAGCCGTGACAGCGACGTCACCCCGGTGCCCTGCAGACCGCAGGGCGTGATGAGCCGGAAGTGCTCGAGATCGGTGTTGACGTTGAGTGCAAAGCCGTGTGACGTGACCCACCGCGCGATGCGCACACCGATGGCGGCGATCTTGTCGTTGCCGACCCAGATGCCGCGCTTCCCGTCTTCGCGCGTAGCCGTAACGCCGAATTCAGCGACGGTACGAATGAGTACTTCTTCGACGTTGGTCACGTACTTCCGGACGTCCCGGCGCCCCTCGCCGAGATGGAGGATGGGGTAGCCGACGAGCTGACCAGGGCCGTGGTAGGTGATGTCGCCGCCGCGCGTTGTCTCGAAGAAACGGACCCCGTTCGACGCCAGGGCCGCGGGCGTAGCGAGGAGATTCTCCATCTTGCCACCGCGGCCCAGAGTGATCACGGGCGGGTGCTCGAGGAGGAGGAGCTGATCCGCGAGCTCTTCCTGCTGCCGCATCTCGACGAGCTTCGATTGCAATGCGACGCCGTTCTCATATGTGACTCGGTGGAGATTGCGGAGATCGCAGCGGCGCATCTGAGCTTGCAGAACGCGAGAGAGTGGCCGCGTCATCCCGGTAGAGAATCGGAAGGTCGAATGGCGAATGTTGAATGGCGAATTGGATTGCGGTCGTCGGTCGCGCCCAATGCAACAGTCACCATTCTCAATTCAAGATTTACCATTCCGAACTTCACTTCTTCAAGTCGCGCCTCCCTGCCAGCTCTTTTGCCAGTTTCTGCCCGTCCCGAATCACTCCCGGATCGGTGGCGGTGGCCAGCAATGCGGTGAGCAGTTTGCGGGCAGCGGCGTAGTGGCCGGTGTTCACCTCGGCGATGACATCGTTGTAGAGGGTGATCTGGCGGTTCGTGGCGGCGGTCTGAGTGAGCTCAGACGCCTGCTGAAGCAGGCTTCGCCGTGCATCGGCGTCGTCGGTGTCATTGGCGAGAGAGCGGATGACGGCCGCGGCGTCGTCGAGACGTTCGGCGTGGACGAGAGCGTTGGCCCGGGCCAACTCGGTGCGGACGACGATGGAGCGGGCGGCATATGTGACCTGCTTGCTTCTCGCGGCCAGCGGCGCAGGAAGGCGAAGAGATGCACGGCGTAGTCGTTGCGCGCCGGTGCCAGATCGTGCGCGCGACGGAGGGCCTCGATGCCCGGCCCGAGATCCGCGTCTCCCTCGATCAGGAACGAAACGCCGTAATCACCGCGCGCGCGGGATTCATCGCCGCCGAGGGTCAGCGCCTTAGCCGCCAGCTCACGGGCCTTGCGGAAGTTCGGCAGATCCTTCACCTCGGTCTGATCGGCCTCGGCGAGGGGGCCGATCTGCGTGCCGAGGAGTGACTCGGCGTATGTCAGGTAGATGTCTGCGTTCGTTGGATCGGCGGCAATGGCCTCGTCGTAGCGGCCGAGAGCGGCGAGGGCGCGAGCATGCCGCGGATCGAGCTCCAGTGCGGCCTTGAAATGCCGCCTGGCCTCGCTGCTGTCCGCGTCGAGCGCTCGCAGGAAGGCTCCGAGCTCGAAGAGCAGGTCGTCTCGGGTCAGCACCGATGTCGTTGCGGTCACGTCGACGTTCGGCACTGGCAGATGGTTGGAGAACGCCGTGTGCAGCGCCCTGCCATAGGAGCGGAGAGTCTGATCGAGGTCCGCGGCGGAGAGGTTGAAGCGCGATCGCAGCGCCGCCCGAACCTCCATGCCGCCCTCGAGGTCGCGCACGAAGTCGTAGAACTGTTCGGGGTGCGGACCGGCGGCGCGCATGAGCGCGTCCACAGTTGCCCAGCTCTCTGCGTAGAAGAGTCGCTGCCCGGCTGGGAGGTTGTATGCGTCGGATTCGCGAATGACGCCGAAGAGCTCCACGACGGGTAGTAGCTTCGTGTGACGCAAGGCCTCGATGTGCTCTCGCGGCGCGCCGATGTCGAGGCTTCCTTTGCGCAGCTCGGCCGCGCTGAAGTACTCGGCCAGCCCCTCCTCCAGCCAGAGGGGAGCGCGCTGGTCGCTGCGCTCGATCAGCGAGTGTACGAGCTCGTGGAACGGTGTGCGGTCCGAGGGGAGATCCGCGCCGGCATCGATGATCATCGAGCCGATGTTGTTCTGGTTGACGAACACGCCCGAGACGTGCGCGTTGTCGCGGTTGAGCAGGTAGTCGAAGTATGGCTGGACCTCGCGATGACGAGCGAAGGCGAGGACCAGCGTCGGCGGGCCGGAGCTCGCGGTGATGGATG
>WNFM01064886.1_pt1 | contig 10530 bp, 11 predicted proteins | sample 5400271 | NCBI WGS metagenome assembly WNFM01 (sample SAMN13153352, study PRJNA577476) | soil metagenome | isolation source: 60 cm saprolite on Douglas fir-dominated hillslope | place: USA:California | collected 2013-09-17 | reverse complement strand
GCTTTGGAGGTACCGGTGCTGACCGAGGAGAAGTTTCTTGAAATGCTTGCCGCAAAAAAATAATCGCGGAACATGGTGTCACTCGCGTGACGACCACTTTCCGCGATCATCTTTCTGCCGACTCGGAGGAGAGAAGGAGACGTGCTGTTCAATTCCTACCGGCTAATGATTTACTATACCGTCGAGTGGACTTTGATTGAATCCTGTCAAGACAGTATATTGACCTTAGGTCGTAGTACAGCGCCGTCAATCGTAAACGAAATGGAGCGCCTTCTTCAGGTCTTCCCAGGCTTCGCGCTTAGCATTCTGATTGTAGGGCCGCAGCAGGTACGAAGGGTGATACGTCACCATGACTGGTATGTCATTCCATTTAAACCAGTTGCCGCGCATTCGGGTGACCCCTTCCTTGCGTCCCAGCACCGCTTTCGCCGCCGTCGCGCCGAGCGCGCAAATCGCCTTGGGCCGGATCGCCGATAGCTGCCGAAACAGAAACTGTCCGCAAATCTCCATCTCATCCGGTTCCGGAGTGCGATTTTCGGGCGGACGGCATTTCACGACGTTGCAGATGTACACGTCGCTTCTTTTGAGCGGGATTCCTTCCTTTGACGCCGTGTTTTCAATCATTTGAGTCAGAAGCTGTCCGGCGCGGCCGACAAAGGGAAAACCCTGAATATCTTCATCGGCGCCTGGACCCTCCCCTACGAAGACGAGCCTGGCGTGCTCGTTTCCCACCCCGAATACGATCTTATGGCGCCCGGTGTGCAAGCGGCAGCGCTTGCAGTCGCCGATGTCCTCGAGAATCTTGAGCAGCGTGTCGTTTTCCGGAGCGAGGCCGGGCAGTGGCGTCATAGGCGTCTGGGTTTGTTGCTGCATTTCGGGTCGCCGGTAGAGCGTACCGACGCCCAAGTCCTGATAAAAGCCCAGGTACTGCCGGAGCGAGTCGCGATCCATATCAGGTTGAAGCCTGCAGAGCGACCCGCAGCCGCATGACCTGGTCGAGAATGCGGTCGGCGACTTCCCGCTTCGGGGCGCGGCGCAGCTCGATAAACTCTCCGCTGCGTAGCGCGAGGGTGACCTCGTTCTGATCCGAATCGAAGACTCCTCCGTCCGGGGTCACCAGGTTGCCGACCATCATGTCGCAGCCCTTGGCCTCCAGCTTGCGGCGGGCTTCCGCCTTCAGATTTTGGGTTTCGGCGGCGAAGCCGATCAGCAGCCGGTCGCCCTTCTTGCGCCCCAATTCGGAGAGGATATCTGGAGTGGGATCGAGCTCGAGCGAGAGCCGGGCCGCGGTCTTCTTGACCTTCTGCTCCGGCACTTTGGACAAGTGGAAATCGGCCACGGCAGCAGCTTTCACAATGATCGTGGCCGGCTCGAGGTTTGCGAACACCGCGTCGCGCATTTCGGCGGCGGTTCGGACAGGGACTACCGTCACGCCGTAAGGCGGCGCGAGACTGACCGGACCGGATACCAGAATCACCTGGGCGCCGCGGGCTGTCGCAGCTTCGGCCAGCGCATAGCCCATCTTCCCGCTGGACCGGTTGGAGATAAACCGGACCGGGTCGAGCGGCTCCTGCGTGGGTCCGGCGGTGATGAGGACGGTTTCGCCCTCCAGGTCCCGCAGCGGATTCAATTCCTCGAGCACGGCCGCGGCGATGCGGTCGGGCTCAGCCAAACGGCCGGGGCCGACCATGCCGCAGGCCAGGAATCCACTTTCCGGTTCGACAAAGCGATGGCCGCGCCTGCGCAGAGTCTCCACGTTGCTCTGGGTCGCCGCGTGCAGCCACATGTTCGTGTTCATGGCCGGGGCCAGCACCACGCGTCCCGTGAAGGCCAGATAGAGGGTGCTGAGAAAATCGTCCGCCAGGCCGTGGGCGAACTTGGCCAGCAGATCGGCGGTGGCAGGCGCCACCACCAGCAAATCGTTGTCCTGCGCCACGCCGATATGCTCGACCGCGCTCGAAAGGGTATCCTCCGCGCTTCCGGAGGAGAAGATGCTGGTGATTACTTTCCGCCCCGTAAGAGTGGCGAACGTCAGCGGCCGGACGAATTCCTGCGCGCCGCCGGTCATGACCACCTGTACCCGCAGGTCGCGCTGCACCAGCGTTCGGGCCAGTTCGGCGGATTTATAGGCGGCGATGCCGCCGCCCACCCCGAGAATGATGTTATTCGGCGCCACTGCCCGGCGAAACCTCGTTCGGATCCTTGGCCAGGATTTCGTACTTCACCAAGCCCCGGCGGACCTCTTCCATGGCGATAACGGTCGGTTTCTTGGACGAGGTGGGCAGAAACGGACGGGCGCCATTCTGCAGTTGCCGCGCGCGCTTGGCGGCGACAATGATGAAGCGGTTAATGCTCTGCTCGGCATCGTCGGGAATCGAGCAGTGGGCGTTATTCTTTGGAGTCTTTTCGGACATCGGTACAAACCTCACAAGATTCTACTTCAAACGTCGCCAGGATCGGCCGGATTTGCGGTTCCATTCGGACCCGGCGCATCCGCTCCGCCCGCACAATCGCGGCCAGCGAGTCGGCGGAAGACTGCAAGTCGTTGTTGATAAGAACGTAATCGTATTGGCCGTAATTCCCGATCTCGCGCGCCGCATCGCGCAACCGCCGCTCGATCACTGCGTCGGAATCCTCCGACCGATCGCGCAACCGCTGCTCCAGAATCTGGCGGGATGGGGCCAGAATGAAAATGGAAACCGCGTCGAGAATCTGTCTCTTCAATTGTCTCGCACCTTGGACGTCAATGTCGAGCACCAGGTCAAGGCCCTCGCGCCGGGCCAGTTCGAGCGCGCTGCGGTGAGTGCCGTAATAGTTGCCGAAAACGTCCGCATGTTCGAGGAATTCACCTCGTTCCACGCAGGATTCGAATTCGGCGCGGGAGATGAAGCGGTAGGATTCGCCGTCCCGCTCCTGGCCCCGGGGCTGGCGCGTGGTGTGAGAGATCGAGAAAGTCAGGCCGGGAACGTCTTTCAGGAGCCGATCGACCAGCGTCGATTTGCCCGAGCCGGACGGCGCGGAGATGATGAAAACTATTGACACATCTACTCCAGATTCAAGCTCTGCTCCCGGATCTTATCAATCTCCGATTTCGCGGCTAGCGCCAGCTCCGTAATGGTCAGTCCCATCTCCCCCAAGCCTCCTGTCTTCGACAGGATCGTATTCGCTTCCCGATTCATCTCCTGCAGCAGGAAATCCAGCTTCTTTCCTACTTCGCCGTCGGTCTGCAGCAACTGGTCCACCTGGCCGGTATGGGTCTTCAGGCGAATCAGCTCCTCGCTCACATCGCTGCGGTCGGCCAGCAGGGCCGCCTCCTGCGCCAGGCGCTGCGGCTCGATCTGCGCTCCGCGGAGCAGCTCCTGCAGGCGTTCCTTCAGACGCTTCTGAAACGTGGCCGTGGCGCGGGTGCGGATCTTCTCCATCTTGGCCACTTGCTCGCCGATGGTCGCGCAGCGCTCGCGCATCTCGGCGGAGATCGCGACGCCCTCGCGCTCGCGGAATCGGTTCAGCGTCTCGAGCGCCTCTTCCATCAACGCGACCAGGACTTTGTCGATCTCCGGCTGCAGCTCGGGAGTCGAATCGCCGCGGATCATCCCCGGAATGCGCAGCGCTATGTTCAGATCCGGCTTGCCCGAGAGTCCGAACTCGGCCGCCGCCTGCTGGAAGGCGCTCAGATAAGCGGCCAGCATCGGCTTGTTCAACGCCGCGGCCGCTGTTTCCACCGCCTGCGTGAACGAGACATGAATCTGCAGATGTCCGCGGGCGATGTGGCCCTTAATCGCTTTGCGCAGGCTCGCCTCGAACGGATCGAGCTCCGGCGGCAAGTGGAAATGCAGGTCGAGCGCCCGGTGATTGACGCTCTTGGCGCTCAGCACGATCTCCCCCTCGGGAATCGTCTTTCGTACCCGGGCGAAGCCCGTCATGCTCTTCACGCTCACTGGTCCACCATGGCATCGAATTCGATAAATTGCAGGTTGTGCAACCGCTGATAAATACCGCCCTGGCTCACCAAGTCCTCGTGGCGGCCGATCTCCCGGATGCTGCCTTGGTCCAGCACAACGATCTTATCCGCTCGACGGATGGTGGAGAGGCGGTGCGCAATCACGATCACGGTGCGGTCGGTCATCAAGTTCGCCAGCGCGCGCTGCACCAGCATCTCGGACTCGGTATCGAGGTGCGAAGTGGCTTCGTCCAGGATCAGGATGGGCGCATTGCGCAGCAGAGCCCTGGCGATGGCGATGCGCTGCCGCTGGCCGCCGCTCAGCTTGACTCCGCGCTCTCCGATCACGGTCTGGTAGCCGGCGGGAAGCCGCTCGATGAACTCGTCGGCCAAGGCGTTGCGCGCGGCGGCGCCCACCGCCGCGGGATCGGCGCCCGGATTTCCGTAAGCGATATTCGCCAGCACCGTGTCGTTGAACAGGAACGTATCCTGCGCCACGACACCGATCTGCTGGCGCAGCGAGCGCAGGTTCAGATCGCGAATGTCGACGCCGTCTATGGTCACCGCGCCGGAGCTGACGTCGTAGGACCGGGAGAGCAGATTCACCAGCGTGGTCTTGCCCGCGCCGCTCGGACCGACCAGGGCCACGATTTCGCCCGCTTTCACGTCCAGGCGGATCGACCGTAATCCGAAACCGTTCGGGGCGCCCGGGTAGCGAAAGCTCACGTCGTCGAAGACGATGGAATTGCGGAAGCGCTCGAGTTGGGCTTTTCGTGGATTTCCTCGCTGCGGTCGAGGACTTCGAAGACTTTCTGCGACGCGCCGATCGCCTGCTCGAAAATGTTGTGGATTCCCGTGAGCCTCTTGACGGGCTCGTAGAGCATCAGCAGCGCGATCACGAAGCTGGTGAACTCGCCCGAGGTCATCTGGCCGGCGACAATCTGAGTACGCGCGTAGGTGAGCAACCCGACGATGGTCAGCGCGCCGAATAGCTCGATGAGCGGCGAAGCCAGCGCCTGCTGCAGCACATAGCGCAGATTGCTCTTCCTCAAGTTCGCGGCGGCGGCGTGGAACCGGCTTACTTCGTAGGCTTCGGTCCCGAACGCTTTCACTACCTGGTGTCCGCTGAGCGTCTCCTGAAGGATCTGGTTCAACTCGGCGGCGTTATCCTGCGCGTGGCGCGTGGTGCGCCGGATGCGCCGTCCCAATCGCGCCGTGGGAGCCAGCACGAACGGCAGCACGGTGAGGCTGACCAGGCCCAGCTTCCAGTCGTTGTGCATCAGCACGAAAAGAAGACCCATCACCACGAATACCTGCCGCAGCAGATCGGCCAGGATGTGAGACGTCGCGACCTGGATTTTTTCGATGTCGTTCATGATGGACGACATCAGCCTCCCGGTCGCATTCGCTTCGAAAAACTGGGAGCCCTGCCGGATTACCTTCTCAAAGACACGATTTCGCAGATCGGTCACCGCCGAGACGCCGACGAAGTTGACCAGGTAGTTTCCAAAATAGTCGCAGACGCCCTTGACGAGGAACACCATGAGGATCCCGATCGCCACCATGGTCCAGACATTGTGAATACGCAGGCCCGAAGGAATGAGGTCGTTCAGATAAACCCCGCGATTGAAGATCGGGATGGTGAACAGCAGTACGGGTGTATCGGGCGCGGACGGATTCAGGACGTAGTCGAACACGGGGCCGATGAGGAAGGCCATCATGGCGTGGGCGGCGCCGACGCAGGCCATGAGCAGGACCGATCCCACCAGCATCGGCCAGTATGGGCGGGCCAGATCGAGCAGCCGCAGCCGGTCCTTCACGCGTGCACCCGCAATCTTGCCAGAGCCGACATGACCTGCTCCGTGGAAATGGACGCGATGCCATCCGGACTGCTTAGCGCTTCCGAGCAGGTTTTCCAGGGCCGCCATACGTCGATGTTCGAGGCGCCGAAGAGCACAATCACGGGGAGTCCGAACGCGGCGGCCATGTGCGCCGGTCCGGAATCATTACCCAGGAACAAGGTCGCATTGGCCAACAGGTTCTTGATTTCGGCGAGCGGCGCACCGGAGAGAATGCGGTATTTCTTAAATGGAGTCAGGTCTTCGCCGGGTCCGGCAATAAATACGGGCTCCATTTCGAGGCGATCCGCCACGTCCAGGAATCGCTCGGCGGGCCACGTTTTGTTTGGCTGCGAAGCGACGGGATGAATCACGGCGTAAGGCTTCGGATTCGTTCGGCTGACGGCGGAGAGCCGGGCTCTCGGAATCTCCATGCGTGGGGCGCCGAGATAGAAGACCGCCGAGGCGAGGTGCTCGGCCGTATGGACCACGCGGTCCACGCCGAGGATCTGCTGCGCCGTTGGGATCTTCACGGTGTAGGCTTGCGCGAAGCGGAAATGCGCAAACCCGGCGCGTATTTTGGCGCCCGAAGCCGCCGTTAGCGCCGCGCTACGGCTGCCTCCATGCAGGTTCAGACAAAGGTCGGGCTGCCAGTCCCGAAGCGCCGGAATCCTGGGCGGCAGCAGTGCTTCCACAGCGGGGTTCCCTTCAAAAACGGGCGCGAAGCGATCTTCCACGACGACGGCGACGCGCAGATCGGGGCGGGCCGTTTTCAGAATATCGAGCGCCGGTGTGGTCAGGACGCAGTCCCCCAGCGAGCGCAGCCGGATTACAGCTACGCGCGCGCGATTCGGAAGGCGCTCGAATACCATTACTCTTCGATCTTCGCCTCGTCGATCAGCATGACGGGAATATCATCCCGGATTGGATAGACCCGATGGCACTTGACGCACTTCAGGCCCTTCTCGTCTTTCTGTAACTCCACCGTTTCCTTGCACAGGGGGCAAACGAGTATCTCAAGCAGTTCCTTGCTGATAGCCATAAGCGAACCCCAGTGTATCAGTTTTTTAGCGACTCTCATGTTGCGATGGGGGCATTCGCGGGAGGCTTCCAGGTCCTTTCAGATGTTCTCAACACCGGCATCGGTTGCATCGGGGCTTCCCGTTGGACCCAGTATGAGGACTAGAATTGGTAGGAACTGGTAATTCCCTCAAGCACTTATTTCATAAACAGGTGGAGTGACATTGCCGACCAAATTGCGCGGCTTTTCAGAAGGAGAATGGGTGCAACGTACGAACCAGCCTGAGTTGGCTGGTGTCATAAGGTCGAAGCGATGGAACTCGCAACTGGAGGAGTGGGGATACAGTGTCCAATTTGGCAGCCAGATCCGTTTTGTTCCTGAATCGGTCCTCCAGCTTTTCGAGGCAGTTCAAACTCCTTGGGAGGCCCTCCGAAATAATCGTCTGTCTGGAAGTCGACATTTTATCGTTGCCCTGACCTTTCACCGTCTTCGTTGTCCTCCCGCGCGAATTGCCCACTCGTTTGCGACTGCGAGGACGGTTTTTTATCCACACCAATTCAAGCCGCTGCTCAAATTCCTCGATAACCCCGGGAAGCGGCTGCTCATCGCTGATGATGTCGGACTCGGAAAAACGATTGAAGCCGGATACATCCTGCGGGAACTCGAGGCCCATGAGGATGTCGAGCGTGTCCTCATTATCGTACCGGCGCGGTTGCAAACAAAATGGAAACGGGAACTCCAGAACCGATTTAACGAGACGTTTGAAATTGTTAAAGGGAGTGAGCTAATCAAGCACGCCGAACGGCTCAGAAGGGGGAAGGAGCCGGAACCGTTTCGCTGGATAACCTCGTATGAAAGTGCGCGTCCAGAGGCCGTGTCGAACGCTCTGGATGAAACGAAGCTTCCGATCGACGTGCTGATCTTCGATGAGGCACACAGAATGCGCAACCCGGATACGCTGCAGCACACGTTAGGCATAAAGCTTTGCGACGGATCTGCGGATACCGTAATCCTGCTGTCGGCAACACCAGTTCAAAACAGACTGGAAGACCTGTGGCACATCCTGAAGATGCTCTCGCCGGGAGAGTTTGATAATTGGCCCGTCTTCGCGGAGCAAATGCAGTCCAATAGGCACGTCATCGCCGCGCAGACGGCGCTGGCGCATGATCCAGCGGATTTCAAAGCAGCGGGGGCCGCACTCTCAACATTCTTCAGATCGCGCGCGGGCGGGCTGTTGGCCTCTAGTGTTTACGCCCAGTCCATTTCGCAGCGGCTCAATACCGGGGTTCCCGGCCGGGCTGAGATCGTCGAACTGCAAGCTGATATCGGACGATTGAGTCCGATCGCGCATATCATTTGCCGAACCCGGAAGCACGAAGCTGTCACCCACCGCGCAGTGCGGGACGCTCAATGGAGGCGCGTCCCTCTAACCGCAGACGAAAAGGACATCTACCAAAGCGTGCAAGAACTTTGCCGAACTGCCTATTCGGCATCCGGCGACTCTTGGGGTTTCCAAATGAGTCTGATGATGGCCTATAGAATCACCGCGAGTTGTATTCCCGCCGCCATGCTGTATTTCGCAGAGAGACTGGGAGCGCACGTGAATCCGACCGTTTTGGACGAGGAGATCGAAGAAAGCGAGGAGCCTAGCTCTGGTTCGGAAGAACTCATGACGTGGCCGCAGCCGGTACGAGATGTTCTTCTTCAGGTTGTAGACCAATACCGGACCTCAGCCAAGCACGATTCGAAGCTCCGCGAATTCGTCGGCGCTCTCCAGTTGATTTGGGCCGATGACGATCAGCATCAAAAGCCACGCCGGAAGATCGTTGTCTTTTCATTCTTTCGTCGCACGCTTCAGTATTTGGCAAGACAGCTCACTCGCAGAAGCATCGCTAACCGGATGATTCACGGCGGGATCTCTCTGGCGGATCGAGAGGAGTCGATAGACGAGTTCCTTGAAAATCGCGACATCCGCGTGCTGCTGACATCGGAAGTCGGTGGCGAGGGCCTTGACCTCCAACGAGCTTCGGTCGTCATCAATTACGACTTGCCTTGGAACCCGATGGTCGTAGAGCAGAGAATTGGACGGGTAGATCGTATTGGGCAAGAGGCCGATCGTATCGTAATCCTGAACCTCGTGGTCGAGGACTCGATCGAAGAGCGAGTGATCCAGCGGCTGCTTGAAAAAATCGACATTTGGCTAACGGGCCAGGCGTTGCGCGGGGAATTGTCGGAGCCCGAGTTGCGCAAACTAGTCGAAGAGCGAGGCAATGCCATCGCGGTTCGCGTCCACGAAGCGAAGCAAATGCTTTCGAAGGTAGACAATCTCCTAGCAGCTGACCAAGGTTTCATAGATGAGATCAACTCCGTCATCGGCGAACGCCAGATACCGGCTGAGCGCGAATTGGCGTGCTTTTTGAATCAGTTCTTGGCAGCACGTTTCCCGGGATGCCAATTGCCACCTGAGGTAGAGCGAAAGGTTGTCAATCTCGACCTTCAAACGCTCGCTCCCAGCCTGGAAGCCGCGGCCACGTCTCTGGGCGTTGATGCGCTCTCGCTTGCGCGGAGGTTGGCCGCTGGGTCGGTTCCGGTGACACTCTCGAGGGAGGCTGGGTACAACCACCCGAGAGCGGAACTGATTCATCTTAATCACCCTCTTACGAAGTTCGCGATTGCCGAACTCGAGAGGACTGGTGAGCGCCCCTATGTCGCATTTCGACTTCAGCTGCAGAGCAGTTTGCTTCTGGATCGAGGTAAGTATGCGTTCTTGATAGCTTCCGTTCAGATCAAAGGTCAAAGGCCGCGCACCAAGTTGGCGGCTGTAATTGTGAGCCGCAGCGACCAAAGGTTCTGGCTGGACCCTGCCGACACCATTCCAGTTATCGTCGAGATTCTCGAGAACGGCGGCGATTGCGAAATCGAAGGCCCTGGGATCGAGGAAGTCTCCACTCTCGAGGCCCGGTTAATAGACGGTCTGGAGCGACTCAAGTCGGAGTGGGAGGCGCGGGAGCAAAAACTTGAGCAGGCCCGGAGAGAACAACAGATTGCATCGCGCCGGGCTACTCTCGAGTTCTTGCTGACACGAGCTAAGAATCGGCTGAGCGGACTGGAGACGAGTCGAGCGGCCGACTTCGCCGTCAGGATGGCCCGCGCGAGGGTCGGTAAGGCGCTAAGAGATCTCGACGGTTTTCGAGCTGAACCTGCCTTTGCGCTATGGGAAACACTGGAGCACGAAGAAATCGCAGTTGGGCTGCTTGAGGTAGTCGAATGACTCCAACGAAGCAATTAGACCGACCCGTCCACATTGGCATTGACTACGGGACAAGTGCGTCGAAACTCGTGTTTCGCGACTATGGCGCGCCTGGCGGCGAAAGGGCGTATGTAGTTGAGCGAAGTGGCAGCTACAGAATTCCGGCCGATGTCGGCGCCACGGACTCCGAACTGGTTTTCGGGCAGAGTCGAGACGCCGATCACGCGGCGATCCACACTTGGTATGAAAGCGTCAAGATGCGAGTCGCAGGTGAGGTTATGGGTGATTTGAACACGTTTTACCGTGCTCCATTGACACCTTTGCCGAGAGGCTTCAATGCGATAGATCTCGCCGTACTATCCGTCTGGACCCTGATTGCAGCGGGCGCGGACAGCGCGGGAAAACATCTCGGCGCGGCTGCCTCCAGAATGGCCTTGGCAGTTACAATGGGCGTTCCAACGAGCTTCTATAAATCCCGCGA
>WNFM01291239.1_pt3 | contig 10531 bp, 10 predicted proteins | sample 5400271 | NCBI WGS metagenome assembly WNFM01 (sample SAMN13153352, study PRJNA577476) | soil metagenome | isolation source: 60 cm saprolite on Douglas fir-dominated hillslope | place: USA:California | collected 2013-09-17 | reverse complement strand
GCCCAGAGACCCATGGGACAAAAAGTGCTGGGAAATCAATTACGCCATCAAATTATCGGCCTGCAAACATCATCACATTCAGCGGTTTCAGAGTAAAATTGGCTATAAGCAGGAAGTCCGGCCACCAGAACAAGGGAGATATTTAAAGTGGGAATCCTCAATCATAGGCTCAGGAGGGTTCTTTATAGTTCTCGAAATCCTTGTAATGAACTCTTGTGACCCCCGAAAACGGAAATGACGACTACGGTTGTTGCATTCCCAGTTCAGATATTCTATCTATCGAAGTGGCCTGACTTCCTGCTCAGGGGACCAATAATAAAGTTTCAACTCGGGGGAAGTATTGTTTTGCCAAGTTCAAAGGGAAGTATAGTATTGCCGAAACGGCAAAACTATAGGTGTTGTGCCGAAGGTGGGAGTCGAACCCACACGACCGTAAGGCCACTACGCCCTGAACGTAGCGCGTCTGCCAATTCCGCCACTCCGGCAATGAAGCTAATCTGGCTGGTATTGTAGGGCTTCCGCGCTGTGCTGTCAAGGGTTCACATTGGCTCAGTGTGGGCAGAGGCCACGGGCAGAACGACGGTGAAAGTTGTGCCCTCATTCGGTTTGCTCTTTAGCCAGATTCGGCCTGAGTGCTGCTCGACAATCCCCTTGACAATGGCAAGTCCCAGGCCGCTTCCCTCAAAGCCGTCAATAGCCTTCGACGTTCGGTAAAATTTATCGAATACAAACGGCTGATCTTCAATAGGAATACCGATGCCATTGTCCGTTACTTCAAGCACCATCGCTTGATCATCCGGGTAAAGTGCCAGGCGAATATGACCATTTTGCGGCGTGTACTTGATAGCGTTTCCAAGCAGATTGTTTATGACCTGCCGTAACCGTATTGGATTTCCAAGAACCTGGGGCAGCGAGGGACTGAACGCAAATTCCAGCTTAAGGCTTTGCGATTCGGTTTGATGTGCATAGATGGCAGCGGATTCACGCACGATTTCTTCCAAACTTACTGGCTCAAAATCTACATCAAACCCTGCTTCTATCCGTCCAAGTTCAAGAAGTTCGGTGATCAGTACCGTGACCAATTTCACACTTACGGTGATCTGATCCAGGTATTGATGCTGTTGTTCATTAAGCGGACCCAAGCGTTCAACCAGGGCAATATAAGCCATGATTGCCGTCAATGGGGAGCGAAGATCATGGGATACTGTAGCTACAAAATCATTTTTAGCACGTACCATATCTTTGATATGCGTAATGTCTTGCATCACTGCCGCGCGGCCCACGCCGTCAATAATGGTCAGTTGGGCATTGAGCGTGCGTTCCCCATTGTTCAGGTTGATCTCGCTGTGTCGCCCTCGTCCACTTAAAGGCTCCCTGGAAAACAGCCGCAGCACTTCGGCATTGTCAATCACGTCGTGCAGGGGTTTGCCCGCAAATTCTGTGATAGTGACGCCAAACGTTTGACGTGCTATCGGGTTACAAAATAGTACACAGTCATTGCTGTCAACGACAATGATTTGATCTTCAGTATCACGTAAGATGGCATCGAGCGTATTGCGTTCGTGGACTATCTCGGCAACCAATGACGCATTTTCCACAGCCACCGCCGCGAAGTCAGCCAGAATCGATAGCGTCTGAACTTCATGCGCAGCAAAAGTGCGTGCCGTGTGGCGCGTGTCAACGCTCAAAACGCCGATCACTTTATCCTTAAGTTGAAGTGGAACGTAAATCAGGCTTTTGACCAGATAAGCAGTATTAATTTTTACTAACTCGTCACCACTTAGAATGACTGGTTTTCCAGTCTGAATTACTTGTCCGGCTAGACTGTCCTCCACTTTAAGGCGCAATGTTTGCGCTGTTTTCTGATCGAAGTTGCGTTCAGCGCGCATATAAAGTTCACCTGACGAGTGGTCCACCAGGAGCAGACTGCTTTCGTCAGCGCCCGTCACTTTCACGGCTGCTTCCACCACCTCGTTAAGCACCTGCTGAACGTCGAGCATCCCTGTCACACTCTTACCAATTCTGACCAGTGTCGTCAATGCCCGAATCTGGTGTTCGAGCCGACGGTTTGCTTCTAGCAGGTGAGCGGGGAGCCGCTCTTTGATTTTCTCCGCCCAATATTCAGTTAATACTCTGTGTACCGAATCCAGAATGTCCTGGGCGGTAAACGGCTTGATCAGGTAATCGCGGATACCCGCTCGGAGCGCTTCGACAGCAAGCGCTTCGGAACCCTTGGCGGTCATCAGGATCATCGGAACATCAATCCCGCGTTCGCGTACTGAATGCCACATCTCCAGACCATTTAGCCCGGGCATCTGGTAATCGGCAATGATCAGATCGGGGGTCAATTCTTGGGCTAAGAGTAGTCCTTCTTCGCCGCTCCGTGCCGTTAGAACTTCGTAGCCTTCCATTGGAAGAAGCTGGCGTAATGTATCACGGATACTAGTCGAATCATCGACCACGAGGATGCGTTCATGAGTAGCAGGCCTCGTCTCGACATCTTGGTCCTCTGCTAAATTGGCTGGCGAATTATTATCTTTTGGAGCTTGCATACGAAGTTGGTCCTTGGTTCAGACGAGTGCTGCTAAACGAGCTACCCTACCTCGCTTCATATTATGACTAAAATTTGATTCAGAAGCATAAGCTGCGTCTCGCATTCCTGTCACAAATCTGATCACGGTTTGCAGCCAGACGGTTATGCTCTTTTGAGTGCGAAGACGCCTGTGGTAGAATCATTGAAGTAAGGCGCTGTAGAAGGTGGAGTGTTCATGTGGCTGATAGCAAACGATCCGACCTGAAAACAGACGACTTTGATAATGAAGTGACGCTAGACGCGTCGTCGCAAGATCAGCAGGGCGGGCGTCGTTGGGTCATGATGCGTCAATCCAATATATGGACTCCTCCGACTGATGTCTTTGAACTCGAAGATCGTCTGGTGGTGATAGTCGAGATCGGTGGGATGCGCGACGGGGAGTTTAACGTTATCCTTCAAGATCGCCGTTTGGTGATCAGCGGTACGCGGCGCAGAATACAACATGATCGAATCGCGTTTCACCAGATGGAAGTACGCTACGGAGAGTTCCGTACTGAAATCAGTTTACCGTGGCCTGTAAGCCGCGAAGGGGTTTCTGCGACGTACAAAGAGGGGTTTCTGCGTGTCGAATTGCCCCACGCACGGAACCAGCAAATCCAAATCGTCAACGTGGATATGGAAGAACAACCAGAATAGACACACATGCCAGACCGTAAAAAGCGCCCCGCAAAAGGACGTACTAACCTGACGCCTGCCGTTACCTTCGTGGACGACGAGCAAGCCGTAGAACTGAACGATTCTGATACTGAACCTATCGACACCAGTGCCGTTAGTGTGCCCGATGAACTGCCAATCTTGCCACTTCGAGGGCTGGTCGTTTATCCCCAAACCGCTATCCCGCTGACCATCGGTCAGCCGCGCTCGGTGCGTTTGGTAGATGAAGTGGTGACCGGCGATAGGCTGATCGCCCTCGTGGCAGCCAAAGACCCTGAACTGGAGATGCCCGGCCCCGATGAAATCTACACCATCGGTACACTGGCCTCGATCCATCGTCTATTTCGCGCGCCCGATGGCACCATCCGCTTACTGGTTCAGGGGCTAACGCGCATCCGGGTTGATAGCTACGTCTCCACAGAGCCGTATCTGACTGCCAAGATTTCTCCCGCGCCGGAAGCCGTTGAAGCCAACATCGAAGTGGAAGCGCTTATGCGCAATATAATCGATCAGTTCACGCGTTTGGCGGACCTCGTGCCTAGCATCCCTGGCGAGTTGATCACATCCGCGCTGAACGTCGAAGACCCCTTGCAACTGGTATATGCCATTGCCACGTACATTCGCCTGAGCGTCGAAGACCAGCAGCGAATTCTTGAACTGGACAGCACCACTGAAAAGCTTCATTTGCTGATGAACATCCTCAACAAAGAGCTTGAAGTGCTTGAGCTAGGACGCAAGATTCAGACCGAAGCACAATCTGAGATCGAAAAAGTGCAGCGCGAATATTATCTGCGCGAGCAACTCAAAGCGATCCAGAAGGAACTCGGTGAGGGCGACGAGCAAACGGTTGAGATCGAGGAGTTCCGACTGAAGATCGAAGCCGCGCATATGCCCGATGAAGCGCGCCATGAAGCGCAGCGCGAACTCGAACGGCTATCGCGCCTGCCCACTGCTGCCGCCGAATATGGTGTGATCCGCACCTATCTCGATTGGCTGGTTAACTTGCCCTGGTCCAAGCTCACGCATGATAATCTCGATATTCCTCATGCGCGAAAAGTTCTGGATGAGGATCATTACGGCCTCAAAGACATCAAGGAACGTATCATTGAATTCCTGGCTGTGCGCAGGTTGCGCGCCGAACGCAAGGCTGACGGCACAACTGGTAGAGTGCGACGTGATTATATGCGTCGTGAACGCGAAGGTGCGATCCTGTGCTTTGTGGGGCCGCCGGGAGTTGGCAAGACTTCGCTCGGTGCTTCGATTGCGCGAGCAATGGATCGCAAGTTTATCCGCATGAGCCTGGGTGGCATTCGTGATGAGGCTGAGATTCGCGGCTTCCGCCGTACCTATATCGGGGCGATGCCCGGACGCGTCATCCAGACATTGCGCCGAGTTGAGAGCCGCAACCCGATCATTATGCTGGATGAAATCGATAAGCTTGGCCGCGATTTTCGTGGCGACCCCGCTTCTGCGCTGCTCGAAGTGCTCGACCCGGAACAGAACAACGAATTCCGGGATCATTATCTGGATGTGGCGTTCAATCTGAGCGATGTTCTGTTCATCACCACCGCTAACGAACTGGACCCAATCCCCGGCCCGCTGCGAGATCGTATGGAGATCATTCACCTGTCGGGCTATACCGAACAGGAAAAGGTTCAGATCGCCAAACGCTACCTTTCGCCGCGTCAGGTGCGCGAAAATGGCCTGCGTGGGAGCGAAATCCAGTTCACGGAAGAAGCGCTTAAACTGCTCATTCGCGATTACACCTATGAAGCGGGCGTGCGTAACCTTGAACGCGAGATTGGCAGCATCGCGCGCAAGATCGTGACCAAAGTTGCCGAGGGCCATACGGGTATGAACCGCGTGACCCCTGCCAGTGTGCGGAAGATTCTAGGACGTCCGCGTTTTGGTTACCGCGAAGAAATTAGTGAGCGCACTGATTTGCCCGGCGTGGCGACAGGGCTGTCGGTGACGGCAGTTGGCGGCGATGTACTGTTTGTTGAGGCGACACAAATGCCCGGCGGTAAGAACTTTCAATACACAGGGCAGCTTGGCGAGGTTATGCAGGAAAGTGCTCGTGCTGCCTTCAGCTATATCCGCTCACAAGCCGCATCGTTCAATCTCTCGGAAGATTATTTCGAGAAGCATGATATTCACCTGCATGTGCCCGCGGGTGCCGTTCCAAAAGACGGACCATCAGCAGGGGTAACCATGGCAACTGCACTGGCTTCCTTACTCAGCAAACGGCCTGTTCGGAGCAACGTGGCAATGACAGGCGAAATTACGCTGCGCGGTCAGGTGTTGCCCGTTGGTGGGATTAAGGATAAAGTTTTAGCAGCACATCGCCTGGGTGTTGATACAGTGATCTTGCCGAAGCGCAATGAGCCAGACCTTGAGGACGTTCCACTAGAAGTACGTAATGCGATGAGGTTTATTCTCGCAGAGCGTGTGGATGACGTGCTTCGGGCAGCCCTCTTGCCTGTGGTATCCAGCAAAAAAAACAGTAAGAAACACGGGGCAAAACCCGCTTAACCTATCAATTCTGCATTCTGCATCAGCTACGAGAAAGGTGAAGGGGACTGAACATTGCCTAAGGTAATGATCGTTGATGATGATCGTACAACGGTATCGCTGCTAAAAACGCTTCTGGAGATGGATGGCTTCGAGGTCGTCCTGGTGCCGCGCGGTGGCATGGTCTTGGAAAAAGCGCAGCAGGAACATCCTGACATATTTCTCCTGGACTACCATCTGGCGGATATGGAGGGCACGACTGTCACCAGGAATTTGCGCGCCGATCCGCTGTTCGCAAAGACCCCCATTATCATGTCATCGGGGCTAAATGTAGAGGATGAGGCGAAGGCTGCTGGCGTAAATCAATTTCTGGTGAAGCCCTTTGAACCCGGCAGACTCACCACGCTCTTGAATCAGCTCCTGGAAAATAAGCCTCCTGATATTAAAGCAAGCTAATACGCAAGACCGAGAGAAGTCTCTGTGGCTGTAAAAAACAAACGCGGCAAGATGCAGTGGTATCGCATGGACTTGCATCTGCACACACGCAGTTCTGTAGATTACCAGGAACCTGAGGCAGGTTACCTCGATGTTCTGCGGCGTGCCGAGATGCGTGGCCTCGATATTATTGCCTTCACCGATCACAATACCCTCTCTGGCTATCAGGCAATGCTGGCCGAGATCGAACAGCTTACCCTGCTGGACAAACTGGAGCGTGCGTTACCAGAAGAAAAACGCCGTCTGGCAGAGTATCGACGCCTGCTAGACAGGATTTTAGTGCTGCCTGGCTTTGAATTTACAGCGACATTCGGCTTCCATATCCTCGGCCTGTTCTCGCCGGAAATGCGCCCGCGTCAGATCGAACATATTCTGTTAAGCCTCAATATCCCGCCGCAAGCGCTGGATGAAGGGTCGAGCAACGTGGGCGCTTCCGCCGACGTGCTGACAGCCTACCGCGCGATCCACGAAGCGGGCGGAATAGTGATCGCCGCGCACGCCAACTCGGCGCACGGCGTTGCCATGCGCGGCTTCGACTTCGGCGGGCAAACCAAAATTGCATACACGCAGGACGCCCATCTACACTGCCTGGAAGTGACCGACCTGGAGCGGCAAGGCAAGGGCACCACTTCACGCTTCTTTGATGGCAGCAAGCCCGAATATCCGCGCCGGATGCGCTGCATTCAAGGATCAGATGCCCATCGTTTGACCAAAGATGCCCGCAACGAAAAGAACCTCGGCGTCGGGGACCGTGTGACGGAAGTGCTGTTGCCAGAGCGGAGTTTCGGGGCGCTGCTGGAAATGTTCCTGAGCAACGACTTCGCCCGGTCGCGTCCCTATCGTGGCAGTGGCAAAGACACCTTTGACTATGTACAGGCAGCGCGCGAAGAAGGCCCCAGCATTGTCCAGGCATTCCACGCCTCTATGGATAAACGCGGCAATGCGCTCTACGACGTGATTACCGATGTGTGCGCGCTGGCGAATACCAACGGCGGCACCATCTACATCGGCGCTGCCGCAGATGCCCGCATTCCACCGCAGGGCGTGGAGAACATTAGCAAGAGCATCGAAGCGCTGCGTGACGAAATTGAAAAGACCATCACCCCACCGCTTGAGGTGGAAATTGACGCGCTCGAAACTCAGGGCAAAGGCATCATCCGTGTGCAGGTGCCGCGTGGTGACGATCCGCCTTACGCGATTGAAGATAACAAGGTATACGTTCGGGACGAATCGGAAACCAATTTAGCGGTGCGCGATGAGATTGTGCGCCTCGTGCAGCGCAGCCCGAACTTTGCGCGTTCACAGGCAACGGAAACAGAAATCGATCATACGACCTCGCCACTGCCTGAGACTGAACTGCATGTCACTGAACAAGGCGAGACAGTCTCGGCTGGACACAAAAAGCCCCGGCGACAACGCAGCAAGAAACCAGTCGAAGACAAAACCAGCGATAAACTCGCCCTTTCCAGCGCGCCACGCACGGGTGTCGAAATCATGGGCACCGAGACGCGCAAAGGCGAACACTATCACGTCATGCGCGACCTGCGAAACGGGAATATCGTCAAGAACGTGACTCGCTCATCGGCGCGCCGCTTGTGGCACTACGCCATCAGCCAGCGCGAAAGCAATCCCGTCGATCTGGATAAAGTGCAGTGGGCGGGCGACATCGGCCTGTGGAAGCGCTATAAGCGCGGCGGTGTCGCGCGTTATGACCTTGTTCAGCGCGACAACAACAACATACGTGTCTATTACGGCGTCACCGAGGACGGGATGCACGGCCCCTGGCAGCAGTTTGTCAGCGATGATCCGCTAATCGATGAAGATTAATCCAGCGGCGAGTTTAGAAATGCTAGCCTTCAGTTACTTGCAAACGGCGGCACGGCCTTGTTCCGTTCGCGCAACAACTTTATTGACAGCATCCGCGGTCAACTTCTGAAAAGCTGACAGGTCGATACCTCTTGACTTGCCATTGGGAATAACGATGCAGTTCTCGGCCTCCGAAACATAGGTCCCATCTGGACGAAAGGCAAACTTGAAGTCCTTAGTTAGTGCTTCGGTGGCAAAGCCCGGCTGCCAGACTGGTTCCGCAGTACCCGATTTCGCTCCATCGGTCAGGTAATTGGCGATGTAGTTGGCAACGCGAGTCTTTCTGCCCTGGGCAGTAATATCGTCGGCGCGGAGTTCAGTGGCAATGCCCATCGATTCGAATATCTGACTGAACGGCGGAGAACCCTTGAGGCCAAGTTGTGCTGCCATCGTCTGTTGTAATTCCTTGACGACAGCTACGCCCGCCGCATAATCTTTTGGATCCAACGGTTCACCTGACAGCATCGCTTCCAACTTATCAACACCGTTCTCCAAAACCTGAAGTTGTTGGCTGCTGATGCGTCCCGCCTCGACTCGCTCGTGCAGTTGCCGCCGAATTGAACCGAAATCCTTTTGGCTTCTAAACACGATCTGAGCTTCCGCATCCTGAGGTGCAATGCTAGTCAAAATATGCGTGGCGTTGCGAAGTGTTTCTTCTATTGTTTCCAGCGTGTCGGCGTTCTTATCTTGAAATTCCGGAAACCGGTTGAGAAACATAGCACTTTCCGAGGCTAGTTGTCGAAGCACATGGTCAACGCCCTCGGAGATTTGCTCAAGTTGTGACGGGATAGCTTCACCACTCTCGGTAACGAAATTTGTACGTCGGATAAAGCCATCGATGATGATTATTCGGCGACAACCTGACTGATCCCACTCGCGGATGAACTCCGCGAATAATTTTTCCAGTCCCGGAATGACCGCGCCAAGGGTATTGATGAAGAGTCCTTGATTCATCTGTGCCGCAATAGTTGGATCGCTCAGCGCGGCACGGAACAGGTCACCCGATGAGGCGTAGAAAGCCTGGTAGCCCTTTGCCTTGAATTCTTCGACCAGAATCTTGTGGATAACGCCTTTGCCAGACCCAGAGAGTCCGTGCAGAAAGATCACAAAATGTTTTAAGTCGCCAAGCATGGGGATTTACTCCAGGTGTTTGGTGAGCAGTTGCTCCAGTACCACAAATTATCTCAGGAAGCGTATCTCCGGTCGGCGGGGAGTATAACAGAAAGTAGGGCCTATCAAATGTGCGTTAGCACCAGTAGGACAAACATAGTGAAATTATGGGGTGATACTCGATCCCCAAAGTTGACCCTTTCTGAGCTATAAAAAGTCCTATATAATACTAGTTGGTGAAAATTGGTTGATTTCACCCCTTGACACTAAACAAGAAGCCATGATAGACTATCAACCGACTGGAGAAGGTCTATGTCGTCTGATAGCAAGGCGTACAAGCCCAGCATCGAATCCGACGCGATTTATAGTCGAGAAGAAGCTGCCCAAGCGCTTGGTATCAGTCTCAGTACGTTGAAAAAGCTGATTAACGCAGGGTATTTGCGGGTCAGCCAACCAGCAGGAATTCGTCGGATATTCATCAAGGGCGAAAGTATCATCGCCATGTTAGATGAAACAGTTGTAGAAAGGCGGGCGTAGCAATGTTGCAAAACAGACAGCAACTCACACAGCAATCGTTTAACACGATACTGTTTGCACTCAATAGTGATTCACGTTGCTATACGCACGCCGCTGTTTATGCCGCGCCGACTCACTCTGAGCTAACCGTCAAGCCGGTAATGCCAGTCTCAATCCCCTCAACAATGCTGTGGGGAACAATTGGCAAAAGCCCGCTTACAGCAGCATTTCGGTCCCAGGTTCCGGTGCATTACCGGGAAAAGGGTAGAAGCCCAACGGTTTAAAAACCGGGCAACTGCCCCACCTGCTTCTCCACGAAGCCCATTCTCCGGGACGTGGGACCGAAACAAAAACGGTTCCACGTCCTTTTTATTTTTTCGGCGCCTGAAAGGTAGAGCAGAGAATGATGACCCAGAAACAGAAGACCGATATCCGAATTCTTCAGGCACTTTTTACCGATATGCGTTTCGAGTCCCTGTTTAATGCCATAGACCGTCTACACGACGCGGCCTCCAGTGGCAAAATTGGCGAAGTGACAAACCTGAGTACGGATGAAGTTGTCGGCTGGCTGCGTGATATTGTCTACACAGCAAATGAGACAATCAACGAGCTGGAAAACCCCGTAGCCACGTTGGTTTCGTGGGAAAACCTGGCGGAAACCCGCGAAGATTGGTCGCTACACATTGATCGCAAAGGAAGGAGGGCTTAGGCCATGACAAAGCTGGCAGAAGCATTAGTTGAACGTAAGGCACTACAGGAACGCCTGGCCCGCTTACAAGTACGTTT
>WNFM01233235.1_pt1 | contig 10531 bp, 10 predicted proteins | sample 5400271 | NCBI WGS metagenome assembly WNFM01 (sample SAMN13153352, study PRJNA577476) | soil metagenome | isolation source: 60 cm saprolite on Douglas fir-dominated hillslope | place: USA:California | collected 2013-09-17 | reverse complement strand
GTGTTGGTGCTAGATGGTGGACGGACGATTTAACTGACGAAGATGCCGAGTATTCCGACACCTTTTCTGGTTGGGGCTGCGTTGGGACAGGCAGCGGGGCCACGACTGCGGAGCGATTGGCGATTTTGGGCGGTGGCGTTGGTTTGCTCGGCGTTGCCGGATATTGATGTGATTGGATTTGGGCTCGGTGTGCGATACGGCGATTTGTGGGGACATCGCGGGATGACGCATTCGATTTTGTTCGCAGCCGCGGCGGGAGTTGTTGCGGGAAGTTGGTTCGGCGGAAGCCGGCTAGAGAAAATCGGACAGTGTGTGCTCTTTTTCCTGATCACGGCTTCGCACGGTGTGCTCGATGCGATGACGAATGGCGGGCTCGGCATTGCGTTCCTTTCTCCGTTTAACCCGACACGATACTTCTTGCCGTGGCGACCTATTCGGGTATCGCCGATAGGCGCAGCGTTTTTTTCATCTCGTGGACTGGCGGTCATTGGAAGCGAGATGTTTTGGGTGTGGGGGCCGACGCTGGCTATCGGTTTGATCTTGTACGCATGCCGCCGACTCCTTGACGCACGGCGGCGCGTTGAGTCGGTTACACCATCCTCGTGATTCCGGGGTGCAGAGAGTCGGGCGGCAGTGTATTCTAGGAAGTTGAAAATGCAATGAGATTTGCCGGAGGAGTGCATGGCGACGGCACATTCCCAATTTGGCGACGAATCCCAGGAGACACGGTCGGAAATGGCAAACGAGACGTCTACGCAGACCCATCACGTGGAGGATGTAGAGATTCAGGAGTGGCTTGAGTCGCTGGACTCCGTGCTGGAGGCGAGCGGGCCGGATGTTGCGCGTGAAATTTTGGAGCGGCTGCGCGCGCACGCGACAGTGAATGGAATCGACCTGCCGTTTACGGCGAATACGCCTTACACGAATACGATTCCGCTGCGGCTGGAGCCGCTGTTTCCGGGAGACCAGGCATTGGAGCGGCGAATCAAGTCGCTGATTCGCTGGAACGCGCTGGCGATGGTGGTGCGCGCGAATCGCGAAGAGCACAACATTGGCGGGCATATCTCGACGTTTGCTTCGGCGGCGACGCTTTATGAAATTGGGTTCAATCATTTCTGGCGGGGGCGGAGCGAGGCGTTCGAAGGCGACACGATTTATTTTCAAGGACACGCCGCACCAGGAATGTACGCACGCGCGTTCATGGAAGGGCGGCTGAGCAAAGAGAAGCTTGAAAATTTCCGGCGTGAATTAAAGCCCGGAGGCGGGCTGTCTTCCTATCCGCATCCGTGGCTGATGCCGGACTTCTGGGAATTTCCGACCGTTTCAATGGGCCTGAGCCCGCTGATGGCGATTTATCAGGCACGATTCCAGCGTTATCTGGAAAATCGCGGAATGAAACCGGCAACGGATGCGAAGGTGTGGGCGTTCCTCGGTGACGGTGAAACTGACGAACCGGAATCGCTCGGCGCGATTACGCTGGCGTCGCGCGAAAAGCTCGACAATTTGATTTTCGTCGTCAATTGCAATTTGCAGCGGCTGGATGGGCCCGTGCGCGGCAACGGCCAGATTATTCAGGAATTGGAATCGGCGTTCCGCGGCGCGAAATGGAACGTCATTAAAGTGTTGTGGGGCAGCGAGTGGGATCCGATTCTGGAGCGCGATTCGGAAGGGCTTCTGGTCAAGCGGATGGGCGAGTTGGTCGATGGCGAATACCAGAAGCTCGTGGTTTCGTCGGGCGCGTATGTTCGCGAACATTTCTTCGGCCACGACCCGCGCTTGCTGAAACTTGTGGAACCGCTGCCGGATGAGGCGCTGCGGAGACTGCGGTTGGGCGGGCACGATCCGAAGAAGGTATACGCGGCATATAAAGCGGCGGTCGATCATAAGGGCGGGCCGACAGTAATTCTGGCGCGGACGATCAAAGGTTACGGTCTGGGCGAGTCGGGCGAAGGGAAGAACGTCACGCACCAGCAGAAAAAATTGAATGAAGACGAGCTGAAGGAGTTTCGGTCGCGATTTGGAATTCCGCTGAACGATCAGGATTGCATCGAGGTGCCATTTTATCGTCCGGCCGAAGACAGCCCTGAGGTTCAGTATTTGCGGGCGCGGCGCGAGGTGCTGGGCGGATACACGCCAGCGCGCGCGGTGCGGTCGAAGCCGATTACGACGGACAACGAAGAACTGTTCAGGGAATTTCACGACGGCAGCGAAGGGCGCGAAGTGTCGACGACGATGGCCTTCGTCGGCATGTTGCGCAAGATGCTGAAGGATCCGGAGATTGGCAAGCTGGTGGTGCCGATTGTTCCGGACGAGGCGCGGACGTTTGGTATGGAGTCGCTATTCCGTACAGTCGGAATTTATTCCAGCGTCGGGCAGAAGTATGAGCCGGTGGACGTGAACACGCTGCTTTATTACAAGGAAGCGAAAGACGGGCAGATCTTGGAAGAGGGCATTACGGAAGCGGGATCGATGGCGTCGTTCATCGCGGCTGGAACGGCTTACTCGACAAACGGAATCAATACGATTCCGTTTTTTATTTATTACTCGATGTTCGGGTTCCAGCGAATTGGCGATTTCGTCTGGGCTGCGGCGGACATGCGGACGCGCGGATTCATGCTCGGCGGCACGAGCGGGCGCACAACGCTCTCCGGCGAAGGTTTGCAGCACCAGGACGGGAACAGCCACATTCTGGCGCTGCCGGTGCCTAACTTGCGTGCGTATGACCCCGCGTACGCCTACGAGATTGCCGTGATTCTGCAGGACGGTATCAAACGGATGTACAAAGACGGCGAAAACATTTTTTATTACATTACGGTGATGAACGAACCCTACGTGATGCCGGCGATGCCTGCGGGGGCTCGCGAAGGAATTTTGAAGGGAATGTATAAGTTCCGCGCGGCACCGAACAAGAAATCGAAATTGCGTGCGCAGCTCTTCGGCAGCGGCGCGATTTTGAACGAAACGTTGCGGGCGCAAGAGATACTTGAACAGAAATTTGGCGTGGCGGCGGACGTGTGGAGCGTGACGAGTTACAAGGCGTTGTATATCGACGGCATCGAAACGGAACGCTGGAACAGGTTGCATCCGACGGAAAAAGCACGCGTGCCGTACGTAACGCAATGCGTTGGCGATGCGCAGGGCGTGATCGTGGCGGCGACGGATTATTTGAAGACACTGCCGAATATGATCAGCAAGTGGATGCCGCGGCGGATGGCGACGCTCGGTACGGATGGATTCGGCCGCAGCGAAGGGCGCGCGTCGTTGCGCGATTTTTTCGAGGTGGACGCGAAGTTCATCGCGCTGGCGACGCTGCACGAATTGGCGCTCGATGGAAAAATCGAGGCGTTGGTCGTGGAGAAGGCGATTGCGGAGTTGGGGATTGATCCGGAGAAGTGGAATCCGGTGATTTCGTAGGAAAATGGAATTTGGAAGTGAAAAAAAAGGTGGCTGCGGCCACCCTTTTCGTTTTGCGATAGCACAAGGCGAAGCGTGGCAGGGACGACGAAGGCGCACGCTAAAGGGAATCGAGAATTTCGGTGGGTTTGATGCGGCCGGTGGCGAGTTGGGCGATGAGTTGTCTGTTGGCAGCGAGGAAATCGTACTGGCCGAGTTCCTTCGGCAGCACCCAAGCAATCTGTTCGAACGTGATAGGTTGGACGGCGTCGTCTTGCAGCGTGACTGCGAAGAAGCGGATTTCAAACGTTTCATCGCGGTCGGAATATTTGTGTTGAACGCGACCAAGTTCAACGGATTTGACTAGAGTGACGTGAAGTTCTTCGCGCAGTTCGCGGGCGAGCGCTACTTCGGCGGTCTCTCCCTCCTCCATTTTTCCGCCCGGGAATTCCCATTTCAGGGGTGAAGAGTCGCGCCTACGGCGCTGGCCGATGAGAATGCGGCGGTCGGCACGTTCGATGACGGCGGCAACGACGGTCTTCACGAGCGGCTCCGCGATTTTGTTCATGCCGTCGATATACAACGCCTTGTAACTCGTCACGCTCCACACGTCCGCCGCCACGCCAAATTTCTGTTCAAGTATCTCTTGCGCCCGCAACGTTTCGCCATCTTTCGAGCGAATAGCATTTTGCGGGCTTGGCGCGATCGCCTGTGGCGGCCCAGGCTAGGACGATTACTTGGGGATTCGCGCGCGCGATTTGCTCCTCATCGATCTTTTGGCCGGGCGGAACAATCATTTGCCCGCCAGCGATGCGAACGAGTTCCGCGACCCAAGGCGGGGAAGAGATGCGTGGATTGGGCCACGCTTCGCAGTAGACACGCAATTTCTGTTTGCCGCGAGAACCAGCGCGAATTGCCGCAAATTTTTTTCGCATTTTCGCAATAATGCGATTTGCGGCGGACAGGCGATCAACCAAGCCGGCGACCAGTCGGATGTCCGCTGAGAGGGTGTTCGAGCAGCTTGCCGAGCGTTTCTGGTTTGAAAGGAACGGAACCAATCACGAGGTCGGGCTTGAGTTTGAGGATTTGCGGAACGGATTCGAGCTTCCAGCAGTCGCCGAATTGCGGGAGATGTTTGACCGGAGCGACATCCGGACACCAGCGCGTGACACCGACGAGAGAAGCGCGCGCGCCGAGGTCGCAAAGGATAGAGGTTGCATCTGGGGCGAGAGAGACGATACGCATACGCGGAATGGATAGGCGTAAACAGGATAACAGAGCGCAGCAAGTTGACTGTGCAGGCGCGGTGTGTTGGACTTGCCGCGAAGAAATGTCCACAGGGGAAAACTATGAAATTGCAATGGCTGGTCTGGCTGGCAATGGGCGCGGCGCCGCTTGTGGCACAGGAAGCGCCAACGGCAGTTAGCGACGAAGTAGTGCATTTTCGGGGAACAAGCGAGAACGTGAAGTACGTGTTTGGAGTCGCGCCTCCTGTCGCACATCTGAAGCCTGGAAACATCTTGGAAGCGAACTCGCTCGATTGTTTCGGGAACGCGCTCCAGAAGGCGGGCGATACGATGGCGATGGTGAAGGGCGACAATCCGCTGACTGGCCCATTCTTTGTTGAAGGAGCGGAGCCGGGCGATACCCTAGTGGTGAAGATTCTGGATCTGCAGGTGGACGGCAATCAGGGCGTCGGGACGTTTTCGCCGGGATTTGGCGCGGTGAACAATACGCACTACACGCCGGTGCTGGAAGCAAAGCCGCTTGAAGACCGCATCTGGTACTACCCGATTGACCACGAAAAGAATACGGTGACGTTCGAAGCGCTGGATTCGAAATTCAAAGTGAGTTTTCCGGTGCATCCGTTTTTGGGATGCATTGGCGTGGCTCCTGCGAATGGCGAAGCACGAAGCTCGATCGTGCCGGCGGAATTTGGCGGGAACATGGACGCGCCGGAGGTGAGCAAAGGCAATACTCTCTATTTGCCCGTGAATGTGGCGGGTGCGCTATTTTATTTTGGCGACGGACATGCAGCGATGGGCGACGGCGAGGTTGCGGGCAGCGCAGTCGAAGTGCCGATGAAGGCGCGGCTCCGGATCGACGTGCTGAAGAAAAAGAAGATCGACTGGCCGCGTCTGGAGAACGAGACGACATTGATGACGACGGGAATCTACCGTCCGGTGGACGACGCAGTGCGGATCGCGGTGACGGAGCTGATTCACTGGGTTCACGCCGACTATGGATTGTCGGAACTTGACGCGTACGAACTGTGTTCGAAGGTCTGCAAGCTTCATCTGACGGAAATGGTCGATCCGAACTATGTCGTGATTGCGTCGATTGACAAGAAATATTTGCCGGCGAAGATGAAGTGATGGCGGCGTTTTCAGCGCGACGCATCGGGTTGAAGTGACGAATCCGGTATGCGGGGATGTCCTTCGGTTTGCCGCGCGCGTGGAAGATGGAAAGATTCGAGAAGCGCGGTTCCTGTGCAGAGGTTGCACGACGGCGATTGCGTGCGCGTCGTGGGCCGCGGAGCGAATTCACGGCGCGTTGCTGAAAGAAGTGGCAAACATCGGCACAGACGCGATTGCGGAAGGACTGGGCGGACTCCCTGAGGAAACGCGGCATGGAGCGGTTCTGGCCGCGGATGCCCTCAAGGCTCTTGCGAAGCAGCGCTAGGGATTTGTGATTTTCAAGAACGCTTCCGGATCGTTCAGATTGAGCACGCACCCTTCTTCATTTGTGGTGACCTCCGAGATTTCGCCTGCGTGCGCCCAAACGACAGCGCGGGCGCCTTTATCCTCCGGCGCGCTCAATAATTCCTCGTACAGCCGCGCCGCAAAAATCACCGGGTGGCCGCGGCGGCCCTCGAAAGTCGGCAGAACAATCGCGGGGTGATTTTTCTCGAACGCCTCGATCAGATCCCCGACCAGCGCAGCGCTGATCAGAGGATGGTCGACGGGACACAGGAGGAGGCCATCTGTATTTGGAGGAAGCGAGCGAATCGCCGCTTGAATGGAGCTGAGTTGGCCACGCTCCCAGTCGGGGTTGATGACGATCTCATCTTTGGTGAGCGACACCTGCGACGAAATTGCTTCGGCGTCTTGCCCCAGGACGACTCGCCGCACAACGATGTGCGGATGCCGGGCGACGTCAAGCAAATGCTCAAGGAAGGGGCGACCCTGGTAGGGAAGCAGAGCTTTCGGCGACCCCATGCGGCGCGAAGCACCACCCGACAAAATCACGGCGGCGAGCATTGGACGACCCCAGTAGCCGAGAAAAGAAACGCAAAAAATCAGCGCGAAGCGGCTACTTGCTGCCGCTCGCGGTGCAATTTCTTGTGCGAGACGGACGCCGCATTGCGGCGCACGGCGACAAGTTCAGCCGTAATACTGACGGCAATCTCTTCCGGCGATAGCGCGCCGATTTCTACGCCCATCGGAGCGAAGACGCGATCGAATTCTTCGGGCTTGTAGCCGTCGGCTTCGAGCGCCTTGTACGTCGAGAGCACTTTGCGCTTGCTGCCGATCATGCCGATGTACCGCGCGTCCGTGCGCACGGCCCAGGAAAGTACGCGCATGTCTTCTTTGTGGCCGCGCGTGACGATGATGAGATATGAGGACGCGTTCGGGCGCAGCTGCGCGAACGCGCCCTCGAAATTGGTAAAGACTTGCTCGGCCATCGGAAAACGGTCGCGATTCGCGAATTGTTCGCGGTCGTCAATGACGACGATGCCAAAACCGGCAGCGTTGGCGGCCTTTGCGACGGCCATCGAAACGTGCCCGCCCCCGAAAAGATACGCGACAGGTTGCGGGAGAATTGGCTCGACGAAAACTTCGAGCGTGCCGCCGCAAATGAGGCCGTTGTCGAAGCTCGCCTCGTTATTCAAATTGAAGATCATTTTGCGAGCCGCTTCGCGTTCCATCACGTCCCGCGCCGCAGCCCAGACGTCAGCTTCGACGCAGCCGCCGCCAATCGTGCCAACGATTCCGCCATCTTCGCGCACAAGCATGCGAGAGCTTTCAAAGCTGGGAATCGAGCCGTTGGTGTGGACAATCGTAGCCAGGGCGCCGCGCTGTCCCGCGCGTCGCATGCGGACGATTTCTTCGAAGATGTCCATTGAAGTGAGCCTACGGCGGGCGCGGGCCCGTGTCAATGTAGATGGATTGTTTTGTTCGCCGATGCTAATTTCAAGTAATTTTGCTGGAGGCTATTTGTGCCAAGGTACGAATGGATTGGCGGAATTCCGCGATGTTGGAAGATCGTATTTTGCCTGATGACGGCAGAATTCAGCGTCGGATTCATGCTGTTGATAACCGCGCCAATGTGGGCGCAGCAAATTCCGGACCCCTCGCATCCCGTTGAGGTCAGAATGTAAGGACAATGGGCATTTTACTTTTCGCCGCGCATGGGCTGGTTCTTAAGTAATCACCTTTGAATCTTTTTTGGACTCTTTGGTTTATTAGCGCTCATCACGTTGACCGATAGGAATAAGCTTCGGAGGATTCGTTGAAGGCGATCGTATTTGAAAAACATGGCGGGCCAAAGGTGCTGAAGTATACCGAAGCGCCCGAGCCGCAGCTTGGCGCTCGCGACGTTTTGGTGCGGGTGCGCGCGTGCGCGCTGAATCATTTGGATTTGTGGGTACGCGGCGGATTGCCGGGCGTACCGATTCCGCTGCCGCATATTCCGGGCAGCGATATCGCTGGTGAAGTGGCGAAAGTCGGCGCGGAAGTGAAACGCGTCAGCGCAGGACAAAAGGTTTTGTTGGCTCCGGGCGTAAGTTGTGGGCGCTGTGCCGCATGCCTCGCCGGACAGGACAACAAGTGCCGAGAGTTCAGCAATCTCGGCTACATTCTCGACGGCGGTTGCGCGGAGTTTGTAAGATGCCCTGAGGTGAATTGCTTTCCGTATCCCGAGAATCTGAGTTTTGAGGAAGCCGCCGCGGTGCCGCTGGTATTTCAGACGGCGTGGCACATGTTGGTGGGACGCGCCCAACTGGCGCCGGGAGAGGACGTGCTGGTGCTTGGTGCCGGGAGCGGCGTCGGCTCGGCAGCGATTCAAATTGCGAAGTTTTTTGGATGCCGCGTGATCGCGACAGCAGGCTCCGATGAAAAATTGGCAAAGGCAAAACAGCTCGGCGCCGACGAAACGATTCATCATCACAAGGAAAAGATTCGCGAGGCCGTGCGAAAGATGACCGCCAAGCGCGGCGTGGGCGTGGCGTTCGAACATGTCGGCACGGCCACGTGGGAAGACAGCGTCGCGAGCCTCGCTCCCGGCGGGCGGCTCGTGACCTGCGGCGCCACGACAGGCCACGACGCCAAAATCGACATCCGATTCCTGTTCGTGCGGCAGCTTTCGATTTTAGGTTCGTACATGGGAACGAAAGATGAGTTTGCTACGGTGCTGAAGCTCGTGGCAGCAGGGAAGCTGAAGCCCGTCGTCGACAAAGTTTTTCCGCTTGCGGAGTGCCGTGCCGCGCACGAATATCTGGAATCCGGCGCGCAATTTGGAAAAGTTGTGCTGAAAGTTTGAGGGAGCGAGAATGTTGGCGAATCGATCCATTCCGCGTTGCACCGTAATTCCCGAACTTGTCTATCCCGACGTGGAGAAGGCTGCGAAATGGCTTTGCGACGTGTTCGGATTCACGCTTCGGATTGGAATGGGAAGTCATCGCGCGCAGCTGAACATTGGGGACGGAGCTGTCGTGCTGATGGAGCCGCGCGGCGGGAATGAATCTCGAGGATACGTGATGGTTCGAGTGGAGGATGTTCATCGCCATTGCGAGCACGCGCGACAACGTGGAGCGCGAATCGTTCGCGAGCCCGCTGACCATCCTTACGGGGAACGGCAATACAACGTCGAGGATCTTGCCGGTCACATCTGGACCTTTTCCCAGTCGATTGCGGATGTTGATCCGCGCGAATGGGGCGGAGAACCAGGGCAACTTTAGGGCGTACCGAACCAAGAGGCGGCGAGCCGTCTTGCCTCTTAAGTCCTGAGAAATACCATTTTCCCCACGCTTGTGCGAGTGTGTCGGAAAATTGATTTTGACCCAAACGCAACGCAGGTGATACCAGCGAAGCCCAAATGAACAGTTTTGTGGAAGTGCTCGAGATTCGGCATGTGAAGGTTTACGCGCACTGGTCCGTCCTTGCGATCGGTGGATTATTTCTCGTCGGCGCGTTTGAACGACCATGGGAATTGTTAGTGGCTCTGTTTTCCTACTACGGCGTGATTTTGCCCCACGAGTGCGGTCATATGGTTGCAGCCCAGCGAAAAGGGTGCAGAGTTAATTGGATTAGACTCTATCCGATACTGGGCCTAGTGTGTTTTTGAGCAGCCGTATTCCCAGTATGATCGCGCAGTCATCGCTTGGGCCGGGATTGTTGCTCAATCGCTGGTGGCGATTCCGATCGTTGTTTGGCTTTCGATATTTGGCTATTCGAAGTTCGATGCACTGAATGTCGGGTTGGGAATCTGGGGTTTCATGAGTCTCGTGTTCGCAATTTTCACTCTAATCCCGGTTCCGCCGCTTGACGGCGCATTAGCATGGAAGCTGTTCCCCGAGTTGCTTAGAAGGTTCCGGCATCGGCTCAAAAGGCGAACGGACGACAAGAATCCCTACCGATTTCGGGGCTATTAACGGTTGGTGGAGAATCTCAACCACCCTGCCATCGACGCTCAGGCACAATGTTTCGAGAAGCAGAAGAGGATTTGTCTGACCTTTCCGGTTATGCGAGAATTATTGCGATGAGGGCAAGATGAGCACAACCCTGGGAAAACACATCACGCTGACCAAGCCGGAAGACTTCGGTAAATTGCTCGAAGACGAGGGCATCATTTTCACGACGCTCGATAAAGCCGTGAACTGGGCGCGGCGCAGTTCCATCTGGCCGCTCGGATTCGGATTGGCCTGCTGCGCGATTGAAATGATGTCCATGGCTGCGGCGCGGTTTGACGTGGCGCGATTTGGCGCCGAAGTATTTCGACCCTCTCCGCGCCAAGCGGATTTGATGATCGTTGCGGGGCGCCTTTCGCAGAAGATGGCGCCGGTCATTCGTCTGCTTTACGATCAAATGCCTGAACCGAAGTGGGTTATTTCGATGGGTGCGTGCGCGACTTCGGGCGG
>WNFM01078066.1_pt4 | contig 10531 bp, 8 predicted proteins | sample 5400271 | NCBI WGS metagenome assembly WNFM01 (sample SAMN13153352, study PRJNA577476) | soil metagenome | isolation source: 60 cm saprolite on Douglas fir-dominated hillslope | place: USA:California | collected 2013-09-17 | reverse complement strand
ATGGTCGTAGCCATTTTCTGGGTGTTGGGCATCTTCGTTACGATGGCATTTGGCCCGGTTGCCGCTCTGCTAGTCGAGCTATTCCCCGCCCGTATCCGCTACTCGTCGATGTCCCTGCCGTATAACGTCGGCAACGGGTGGATTGGCGGGTTCCTTCCACCGACAGCCTTTGCGATGGTTGCCGCAACCGGAGACATCTACTTCGGCCTTTGGTATCCCGTCGCAGTCGCTGCGGGGACCGCCATCATCGGGATGGTTTTCCTGCCAGAAACCTTCCAGCGCGATATCAGTCAATGAATTCTGTGGCGCTCGCACTTTGAGATGGGCGTGCGCACGCCCACCAACCGCGAAGCACTCGTAGGTGGACAGCGAGGTGACTTTCCGGTGCACAGGTGTTGTTGGCACGTACATGTGGCAGGCAGGGATCTACCCTTTCGGTGTTGGGGCCGTGTATTGCCTCCCAGACTGAGATACTGTGCGACCGCTGCCGGTCAGTCCCGCGATCGGCCCCTTCACTGACCGACTACTTCTTGGCGAGCACTTCGCGAACCTTGGTGATTGCCGCGATGGCGCTCGGCCAACCGGCATAGAAGGCAAGGTGGGTAATTGATTCGACAAGTTCCTCGGGAGTCAGCCCGTTGTCGATTGCAAGGGAGAAGTGGTATCCCATCTGCTCGGTCTTCCCGGTCGCGACCAGTGCCGCGCACGTAATCAGGCTGCGATCGCGCGGGGAGAGCTGGGTGCGTCTCCAAATGTCCCCAAACAGGACTTCGTCTGTTACCTGTGCGAGCTTGAGTGCAATGTCTCCATAGGCTTGTTGCGCGTGGTTGCGAGGTCTGTCGGCAGGCATAGCTAGGCACCTATGTTATGCAAGGATGGTTTTGGCCAAGTTGACGTTGCAAGATTCTAGCCTCGGCCAGGGTCCGGCAAGAGAAAAGACCACGCGCGGTAGCCTCGTGCTGTAACGGTCGAATGCCGTTGTATCTTGCAACCCAGAAGCAACATCCTCAATGTGTACGATACAAACAGACTGTCGCCCGAAGATACAGGCCGACGGGCATTCCTTCATGGCATTCCTCCCGGCAGCTGCTCCGACCGCTGGCATCGCGTTTGCTAGCTGCCTGACTGAGCCATCTCAAAAGGTGGCGAGAACCTACGACGGCTGCGGAACGACCGAGACGTGAGTAATTTTAGAACTGCCAATCAAAGGGGGATATTGTGAAGCAGATGTATATTGTCAAAGTTGGGCTGCGAGCGGCGTTGTTATCGAGCGCTTTGTCTATCGCTGCGCCGTATCTGGCGCACGCTCAATCGCAGGCTACGACGGGCGGGTCACAGGATACGTCCGGCGGGCTCGAGGAAGTCACCGTCACGGCTAGGCGCGAAGCGGAGAAGCTTCAGTCGGTCCCGGTCGCGGTCACCGCTCTGAGTGGGGATCAGATGGATATGCGGGCAATGACCGACATTCGGGACGTCGGCCGATTTACGCCCAACGTCTACATGAGCGCCGCCGGGGCCAGCTCCCCAGAGCAGCTCGACATTTTCATCCGCGGCATCGGCATTTCGGATCAGAATGCACTGATCGATCCGGGCATCGGCCTCTATGTCGATGGTGTCTACATGGCGCGCTCGCAGGCCGGCGTCATGGACCTTCTTGATATCGATCGTATCGAAGTGCTGCGCGGCCCACAGGGAACGCTGTTCGGCCAGAACACGTCGGGCGGCGTTGTCAACGTGGTCAGCCGGACGCCGGATCCAAACGGCGGCGGTTCCGTCTCCCTCACCGGCGGGAACCTCGGCCGTGTCGAGGTGGCGGCGCGGGCGGATGTTCCCATCGCCGACAACTTGACGCTGGGACTCAGAGGAATGGCCAAGCACCGCAACTGTCTGGTGAATCGAATCGATGACCATGCCTGCTATGGCGATATCGAGCACGTGGGCGGCCGGGCGTACCTCCATTGGACCCCGAGCAGCAACTTCACCGCGGATCTCATCGGCGACACCCAGGTCGGCCGCTCGCACGATCTTCGCCTCCTATAACGGCCTATGCGCTCAGGGCCTGATCCCAGGCTGCCGACCCTATACGCTGAGCAATCCGGGCGTCACACCGAACCCATACTCAGTGAGCCCCGGCGGTATGACGACGGACGTACCCGCCAATAACACCGGCGTTTCGCTGCAGTTGGCGTGGACAATCGGTGACGTCACCCTGCATTCGATCACGGCGTACCGAAAGGTCGATGCCGTCTCCGCCACGGATCTCCTGGGCAGCCCAAATATATCCGAGTACTCGCCGGTGCCGGTTTTGGAAACGGCGGGTTCGCATGTTGCCACAGAAGAATTGCGGGCGGACGGAGTGACATTGGGCGGCAACCTGCACTATATTGGTGGCCTCTATCTGTACGACGAAGATGCGTTCCAGCGAACGGCAGTTGGAGTGTTTCCCCCGCTGGAAGCCGGCAACCTCAATGTCAACGAACAGACCACGAAGTCGCACGCAGTCTTCCTGCACCTGAAATACGACATCACCAGCCGGCTTCACGCGACCGCGGGAATACGCAAGTCTTGGACTAGCAAGGACTGGAAATACAAGTTCTCCCATTACGCCGACATATTGGCCGACGCTGGCATTGATCCGAACACACAGACTGCCCAGATCCTCTATACGTACGACTACAATCTGCCAAATTCGCTGCTCGGTAATTCCACGGACTTCGTTCGCCGCAGCGCTTCTTGGGGGCCGGTGACGCCGCAGGCAGGGATCGACTTCCAGGTGACGCCGGACGTGTTGCTCTTCGCCGATGTGGCCCGCGGCTTCCGATCCGGGGGATTCAACCCGCGGGCCACGTCGCTTGGGGGAACTGCGCCTTACGCACCCGAATACACCACCAGCTACGAGCTCGGCGTCAAATCGGAGTTTTTGGACCACCGCCTGCGCATGAATGCGACGGTTTTCTACACGAAATACACGAATCTGCAGGAATCTATCCTGACCTGTGTGCACAATGCCAGCGGAGGCTGCCAGCTCGACGCAAGTGGCGCTCCGGTAGAGGACCACATTATCACGAACGCCGCGGCCGCTAGAATCGCCGGCGGGGAGTTGGAGTTTGCCGCCATCCTAGGCAAGGGCTTCCGGCTAGATGGCAGTGCAGGCTACACCGATCCGAAGTTTACCTCGGTCAACGCAAGTGCTACGGCGGCCACCGGGTTGAGCGTCCACAGCGCGTGGGTCCAGGTGCCGAAGTTCACGGCCGACATCGCGGCTCAGCACGAGTTTGACACCACGCGCGGGACTGTCACAACGCGCGTTGACTACACCTACCGGTCGACGATCGACTTCACCATCAACCGCGATCCCGGTAACATCCAGCCGGGATTTGGGTTGGTGAACGCGACCGTGACCTTCAAGGACAGCGACAGCCGTTGGAAGACAACCCTTTATGTCCGAAACGCGGCAGACAAGAAGTACCTGCTCTCGACTCTAGGGTTTCCCGAGATCTTCGGAACACCGGGCGCGCTGCAGGATTACGCGGATCCACGTGAGTACGGATTGACGATCACCCGACTTTTCAAATGACGCGCAGCTCATCTACGTCAGGACCAAGACAGGGCGTGTCGGTCGCAAAGTGCTGACGAATGACTCACTACCCCGGCGGACGCTTCGGCGCTTCGCCGGGGAGGCCGCAACCCAGGCGTCTGCGCTGTGACAATGGTAACGCCGAGCGCACGTGGTTGAGAGAACCCCTATGATGACAAGTGCGATCAATACCAATGAGAGTGCCCTGTACCGATGGATCCGGCGATCTTATGCGCTAGTGCTCGTGCTTGTCGGTGCGGCGATGATCTACGGCGGCGTGATGCTCATGGCGTACGGCGGATCGCTCTACTATTTCATTGCGGGTCTCGCACTGGGATCGAGTGGAATTCTGATCTGGCGTAGGGATCCGCGCGGCGCTTGGATCTACAGCGTGATGCTTGGTGGCACGCTGGCGTGGGCGATCTGGGAGGTCGGGTTTGAAACGTGGGGTCTTGTTGCGCGGCTAACCGCGCCTCTCGTACTTGGCGTTCCTTTGTTGCTCCGCGCGGTGCGGCCCGTAGGCGCGCAAGCGACGGCGCTTAGAGGAGTCCGGGGATGGCCGGTGTGCGCCGCTGGATTTGGCGGTGCGTTGTTGTTGGGTGTGGGATTGCATGCGCTGGGAACGATCCATCCTATTGATCCGCTGCTCCAACGCGGCACTGTCCATGCGCCGGAGCGGCTTGCGCATCCCTTGGCCGCAATCACTGGCAGTGATTGGACTGCCTATGGCAACGATCAAGGCGGGACGCGCTTCAGTCCGCTGACGCAGATTACGCCACAGAATGTGGATAAGCTCGAGGTCGTCTGGGAAGCAGACACGGGGCCCGTCGGTCCAGGACCGGAGCCGAGTCTGGAGGTGACGCCGATCAGTGTCGGCGATGCCCTGTATCTCTGCAATGCTTACAACGCCGTGATCTCCTTAGACGCCGAGACTGGACGGGAGCGGTGGCGCTACAACATGACACGCGACGGACCACCTTCGGGAAAACCCTGCCGAGGAGTCTCGTATTTCCGGGTACCGCAGGCCAATGGGCTCTGTTCAGAACGCATACTCGCCGCAAGCCAAACGCCCGAGCTGTTCGCTCTGGATGCCGCCACGGGAAAGCCATGCCCGGATTTTGGCGTCGAAGGCCGTGTCGCGCTCAAAGACGGCATGGGTGACGTGCCGTTCGGCTACTACTCCGTCACCTCGGCGCCTCAGATTATCCGCGGCAAGGCCGTTTTAGGCGGTGGCGTTGTCGACGGGCAGTTCTGGGGCGAACCCTCCGGTGTAATTCGCGCCTATGACGCGGTCACTGGCCGGCTCGCCTGGGCGTTCGATGTCGGACGTCCCGAAGACCACGGCGCGCCGCCTCCGGGCCAGACCTACACCCCGTCGACACCCAACAGCTGGGCGCCGATCAGTGCGGATGAGTCCTTGGGCCTCGTCTACCTGCCGATGGGCAACTCCGTGCCGGATTTCTATGGCGGCAACCGTCGCCCTTTCGACGACGAAATCTCGAGCGGTGTGATCGCCCTGGACGCCGAGACGGGGCAGCTCCGCTGGCATTTCCAGATGGTTCATCACGATATCTGGGATTACGATGCTCCCGCGCAGCCGACGTTGATCGACCTGCCCGCGGCCGGGAGTATACGACATGCGTTGATTCAGGCAACCAAGCGCGGCGACATCTTCGTGCTTGACCGTGAGACGGGTGAGCCGATAAAGACCGTGAAGGAACTGCCCGCCCCACAGGGAGGAATAGCACCGGGCGAACGGACGTCGCCGACCCAGCCGTTCTCGGTCGAAATGCCCTCGCTACGCGGCCCAGAGATGCGCGAGGCTGACATGTGGGGTCTTACGCCAGTCGATCAAATGATTTGCCGCATCCTCTTTAGGAAATCGCGCTACGACGGCATCTTTACCCCTGTGACACTTGAGCGCCCTGCGATTTTCCTTCCGGGCTTCTCGGGCGGCGCTGAATGGGGTGGTGTCTCCGTCGACGTCGACCGTGGCATCCTGCTGGTCAATTGGATGCAGATTCCTGATCGAGTGGAGCTCATCACGCGCGCGGAGGCAAATGCGCGAGGCTATCGAATTTTTGATGGACATGACGGACAGGGACCTGGCATTCATCCGATGGAGAACACGCCCTACGCCGCCAACGCTGCGCCGTTCCTGTCACCGCTCGAAATGCCTTGTAGCGCACCGCCCTGGGGCATGATTACCGCTGTGGATCTCGTGAGCGGGAAGGTCATCTGGAACAAACCGTTCGGAACGGGGCGCGACAGCGGCCCGTTCGGCATTCAGTCCCACCTACCATTCACGATGGGGGTGCCGAACAATGGCGGTTCGGTCGTAACGCGCAGTGGGCTCGTGTTCATCGCCGCGACCGTTGAGCGCGNNGCGGCAAAGAGCTTTGGCACGATCGACTTCCCGGCGGCGGTCAGGCGACGCCGATGACCTACCAGTCGCCGCTCAGCGGGCGACAATTCGTCGTCATCGCTGCGGGAGGACAGCCCAGAATGCACTCACGGCTCGGCAACAAAATCGTCGCCTATGCGCTGCCGCGATAGTACTCACTCGATGCATGACGTAGCTCGCTCCATCAGCAACTCGCCACATGTCGCGCAAGCAGCAAGGGCAATGTCTAACACAAGCGATCCTACCTCATCTTCAAATCGTCAAGATAAACAGAGCTTGGGATTAGTCGTCACGGCGTCTTCGTTGGGAACAGCATTTGAGTGGTTTGATTTTTACGTTTATGCGTTATTAACAATCCATATCTCATCTACTTTCTTTTCAGGTGTGAATGAGACGACGGCATACATCCTGGCGCTAGCCACCTTTTCGGCAGGCTTTGCGATACGTCCTTTTGGCGCCCTGGTTTTTGGTCGCATTGGGGATCTTGTTGGGCGCAAGTACACTTTCCTTGTGACTATGGCGATCATGGGACTGGGTACGTTCGCCATTGGTTTATTGCCGTCCTACGCCAGAGTAGGCATCACTTCGCCGATTCTTTTGGTCGTATTGCGGCTCCTTCAGGGTTTGTCCTTGGGCGGAGAATTTGGCGGCGCAGCGACCTATGTCGCCGAACATACGCCCAATGACCGGCGCGGGTTATATACCGGGTGGCTTCAAACCATGGCTCCCGTGGGGCTCGTTACTGCGCAACTTGTTGTCATCGGTGCCCATTCCGCACTCGGCGCAGCGGTCTTTGACGATTGGGGCTGGCGCGTGCCGTTTCTTGCTTCAATCCTTTTCCTGGCTGTGTCGATCTGGCTGCGACTGAAGCTCAATGAAAGTCCCGTCTTTCTGAAAATGAAGGAGCGGGGAACTACGTCCGCGGCGCCGGTGACCGAGGCATTTGGTCGGTGGAAAAATCTCCGCTGGGTACTTGTAGTCCTATTTGGAGCCATCATTGGACAGACAGTCGTTGGCTATACTGGGTACTTCTATTCGCTGTTCTTTCTCGAGAAGACCCTCAAAGTAGACAGCGCGGAGGCTACCATCCTAATCGCGACCGCAACTGCGCTCGCAATACCTTTTGTGCTTTTCTTCGGCTGGCTATCTGACAAGATCGGGCGCAAGCCCATTCTCCTAGCGGGGTGTGGGCTTGCAGCGATTTCCTATTTCCCTCTATTCGAAGCCTTGACCGGAGCGGCCAATCCGGCATTCGCGCACGCGCAGGCCTCCGTCGGCGTCGTTGTGCTCGCTCATCAACGGGAGTGCTCACTCCAATTCGACCCCATCGGCAAGAACCACTTTGACAAGTCCAGCTGCGACGTCGCAAAGGCAGCGCTTGCGAGGACAGGCATCCCATACACCAATCAGGATGCGCCCGCAGGAACCGTAGCCCGAGTCGAACTTTCGGGTTTGAGAATCGTCGCGCCCGATGCATCCGGGCTGCCTGCCGCCGAGAAAAGCCATGCTATTGCAGCATTCCAGGGCTCACTCAAGGCGACACTGAGTGCAGCTGGTTATCCGGACAAGGCCGACCCTGCGGCGATGAGCAGGACCAAGATTGTCAGCATTCTCTTTTTGTTGCAGTTGTATATCGGCATGGTCATCGGGCCGATGTCGGCGATGTTGGTGGAGATGTTCCCGAGCCGCATCCGTTACACGTCGATGTCGCTGCCATATCACCTCGGCAATGGGTGGATTGGCGGCCTTCTACCCATGACGGCTTTCGCCATGGTGACCGCCACAGGAGACATTTATTATGGTCTTTGGTATCCCGTCATCATTGCAGGTACGACGGCGGTCATCGGACTCCTGCTTCTACCTGAGACGTACAAGCGCGACATAAATCAATGAACCTCACCCTCGTGTCACTGCCGCGAATGAACGCGGCTTTTCAAGCTCACCCGTCCCCGCCCTTCCCGCTCGCGAGAACGGACGCCAACGTCATGTAAATATTGACGCAACGCGGGGGATCAGCGGCTCTCACTCACTAAACCTGGTCGAGTAGGCAAGCTCCTGCCATTTGTCGAGCTCCGCGGTGACCGACGCCATTTGCGAACGCAGGCGCTCCACCGCCTCGACACCTAGCGGAAGGCGCAAAGGGGGATCTTCCGCTTCGACCAACGTACACAGTGCGGGACCGAATTTTGCCGGGTCGTTCGGTTGTTTACCATGTTTCATCTGTTGATAATCCCTAACAAAGTCCGCAGCGGCCGCGTAATCATCGATATTCGTGGACACACTGTCTAGTGAGCCGCCGGCAAAATCGCTCCGAAACGGCCCCGGTTCCACGATGGTGACATGAATTCCGATGGAATCCACTTCCTGCGCCAGGGCTTCCGAGAAGCCTTCAACTGCAAATTTCGAAGCGCAGTAGAAGCCCAGCCCAGCCGCCGCGTCGAAGCCACCCACGGACGACAGGTTGATTATGTGTCCGGAACGCTGGCGTCGCATCACTGGCAAGACGGCTCGCGTCATCTCCGCCAGGCCAAAAAAATTTACATCGAAGAGCGGGCGATACTTGGCGGGAAGCGTCTCTTCAATCAGACCGAGTAGGCCATAGCCAGCATTGTTGACTAGAACATCGATCCTTGAGAACGCCTGCGTACATCGCGCAACTACATTTGGAATCCGATCGAAATCCTTCGCGTTCAGGTGAAACGAACGAAACCGGTCGGGATACTGATCGCCAAGCGGGTGATTGCCATCGGGCGCAAGCACCGTGACCACTACATTGTATCCTCGTTCGAGCGCCGCTTTCGCCGCGGAGAATCCCAGACCCTTATCTGCCCCAGTGATCAGCCAGGTTTTTGGTGAACTTTTCACTATAAAGTCTCCCGTTCACAGTTAGTCACTAGGTGTTTAAACTTCCGCAGCATGACCAAATAACGGATGTCCACGTGCTTGCGCTTGAGCCACGTTTTTTGCTCGTCATTCTAGTGGACCGCCGCATACATTATTTTCTCTTCAGAGGCGTCGCCGGCATTCATTTCTTCGACGACCTGCCCCTTTCGCGTGACGAGTATGCGATCTGAAAGCGCTAGAATCTCTGGAAGGTAAGACGAGATAAGCACGACGGCGATACCCTCGTCGGCGAGCCTGTTGATCAGCGTATGAATCTCAACGATCGAACCCACATCCACGCCTCGTGTCGGTTCATCAAAAATGATCAGACGTGGCTTCTGGATCAGTGACTTCGCAATCACCACCTTTTGCTGGTTTCCACCCGACAACTCAATGACTTTCGCGGAAGAGTCGATGGCTCGGATATTCAGCGATTTAATCCAGTGAACCGCCAGATTTCGTGCCTTAGCTTTCGAGACGAAAGCAACTAGATTGCCGCCCCTGGCAAGTTCACCAGTATGAATGTTCTCGGCAACGGACATGGTTTCGAAGAAACCATCATATTTTCGATCTTCCGTGACGTACACGATGCCATCGCGCACTGCCGGTCGTGGGACCCTATAGCGGACGGGGCGACCCAGGAGGCGAATTTCCCCGCCATGGAACAGGTTCCGCTTCAACGCTCCGGCAACGACCTTCATCGTTTCCGTTCTTCCCGCTCCAACAAGCCCGAACATTCCAGTAACTTGGCCATCGTAGACACTGAAGGATGTGTTTCGGACAACGTTGGCCATTGAAATGTTGTTGACGCTCAGGATCTTCGCTTTCGGCCTTCTAATCGGAAGTTCACGCCCTTTGCGTGCGCCGTACAACTCGCCGGCAAGATCGCGCCCTATCATCGCTTGAATGATCTTCTCGCGCGTGAAGTTCCGCGTTGGCCCCGTGGACACCCGTTCACCATCGCGCAGTATCGTGATGGTGTCGGAGTATGTAAGAGCCTCTTCCAGGGCGTGACTGATAAAGAGAATCGATAGGCCTTGTTCCTTCAATCTCTTGAGAAGACCAAAGAAGTAATTCTTCTCCTCAGGTGTCAGGGTCGCCGTGGGCTCATCGAAAATGATGACCTTGGCGGCATGGTGTACAGCGCGCGCCACCTCAACCATCTGACGTTGTGCGGCTCCTAGCGTGCTAACCAGCACGGTAGGGTCCACATTAAACTTCATTGAAAGCAGAAACGTCTGGGCCCTGATATACAAGCCACGGAGCCGGTTCAGGAACTTTTCTTCGCCCAAATAAATGTTTTGGGCGACAGTCATCGAGCTGACAAGATTGGTCTCCTGGAACACCATCGCGATGCCTTGCTCCAACGCCGCGGCCGGAGTGGTGATCGCCGCAGGTTTACCCTCGATTATGATCTCGCCCGCGCTGAGAGGATAAACACCGGCCAACGCTTTCATCAGGGTGGATTTCCCCGCGCCGTTTTCCCCGAGAATTGCATGAACCTCACCCTTGCGAAGTTTCAAATCGATGCTCTTGATGGCGAAGACGCCGCGAAAGTCCTTGGTTGCGCCCCTTAATTCTAGAATGGTGTCCATCAGGCGTATTCTCTAGGGGCTTGACCGGTGTCTAGAACAAGGGCTTGGCCCGCACCCTTCGAGCCTACAATC
>WNFM01035752.1_pt1 | contig 10532 bp, 9 predicted proteins | sample 5400271 | NCBI WGS metagenome assembly WNFM01 (sample SAMN13153352, study PRJNA577476) | soil metagenome | isolation source: 60 cm saprolite on Douglas fir-dominated hillslope | place: USA:California | collected 2013-09-17 | reverse complement strand
CCTGGTAACCTCCGCTGTCTGTAAGTATTGGTTTATTCCAATTCATAAAGCGATGTAAGCCCCCGGCATTTTCCAAAACATCCAATCCCGGGCGCAGGTATAAATGATAAGTATTGCCAAGAATAATTTGCGCTTTTACATCATTCATAAGTTGTTGCTGTGTTAATGCTTTTACACTGCCTGCTGTACCTACCGGCATAAAGATGGGAGTAAGAATTTCGCCATGATCCGTAGTAATGCTGCCGGCTCTTGCTTTTGAATCTGAATCAGTATGCTGTAATTGAAAAGATAATGGGGGCATAAGAGACGCAAGATAAAGAGAGAACGACAATAGGCAATTGGCAATAAGCAGGACCACTTTAATATTGAATTTTCTTTACCTAATTGTCCATTGCTTATTGCCCGTTGCCTGTTGCTTATTACTTTTGCTTCTATGCCACCAACTAACCGGGGAGAAATTATTTTTTCCGCTTTTGCCGCCGCAACTATTATACAGGTTTTTTATTATTGCTGGTTTTTTAGCCGCGTTGCTTTTTATAAACGAAAAGAAAAAGATCAATCGCTTCAACATGCTGTTTCTGTAATTATTTGCGCCCGCGATGAAGACGAGAATCTTGCCCGCAACCTGCCGGGAGTATTGGTACAGCATTATCCAAGTACCAGTGAAGTAGTTGTGGTAAATGATAATTCAGTGGACGATTCGAGATATATTTTACAGGAGCTTAAAAAAACATTTAAATCACTGAACGTTGTTGAGCTGACGCATGAAGCCAAACATATTCCGGGCAAAAAATATCCTTTATCTGTTGGTATTAGGGAAGCAAAACATGAAGTGCTCCTGCTCACTGATGCAGATTGTGTTCCTGCCAGCGAATACTGGATACAAAAAATGCAGGATGGATATAATAACGGCATTGAAATTGTGCTCGGCTACGGCGCTTATCATAAATGCAAAGGATTATTAAATAAATTGATCCGTTTCGAAACATTTCACACAGCTCTTCAATATCTTTCTTATGCATTGGCGGGTATGCCGTACATGGGCGTGGGCAGAAATCTTTCTTACAAAAAAGATTTATTTATCCGTAATAAAGGATTTTCATCTATCAATCATGTGCCCAGCGGTGATGATGATCTTTTTATCAATAAGGTAGCCACCAAAAAGAATACAACTGTAATCATTGATGAAGATGCCATCACCCTTTCTATTCCTAAAACTGCCTGGAGCAGCTGGCTAAAACAAAAATCAAGACATTATACCACCGCAAAATTTTACAGGCCTCAGCATAAATTTCTTCTTGGATTATATTTTGTCACACAATTTGGATACTATCCATTATTTGCAGTTGCTATTATAATGTACGATTGGCGGTTTGTTCTGGCAGTATTTGGTGTTCGCTTTTTAATACAAGCTGTTGTTTTAAACAAAGCGATGAAAAAAATGGGTGAAAAAGATCTATGGCCTTTATTTATTTTTCTTGATATGTGGATGTTTTTTTATTACATCATCTTTGCCCCGGCATTATGGAAAAAGCCACGGAGACAATGGAGTTGAATACCTGGTTGACAAGTTGATATACATGGATATTATTCTAAAATATTTCTCAGATTTTACCTCTTTTCAATTGCAGCAACTAAGAGCTTTAGAAGAATTATATAAAGATTGGAACAGTAAGATCAACGTCATTTCGCGGAAAGATATTGATAGTCTCTATGAAAAACATGTATTGCATTCATTAAGTATTGCAACCGTATTTAATTTTGAACCCGGCTTTGAGATTATTGATATTGGAACAGGTGGCGGCTTTCCCGGGATTCCATTAGCTATTTTTTTTCCTGAAGTACAATTTCATTTGGTTGATAGTATTGCCAAAAAAATAAAAGTGGCGAATGCAGTAGCAGAAGGTATTGGATTAAAAAATGTAACTACTCAAAATATACGGGCAGAAGAAATCAAAAACAAAAAGTTTGATTTTGCAGTGTCAAGATCAGTTGCTTCATTAAAAGATTTATGGAAATGGAGTAAACTTCTTTTAAAAAAAGACATAAAGTCTGAAAGAAAACCAACAAATCGGGAAGAGTCCATTCACCATTCACCATTCACCGTTCACCGAACAGGACTTATTTGCCTTAAAGGTGGTGATCTTACAATGGAGATACAGGAAAGCGGGACACGGCCTGCTGTGATTGAACTTGCAGGTATTTTTTCTGAAAATTTTTTCAAAGAAAAGTTTTTATTATATGTTCGCCGGTAATAAAAAAAATACCACTAAGTGGTATTGTTGAAATCTGCCGGAAACAAGACCTTTACATCATGAATGAAATCACAGTTTGCGTAGTAGATGATAATAAAGAATTGCGCAATGCGCTGGAAGAAATCATCAGTATGTCCGAAGGATATAAATGTATTGGCACTATTGGTACAGTTGAAGATGCTTTATGGCAATTACCCCTGTTAAAACCAGATGTGGTATTGATGGACATCAACCTGGACAGCAGTGAGAACGGCATTGATTGTGTAAGAATGCTAAAGCCAAAAATACCTGACACTAATTTTATGATGTGTACGGTATATGAAGAAAATGAAAAAATATTTGAGGCCCTGAGTGCTGGCGCCAGCGGGTATATTTTGAAAAAAACTGATCCGGCCCGGATGTTGGAAGCAATCCGTGAATTATACGAAGGCGGTGCGCCAATGAGCAGCCAGATTGCACGCAAAGTAGTAGCTGCCTTTCAACACAGAAAACAAGACGTAGTTAATTCAGAAATGCTTGATGAATTGTCAGCCCGCGAAAAAGAAATATTAGAATTTCTCTCCCGTGGTCTAATGTATAAAGAAATTGCAGCCCAATTATTCATCAGCCTTGAAACTGTACGCAAACATGCATACCATATTTATGAAAAGCTGCATGTAAATAACAGGGTGGCAGCCGTGAATAAATTCTATGGCCGCTGATTCTGCGGCTTTTTGCGGGCAAACTTCCATTTACTTTCAATAAATACCACTAAAAGGTAATTGACACGAGTGAATTGCTTCTCTACTTTTGAATAACAAAGGTACAGCCCTTTTTACCCTGACCATTAATCATTAACCTTCCTCGGCAAGCAATCGAAAAAAGGGGCCTGATCAAAAACAATCAAAGCCTCCTTTGAGTAATCAATGGAGGCTTTTGAATTAAATCCAACAGCAATTACCATTTTAATTCAAGCCTGTTATTTTTCCGCTCTATATCGGCCATTCTTTGCGAAGGATCAATTTCTACAATTGTAAAATCAGCCAGTTTCCTGTTTGTTTCAATTATATAAGTGTCATTAGTCCATTTCCATGGATTATAAGTCTTTCGTGGAATTGCCGGATCTTCAACCGGCTTTTCACCATACATGAGGTTGAGCGGAATATAATGCAGTTCTTTTGTTCCATCTTTAAATGTTATCTGCAAATCAATTGGCATCGGCATCAGCCCGATTTTTAACAACCGTATTTTTGTTTTGCCAGCTTCCTCCCACAAACTGTCAATACTGTAATCAATGGTTTTAATTGAGTTTATCCAATATTCTTTGTACCAATCTAATTTCATATTACTGACTTTTTCTGATACACGTATAAAATCTGCGGCATTAGGATGCTTAAACCTCCATTGTTTGTAATATTCCAATAAAATTTTATCTCTCACAGATGCGCCAACGATATAACCAAGCTGTTCCATAAACACAGCGCCTTTTGAATAAACAGCATTGCCGTAAGTAAAATTTGTATTGTAATGATCAGCATGTGTAGTTAGAGGTTCTTCTCTATTACTTTTGGCTAATGAATAGTAGCCAGCATAATTGTCTGCCTGCGCAAAGCTGGTATCTTTATTTAACCATGCAGCTATCCTGTCTTCTGAATATTGAGTGAATCCTTCATCCATCCACGGATAAAGTGATTCATTGGTGCCAAGCATTCCATAATACCAGCTATGCATCCATTCGTGTATAGCAGCGCCGGTGCCTGAGCCAATAAGTAAAGTTGCCATAGGATATTCCATACCTCCATCACCACCATGAATAAAAGAATATTGTTTATACGGATAGGGACCGAATGTTTTTTCAATATAAGGCAATGCTCTTTCAGCCATATCAAGTAAAGCTTCCCAACTCTGCGCTGTTGCATTAGTGGGTTTGTAAAGCAAATGAATAGTAAGGCTATCTTTTAGTTTCCTGGAAACATGAATATATTCCGGATCAGCAGCCCAAACAAAATCATGCACATTGGGAGCAATAAAATGCCAGGTTAGTTTATCACCTGCAGGTCTTGTCACTTTAGCTCCGGATGCTTCATATCCATAACCAATTTGATTTGGATTTTGCAAATAACCAGTTGCTCCGAGGATATATTTTTTATCTATTGAAATGCTTACATCAAAATCACCCCACACTCCATAGAATTCACGGGCGACGTAAGGTGTAGGATGCCAGCCTTCATAATCATACTCGCACATTTTAGGATACCACTGGCTCATTGAATACCGCACTTTGGTAGTTGGATTGTCTCTTCCACTTCTCCTGATTTGCAATGGCACCTGGGCCTGAAAGTCCATATCGAACACAACTTTTGATTTTGGCAAAATAGGTTTATCTAATTTCACTTCCAGTATTGTTTCCAGTACATCGAATGTTTGCGGGCGACCATTCATTTTTAATGAAATGATTTTTTGATATCCTGTTTCATCAGGCTTGAGATTAAGAATGCGATCACGAATCCGCTGATCCCAATCTACTATAGGATTTCCGTTCCGGTCTGTTCTTATCACAATAGAGCCCTGCCTTCGGCTGCGTGTATCCATCATACTGTTTGGCTGAAAGGCATTAAAATAAAGATGATAAAAGACTCTTGTCAATGTATCAGGAGAATTGTTCCAGTATTCCAGTTTTTGCTTTCCCGTAAATTGATTACTCTGAACGTTCATATCAATATTCATGGAGTACTTTACACGCTGCTGCCAGCGATCAGGCTGTGCATAAGAAACTACAATCAAGGAGCTGCAAACGACAAGTAAAAAAAATTGCTTCATCATTCTTCTATAAGTTTTGAATTATAAATTTCAGCAAAGCTATGCCAGGATAAAACAAAATTGGTTTATCTAAAAGCAAAAAGTATCCAAATGTTTTTGATTGATTGAAAGTTTTAAACTTTAAGAATAATTCATCAGGTTCGCAAGCCCGCAACAATAATGATTATCTCACCTTTTACAGTTTTTTCGTTGAAATAATCATAAACCTGTTGTAAGGTTCCCCTCTTATTTTCCTCAAACATTTTTGTCAGCTCCCTGCTAACACTGCATTGACGGTTACTGCCAAAATATTGAATGAACTCTTTCAATGTTTTCACCAGGCGAACAGGCGACTCATAAAAGATCATCGTTCTTTCTTCTTCAGTTGCAAGTTTTTTTAAAAGCGTTTGCCTTCCTTTTTTTATTGGCAAAAATCCTTCAAAACAAAACCTGTTTGTTGGAATACCACTGTTCACCAATGCAGGAACAAATGCCGTAGCACCGGGCAGGCATTCCAGTTTTACCCCGACTTTTATACATTCTCTTATTAATAAAAAAGCAGGATCTGAAATCCCGGGAGTGCCGGCATCCGTTACAAGTGCTATTGTTTTTCCTTCCAATAACTGGCTTACCAAATGCTGCAGAACTTTATGTTCATTATGCTGATGATAAGGTGAAAGTGGTTTGGTAATTTGATAATGGTTCAACAGGTTTGAAGTAGTTCGGGTATCTTCTGCTAATATGAGATCAACCTGTTTCAATACCTCAAGGGCACGAAGTGTAATGTCTTTTAAGTTGCCGATAGGTGTGGGAACGAGATAGAGCAAACTCCCTGTCTCCCTAAAGGGGGGGGAACCTGACCCGGAGTTTTCTTTGTCATTCATGAAATGATTTTATGATTTTATTGGAATAACAAAAAGGTGATCATATCAAACTCCTTTATACTCCCCTTTAGGGGTTGGAGGTTCTATTTCAAAATATTCCATTACCGGATTAGCCAATAATTTTTTACTGGCTTCTTCGGCAATTTTTTTAGCATGTTCAGATGAATCAGCATCAACCTGCAGCGTTACATTTTTTCCAATGCGAACGTCTTCTATGCCACTTAACCCAAGATTTTTTAAACCGCCCATCACAGCTTTCCCTTGCGGATCAAGCAATTCTTTTAATGGCATCACTTTTATCTGTACTGTAAACATCATGCAATTTTATTTTTGAAAAGTAAAGATACAAGAACATAGGCAAGCAGGACCACCGGCACGGCTATCCATTGTAAAATAGCAACAGCTATTATTGTAATAACAACAAGTATATACTTAGGCAAATTATTTTTTACACTAAAATCTTTAAACTTCAGGCTCAGCATCGGCAGGTTGGAAACCATAAGATAAGACAGCAATAAAATGAAAGCATATAAAAACCATTTATTCAATAACAGTTTTATTACCCATGCCTCATTTACATTCCAATATATAAGTGGTAAAGAAGCTACCAATATACCAACCGCAGGCACGGGCAATCCTTTGAATGAAAATGCCTGGCTACTGTCTAAATTAAATCTTGCCAACCGGTATGCAGCAGCACAAGGCAATAACAAAGCGGGAATCAACCAGAACACTGAAACATCAAGTCCGTCTTCCTGCTGTGAAAAACTTAACCTGAGAAACTGGTAGATGATCATGCCCGGAGCTACTCCAAAACTAACAAGATCGGCCAGCGAATCAAGTTGTTTGCCTATTTCAGAACTGGCCTTAAAAAGTCTTGCAATGAACCCATCAAGAAAATCCACCAGGGCTGCAAGCCCGATGAACAACGAAGCCATCCAGGTTTTTTCCGGAATATTTATTAACTGTGTTCCATTGTTATCTGCAATGATGGTAATCCCATTTTGCAAAATAAAAATGATAGCCAGGCAACCGAAAACAAGATTGAGAAGTGTGAATAGATTTGGAATTTGCTTCATGCCGGAAAGATAAATTTTATTTCTTCATTAACGCCTCAATCTCTTCAACCGTTATCGGAATATTCTTCATCAGATCTTTATTTCCATTGCGGGTTATCCAAACATTGTTTTCAATTCTTATTCCCATCTTTTCATCTTCAATATAAATGCCCGGTTCTACAGTCAATACCATTCCGGCTTTAATAGGTTCAGTCCTGGTGCCCAAGTCATGTACATCAATACCAAGATGGTGTGAGATACCATGATAAAGATATTTTCGATAAGCCCTGTTTTCCGGATCTTCATTTTTGACATCTGATTTTTTCAACAAACCAATTTTTAGAAATTGCTGTGTTGCCTCCTCTCCTACCTTATCCGTATAATCAATAATAGTGATACCGGGTTTTAATAAACTTTTAGCGTAATCGTGTAAATGCAGGCAGGCATTATATACCGTCTTTTGCCTGCGGGTAAATTTTCCATTTACAGGAATCGTTCTTGTAAGGTCAGCATTATAACCCCCGTACTCTGCGCCAAAATCCATTAATATCATTTCGCCATCTTTACATTCTTCATTATTTGAAACATAATGTAATGTTCTCGCCCTGTCACCGCTGGCAACGATACTTCCATAAGCAGGTCCTGTGGCCCGCTGGCTGAGAAATGAATGAAATATCTCCGCTTCAATTTCATATTCCATTACACCGGGTTTAATAAATTTTAGCAAACGGCAGAAAGTATTATCCGTAATGTCAATGGCTTTTTGCAATACTTCTATTTCTAAAGCGGTTTTAATTCCACGCAGTTGCTTCATAATTTTTGCAGCCCGCTGATAATTATGCAAAGGATATCTTGCCTTTATCTCATCAATATAACGGTAATCTTTTGTTCTTAGCAAACTTGCCTTGCGATCATTTTCATTAGTATCTAAATAAATAGCATCGGCCAAATGAATCCATGGCTGCAATAAACCATCAAGCGTATCTAACCACACAATAGTTTTAATACCACTCATAGCTTGCGCCTCATTTGCCCTCAATCTTTTTCCATCCCATTTTTCTTTTAGTTCATTAGGGCGAATCAACACAAGCACTTCCCGGTATTTTGGATCCGGATTATCGGGAAAAAGAATTACCATACTATCTTCCTGGGTAACACCACTAAGCCAGAAGAGATCACTGTTTTGTTTAAATGGATACAAGGCATCGCCGTTTACCGGCACTTCATCATTGCTTACAAAGATGGCGATGGAGTTTTTTCCCATTTCATTAATGAAGCGTTCCCTGTTCTTTATAAATATTTCAGGATTGAGTAGTGAGTATTTCATTGAAATTTTTTTGAAGCTTAAAGATATAGCCGCTAACGGTCAACTACCCGTCATTCATTGCAAACTGGTAAAAAACATGGCAAAAATGATTTTTTTTAAAGGATTTATCTAAAGTTTTCGAGCTTGTTCAAAATCAAAGGATGTGAATGAATAGTTGTCAATACATCATAATAAATTTTGCTTGTTTTTAATGTGTAGCACTAACACTCGTTTGTGTGAGAACTATTTTCTGCCTTAACTTTGCTGGTATAACAATTGGTTGCCTGTATGTCAATTTCCACTATTGCTATTCCTCAAAAACACTTACTCCGCTTAGGTCTTAAAAAGATAGAATCTATCCATTATCAATTATCGGCCCGGGAATTAGTGCGGGATACTTTAAGAATCGGGGAAGGCGTATTGAATAATAAAGGTGCATTGGTTATCCGTACCGGTGAATTTACAGGTCGTTGTCCCAAAGACAAGTTTATTGTAAAAGATGAGATCGCAACTGATACCGTTTACTGGAATGATATTAATATTCCTATTGATCCAAAATATTTTGACGTCATTTATAAAAAAGTAATTGATTACTTAAACAAACTACCAGAAATATGGGTCAGAGATTGCTATGCCTGCGCAGATCCCCGGTATCGTCTGAATGTTCGTGTAATAAATGAAAAACCATGGAGCGATCTGTTTGCATATAACATGTTTCTTCGTCCTGCAGAAGAAGAGCTGGAAACTTTTAAAACAGATTGGCATGTAATTACCGTGCCGGGATTAAAATTAGATGCCAGGGAATGCGGCACCCGCCAGCATAATGTGTCGTTGGTTTCATTTAAACATAAAATGATATTGATTGCTGGCAGCGGATATACCGGTGAAATAAAGAAAGGCATCTTTACTATTCTCAATTATATTTTACCGCATGAAAAAAATGTATTGAGTATGCACTGCAGCGCCAATATGGGTAATGATGGTGATACCGCTATTTTCTTTGGCCTGAGCGGAACCGGCAAAACTACATTAAGCGCCGATCCGCAACGAAAGTTGATAGGTGATGATGAACATGGCTGGACAGCAGATAATATTTTTAATTTTGAAGGTGGTTGTTATGCAAAGACAATTAATCTCACTGAAGAAAAAGAACCTGAAATATTTAATGCCATTCACTCCGGGGCACTGGTAGAAAATGTTTCTTTCTATCCCGGTACCAATAAGATCAATTTTGATGATGCATCCATTACTGAAAATACGAGAGTTTCTTACCCGCTTCATTTTATCAGCAACGCAGTAGAACCTTCCATAGGTGGCCTGCCAAAAAATATTTTTTTTCTTACCTGCGATGCATTTGCTGTATTGCCCCCAATTTCAAAATTAAGTCCCGGCCAGGCCATGTACCAATTTATTTCGGGATATACTGCAAAAGTTGCCGGAACAGAAGCAGGAATTACTGAGCCTAAACCTACATTCAGTGCATGCTTTGGGGCGCCTTTCTTTCCATTGCACCCTGGTAAGTATGCACACATGCTCGGTAATAAAATGCAGGAGCATAAAGTAAATGTATGGATGATCAACACTGGTTGGACAGGTGGCCCTTATGGCATTGGTAGTCGCATGAAGTTGAAATATACCCGGGCAATGATTACTGCTGCGTTAGAAAATAAATTCAATAATATCGAATTTGAGAATCATCCTGTATTCGGCGTAGCTATTCCAAAAGAATGCCCGAATGTGCCGGCTGAAATATTGAACCCACGAAATACATGGGCTGATAAGAATGCTTATGATGCAAAAGCAAAATACCTAGGCGTATTATTTATAAGAAATTTTGAAAAATATGCAAATGGCGTCAGTGAAGAAGTGTTTGGTGCTGCGCCAAAAATATAATTTCAAACGGGACGGTTCTTTGGCACCTCCCCGACTGGTCGGGGAGGTTTTTATTTTATTTAACTGGATAAAAGGCAACCAATAAAATTTTTATAGCGACTTTCCGTTGAAATTCCATCATGCTAAGAATTAAACAATATTTCATTCTCTTATTACTGGCAAGTCCGCTATTAAATTTTGCACAACCCAAAAATGAAGAATTGATTGATTGGAGTGTAACAAACCGTTTAACATGGAGTGATTATAAAGGCAGGCCAGATCCTAATTCTGATGCAGCGGCTACTACAACTTCTTACCTGGGTATTGAATATGATTTTAAAAACAATGCCGTTACTTATAAAATCGTTTGCCGGTTTTC
>WNFM01198470.1_pt1 | contig 10533 bp, 11 predicted proteins | sample 5400271 | NCBI WGS metagenome assembly WNFM01 (sample SAMN13153352, study PRJNA577476) | soil metagenome | isolation source: 60 cm saprolite on Douglas fir-dominated hillslope | place: USA:California | collected 2013-09-17 | reverse complement strand
GCTTGGACCGGCCAGTCCCGCCAAACCGGGTGAGGTCATCATTCTCTACGGAACCGGTTTCGGACCTGCCGACCCTCCGCTTCCCAACGGACAACTTCCCGGCGCCCCCGCAGTTCTGGTCAACCCTGTCACACTGCGAATCGGTGGCGTTACCGTCAGGCCGTCGTTCGCGGGTTTGAGCGCTGCCGGGCTATATCAGATCAACGCGCAGGTTCCGATCTCGGCGCCGAACGGAGATGTTCCGGTGATCGCCACGATCCGCGGCATATCGTCGCCGTCGAATGCGGTTATTTTCGTGCGGCGATAGCGCCAGCCTGGTTGACGCAAGTCAGCGATAGGCGTCTTTGCGATGGCGGACGCGAACGATCTCGATCGATTCGCCGATGTAGCGAAAGCGGATGCGGTAGTCTCCGACGCGAAGACGGAACTGCGGCGGATCGTACCCTTCGAGTTGCTTGACATCACCGCTTTCGGTGAGCGCGAATCGAGCTAATCCCTGGAGGAGCCAAAGGGCGGTAGCCCGGTCGATAGCCCGCACATCGGCGCGAGCCTCATCGGACCAGACGATTTTCTTCGCCATCAGGCCTGCTTGCGTTCGGGCGAGTCACTCTCAGCCATGCGCCGGAAATCGTCCATGGTGAGTCCGAAGTCGGCTAGCACTTCTTCCATCGGAACGCCGCCGTTGCGCTTCATCGACTCAATGGCTTCGGCAACGGCTAAGCGCTCTTCTTCGGTTTCCGGCTCATCGTCCATCGGCGCCAAGCCGAGTTTCCTGTCCATGGGGTCGAGCATCGCTTCGAGCAGCCCGGCGACGGCGGCAAGCTGGTAGGGCGGTAGCCGGTCGATCAATTCGTGTACGTGCTGGCGGGTATCGCTCATGCCGAGTCCACGATCAAATTGTATCAGATGACCTCTTGACAACGTCCCTTGTGATAAGTTGTGGGATGTCCGATGCGCACACTCTGCACACTACTCCTAATCGTTTCCGCGCTCCCGGCGCAATTGCCCGATCCTGATTCGAGATCGGAGCGAAATCCCTTCGCCGGCCAGCCCGACGCTATCCTGGCCGGCAAGAAGCTGTTCGCCGCCTCCTGCAGCGGCTGCCACGGCGCAAATGCCGAAGGGGGACGGGGACCGAGCCTCATCGAGGGCCGGATGATCCGGCGATCGAGCGACACGGCGCTGTTCACTTCCGTCCGCAAGGGAGTACCCGGCACGGACATGCCTCCCACCAACCTGCCTGACGACGAGATCTGGCGGGTCCTCGCCTTCGTGCGCGACCTGAGCGCTCCAGCTTACGAAAGCAAGCTGGCCGGCAATCCGGATGCGGGCGCCGATATCTTCTTCGGCAAAGGCGGCTGCGCCGGGTGCCACATGATCCGCGGCCGCGGCGGCTATCCCGGCCCCGACCTCACCGACATCGGGGCGCTGCGCACCGTCTTCCAACTGCGGGAAGCTCTTCTGAAGCCCAGCGCCCGCATCGCCGACGACTACGAAGGCGTCACGGTCACGCTCCAGGACGGCGGCACGATCAGCGGCGTCGCCCGAAACTACAACAATTACTCCATCCAGATTCTCGACTCGAAAGGTGAATTGCACTTGATCGCCAAAGACAAAGTTCGCGATACGCTGTTCCGTAAAGGCTCGCTCATGCCGGAGGACTATGGCAAGCGCCTTACTACCGAAGAAGTCGCGAATGTTCTGGCCTTCCTGAGCCGCCAGAGCGTCCGGCCACCCGGTGAGCGGGAACCGGCGAGGACACGAGGCGGCCGGCGATGAGACTGCGCACAGCCGCGATCGGCTTCGGCCTGTCGGCCCTGCTCGTCGCGCAGGTCCGTTACGAAGACATTCGCAAGAGTCCGGGAAACGACTGGCTTACCTATGCCGGCGACTACCAGGGTACGCGGCACAGCCCGCTCACCCAGATCAACCGCGACACCGCCGGCTCGCTCGTTCCGAAGTGGGTGTATCGGGTGGAAGGCGCGACGAAGCTTGAAACCACACCTCTGGTATATGAGGGCGTGATGTACGTCACCAACAGCAATGAAGTGCACGCGCTCGACGCCCGCACAGGCCGCCGCGTCTGGCAGTATCGCGACGACAAAGCTGCCTCGCAGCGCGTGAATCGCGGCGCTGCCCTGCTCGGCGATCGCCTGTTCTTCGTCACCAGCGACGCGCACCTGGTGGCGCTGCATCGCAAGACGGGCGCTGTCGTCTGGGACAAACAGTACGCCGACCCCAAGAAAGGCTACTACGCTTCGCTTGCGCCCCTGGTGGTGAAGGACCGGGTGGTGGTGGGGGTTTCGGGCGGCGACAGCGGGATGCGCGGTTTCGTCGCGTCGTATTCGGCCGCGACGGGAGAAGAGCTGTGGCGCTTCTACACCATCCCGGCCAAGGGCGAGCCTGGTTCGGAGAGTTGGGGCGATTTCGCCGTGGAATGGGGCGGCGGCGCCACCTGGCTAAGCGGAACATTCGATCCGGACCTGAACCTGCTCTACTGGACGACCGGCAATCCCTGGCCGGATTTCTACGGCGGCGGCCGGCGCGGCGATAACTTGTACTCCTGCTCAGTGGTGGCCCTGGATCTGGAAACCGGGAAGCTGAAGTGGCATTTCCAGTTTACCCCGCACGACACGCACGATTGGGACGCTCAAGCCTGGCCCGTGCTGGTCGATCTGCCGCTCGCAGGACGCGCGCGCAAACTCCTCATGCATGCCAACCGCAACGGCTTCTACTACGTAATCGACCGCACGACGGGTGAGTTTCTGCGCGCGACGCCCTACGTGGACAAATTGACTTGGGCCACCGGCGTCGATGCCAAGGGCCGTCCGATCGAGATACCGGGATCGGACCCCACGCCGGGCGGCAACCGCGTCTGCCCCGGAGTGCGCGGCGCATCCAATTGGATGTCGCCGTCGTTCGATCCGGCGACCGGTTTGTTCTACGTCCCCACGCTCGAGAATTGCGACGTCTACACCAGCTCGGCCAAAGAGCCGCAACCCATGCGCGGATTCGCCGGCGGCGGCGGCGAGCGCATTCCCACCGAGAAGGGCAAGTTCTATTTGCGGGCGCTCGACCCGAAGACAGGTGAACGCCGCTGGGAATACCCGATGACTGGACCCGCCACGATGTGGGCCGGCACGGTGTCGACCGCCGGCGGAGTGGTCTTCTTCGGCGATGACGACGGGCAGCTTGTGGCAGTCGATTCCAGGACGGGAAAACATCTTTGGAATTTCTACATGGGCCAGATGCTGACGGCGTCCCCGATCACCTATAGCGTGGATGGGAAGCAGTATGTTGCGATCGCCGCGGCGACGTCCGTGTTTACGTTCGGACTATTCGAGCCGGCGAAGTCCATGCCGGTGATTCCGGAGCGGAGGGAGTAAGAGGATTTCGGATTTCGGATTTCGGATTTCGGGTGATTCCGTGGCCGCAGCCAGATTCAGCCCCCAAGCACAGAGCCACCCGAAATCCGACATCCGAAATCCTCTTAATCCAGCAGCTCGCGAATCTTGCTGGCTAGCGCCTGCAGGCTGAAGGGCTTCTGCAGATAGGCCGTGCCCGGCTCGAGCAATCCTTGTTGGACCATGGCATCGCCGGCATAGCCGGACATGAACAGTACCTTCACATCCGGGCGCAACGCTCTCAATAGTTCGGTGAGTTCCTGGCCGCCCAGTTCCGGCATGACCACGTCCGTCACCAACAAGTGGATCGGCTTCCCGTATTCGAGGAAGATCTTCCGCGCCACACGGCCATTCGGAGCGTCCAGAACCGTGTAGCCCAACCGCAGCAACATCTCAGTGGCGATCCGCCTCACGGCCGATTCGTCCTCCACCAGGAGGACGGTTTCCGCGCCGCCCTGGCGGCTGAATCGTTGGGAAATCATGTCCGTCAATTCGCCGTCGGCCACTTTCGGGAAGTACAGCCTGAGGACAGCGCCGGCCCCCGGCTCGCTATCCACCTCGATGTATCCGCCGGCGTGCTTGACGATTCCGTACACCGTGGACAAGCCGAGGCCGGTTCCCTTGCCCTTCTCCTTGGTTGTGAAGAAGGGCTCGAATAGATGCGATCGGATGTGCTCGTCGAAGCCGCATCCGGAGTCGCTCACCGCGAGCATGACATAGGACCCGGGAATGCAATCGGGCAGCGCGCGCGCGTGCTCATCGTCGACTTCGACGTTTGCCGTCTCGATCGATAGCTTGCCGCCGGCGGGCATGGCGTCGCGCGAGTTGATCACCAGATTCAGGATCACCTGCTCGATCTGTCCGGGATCCGCTTTGACCAGACCCAGGTTGGGGCTCATCCCCGCCACCAGCTCGATGTCCTCGCCGATGACGCGACGCAACATCAGGTCGAGCTCCGCCACCAGATGGTTCAGGTCCACAACGATTGGCTGGACCACCTGGTTGCGGGCGAAGGCCAGGAGCTGGCTGGTGAGCAGCGCAGCGCGGTTAGCGGCCAGGAGAATTTCCGAAGCGCTCTCGATGAGAGGAGAATCCAGGGGCAGATCGTCGAGCATCCAATGGCTGTAGCCGGCGATCACGGTCAGCAGATTGTTGAAGTCATGCGCAACACCCCCGGCGAGCCGTCCGATGGCTTCCATCTTATGCGATTGCAACAGGTGCGACTCGAGGCGCCGCCGCTCGCTGATGTCCCGTGCGATGCCCTGGACCGCGACCGGCTGCCCCATCTTGAAAATCAGGCGCGTGCTCGCTTCCATGGGTACGCGAACACCCTCCTTCGTAATAAACTCCAGCTCATAGACGGTCTTGGCCTCGCCGCCGATCTTGCGGTCCAGCATCTCCCGGCATAGCGCGATGAATTCCGGAGCGACGTATTTGTTGAAGTGCATTCCCACCAATTCCTGGCGGCTGTAGCCTAGAAGCAGCTCGCCGGCTTTGTTCAAGGACAGCAGCTTGCCGGTCAGATCGTTCGTGTACACGATATCATTGGCGTTCTCGAACAGCTCGCGATAGCGTTCCTGGCTGGCGAGCAGTTCCTCCTCGTCGGCCTTGCGCGTCGTGATGTCGCGGCCGGTGATGATGACTCCGGCTACAGCCGGGTTGGCTAACTGGTTGTTAGCGATGGCCTCGATCACGCGCCAGGAGCCGTCTTTGTGCCGAAAACGCTGCGCGATCGGTTGACCGGCGCCGGGTTGCCGGAGCGCCTGCTGGAAGGCGCGAGAATCGGCGCCGGAGGTCCCCACGAGCTCGCTCGCCTTGAAACCCAGAACACGTTCCACCGACGGGCTCAGGTAGCGGATGATTCCGTTCTCGTTCACGATCGCGATCACGTCCGATGTGTGTTCGATAAGAGACCGGAAATGTTCCCTGTCGGCCTGCAGTTGCGCTTCAATCCGATTGCGCTCGATGGCGATCCTGGCTAACTGGACAGCCCTCTCGACCGCGGCGATTTCCCGTTCCTGCGGAGTTTGCCGCTGGTTGTAAAAGACGGCCACGGTCCCCAGCACCGCGTCGTCGCTGGAGCGGATCGGTGTGGACCAACAGGAGTGCAGGCCGTGCTGCAGAAAAAGATCCCGGAAGTCTTCAAAGAGAGGATCAGTGGCTACGTCGGGAATGATGACGCGCTCGCGGCGGTAGACGGCGGTCCCGCATGCGCCGCGCTTGGGGCCGATCGGCAGCTTGGCCAGCGGGCCGGCGAGGCTTTCAGGGAGTCTTGCCGTCGCCCCCAGCCGCAGAGTGCAACCGTCCGGATCCAGCAGGAAGACGGAGCACATTCCCGCCGGCTCCTGCTGGTCGATATAGGCCGCCAGGGCTCGAAGAACGCCGTCAAGCCTGGCGCCTGATGCAATCATCTCGAGAACTAGATTTTGAGCCGCGAGCAACTCATCCGATGTCGGCAGCGCCAGGCCGGTAACCCGATTCATTTCTGGCATTCACCCATGAAAAGGTACAGCGTAATAGTGTAGCGCGAGTCGCACCGGCGATGCGCTATGCTGAAAGCCGCATACAGAGCTGACAGGATCGGAGAACGAGCGTAGAATCGGAGTAATATGACCATTAGGATCCCACCCGAGTTGGACGCTGAGATCCAGGCGAAAGCGCAGGCCAGGGGTATTTCAGTTAACGCCTATGTGGAGAGCCTCATTCGTGAAGACGAAGAATGGATCGAGCAATTTGAAGAATCGCTCGACAATAGAGACTCAGAGTTTGCCGAGATTCGAGCCGCGGTGACGGCAGGCCTCGAACAAGCCGACCGCGGTGAGGGTAGACCCGCCGAGGAGGTCTTCGCCTCGACAAGATTTACGCCTGGGTGACGAAGAACGCTCCGTATCGAGGACCGATCTGGTTCGAGCGATTCGAGCAATCGATCCTTTCTCTGGGAAACTATCCTGAACGTGCAGTCGTGGAGCCGAAGCTCTCGTCAGCGCGCCGAATCGTGCGCAAGTTCCTTTTCGGGCGCAGGCGGCACGCCTATCGAATCTACTTTGCTATCTTCGGAGAGCAAGTGAAAGTGCTTCATGTCCGGCACGGCGCGAGGAAGGAGCCCCGGCGAGTCTAGCCCATTTCGAGACTCTGCCCGTGGTTGACGGAATGGCAAAGCGAAGCGCGGGTCTGGTCATGTTCAGATGGCGAGGAGACGGTCTCGAGGTCTTTCTCGTCCATCCAGGCGGTCCATTTTGGGCTAAGAAAGATCTGGGCGCATGGTCTATTCCGAAGGGCGAATACTCCGAGGGCGAAGACGCTCTGGCGGCCGCGCGCAGGGAGTTCGAGGAGGAAACCGGGATGGCTGTCGCGGGTGAACCGATTCCATTGAAGGACATCAAACAGCCAGGCGGCAAAGTCGTCAGAGCATGGGCGATGGAGGGCGACTTTGACTCATCCAGCGTTCGCAGTAACTTGTTCTCCATGGAGTGGCCTCCGAAGTCGGGAAGGACACAGGAGTTTCCGGAAATCGATCGCGGCGAATGGTTTCCTATCGAGGCGGCTCAGACAAAACTGCTAAAGGGGCAGGTAGGATTTCTAGTTGAGTTAGCCTCGAAGTTGGGCTACGATCTCAGGGTTTCATGGACACCGGCCGGGATCTAATACGAGATTTTGAAAGCTGCGCGCTCCCCGCCGAAGGATTCCACCATCGGGAGCATATTCGCGTAGCCTGGACCTATTTGCGCCAGATGGATTACGCCGCCGCGGAAAAACGCATGTCGGAAGCCATCCGGAAGTTTGCCGCCTTTCACGGCGCGACCTCGAAATACCATCACACCATCACCCTGGTCTGGATGCGCCTGGTGGCTGCTGCCCTCCGGGACGACCGCGGCGCCGATGATTTTGACCGTTTCGCCGGCGCGCATCCCGAACTGCTCGACACCGCCGCGCCCAGGATGTTTTACTCGGCGGATTTGTTGCGGAGCGAAGCCGCGCGCTCGGGCTGGGTCGAGCCGGATATTCGCGCGCTGCCCTGATCCTGCTACACTCCGGGCATGGAACAACGTCGGTTCGAACCGGTCCGCCGGAGGCCCGTGGGTAAGATCACGCTCCTGATTGTCGTTCTGGCGCTCTTGTTCGGCGCCACTACCATTGCCGGTTACGTCATCGAGTTCCAATGGTGGAAGGAGATGGATCAGGTCGAAACCTGGTTCACCATGCTGTGGTACAGTTTGGCGCCGGTTGTGGCCGCGACGCTGCTCGCCTTTGTCGCTCTGTGGATGGCGCACGCCCGCGGAATGAAATTCGCTCATGCGTCCCTGCGCGACAGCCCTACCTATGCAAAGATCTCCGTGCTGGTGTTGCTGTTGATCAGCTTTCTGGTCGCCTCCGGCTCGTTCGACAACTGGACCGCCGTGCGCTACATCGGCTCTCGCGGATTGCCGGCCGAAGCCACGGCCTGGCGCGACCCGGTGTTCGGACATCCGCACTCTTTCTTCCTCTTCGATCTGCCGTTCTATTCCGAGCTACGCGGCTTTCTGCTGGCGCTGACGATCCTCAGCGCGCTGATTTACTGGCTATCGGCGCGCGGCTGGCAACTGCGCTACCGATTTCCGGATCTGCGCGACGGTCAGATCGATCCCGCCATCTTTCGCCTCGAAGGGGGACTCGAATCGAAGTTCCTGCGCGGCGCGGCGGTCCTTTTTCTTCTCGCGCTGGCGCTGCGATTCTTTCTGGGACGCTATGAGATGGTGTGGAACGACCACGGCTTCATGACCGGGGTCGACTATGTGGATGAGAAGATCGCGTTGCCGCTGCAGTGGCTGGCGATCGTGGCGTGCGCGATCTCGGCTGGCCTGGTGTGGGCGCGACGGTGGCTGCTGGCGGGCATCCTGCCCCTGGCGCTACTCATCCAGTACGTGGTCCCGGCGCTGGTCTCATCGTTATACGTGAAGCCCAATGAGATCTCGCTCGAGCGGCCCTATATCCAGCAACATATTCACGCCACGCGCAGCGCCTATGGTCTGGAGAAGCGTGTCAAAGAGGTGCAGTTCAAGGTGAATACCCAAGCTCGCATCGACGTCACCAAGCATAAGAACCTGCTCCAGAACGTTCGCCTCTGGGATTTGCGCGCCTTTCACGACACCGTAACCCAGATCCAGGGCCTGCGCTCTTACTACACATTTTTCAGCAGCGATATCGACCGCTATATGATCGACGGCCAGTACCGCCAGGTGCTGCTCACTCCGCGCGAGCTGGATATCCGGCAGTTGCCCGACGCTCGCAAGAGCTGGATCAACCCGCATTTCATCTACACGCACGGGTACGGCCTGGTGCTGGCGCCGGTGAGCCAGATCACCCCCGACGGCCTTCCCGTGCTGCTCATCGACAATGCGCCGCCCGAGGTGAAGACCAGCAGCCTGAAGATCACCCGTCCGGAGATCTATTACGGCGAGGTGACGCACGAGCCGATTTTCGTCCATACGGCGGAGAAGGAATTCAATTATCCATCCGGCGCCGACAACATGCAGAATACCTACGACGGCAAAGGCGGGTTTCCCATCTCCTCGCTGCCCTTGCGTCTGGCCGCCGCCGTCCACGAGGCCGACGCGAATATTCTGCTGACCGGCTACCTCACGCCGCAGAGCCGCATGATGATCCGTCGCTCAGTGCGCGCCCGGCTGCAGGCGCTGGCCGATTTCATCCGCTGGGACGCCGATCCGTACATGGTCATCACCGAAGCCGGACGTCTGGTCTGGATGGTGGATGGCTACACCGTGTCCGACGGACACCCCTATTCGCGGCGCGTGGAGATCCAGGACTACGGACAAATCAACTACATGCGCAATGCCGTGAAGGCCACGCTCGACGCTTACGACGGATCTATTAACCTCTACGTCTTCGACTCCGGTGACCCGATCATCGCGGCCTGGCAGAAGATCTTCCCAAAGCTGTTTCAGCCGGCCGCGGCGATGCCGGCGGATCTGCGTGCGCACGCGCGCTATCCCGAGACCCTGTTTCGCGTGCAGGCGGAAATCTATCGCACCTTCCACATGCTCGATCCACAGGCGTTCTACAACAAGGAAGATGTTTGGGACCTGGCGCGGTATGTGGCCGGAGGCCAAGACGGACAGCCACAGCCGGTCAGCCCGACGTACGTAGTGGCCACTCTGCCCGGATCGGACACCCCCGAATTCCTTCTTCTGACGCCCTTCACGCCGACGCGCTCCCGTGACAATCTGATCGGCATGATGCTGGCGCGCTGCGACGGCGAAAATCTGGGAGAGATCATCGTCCTGCAGCTATCCAAGCAGGAGCTGATCTTCGGGCCGATGCAGATCGCCGCGCGCATCAATCAGGACCAGAACATTTCCAAGGACCTCACTCTTTGGAATCAGCAAGGCTCGAAAGTGCTGCGCGGACAGACGCTGGTCCTGCCCGTCGACGACACGTTCCTCTATGTGGAGCCGATCTACATCCAGGCCAACGAGGCGCGCATGCCACAAATGAAGAAGGTCGTTCTCGCGGAAGGAAATTCAATGGTCTACGCCGACACCTACGAGCAGGCGCTGGCGCAGTTGAGTGGAACGGCGCGGGCCGTGGCCCAGACGGCGATCGCGCAACCGCCGTCCACGCCGGCGCAGCCCGCCAATGCCACCGACACACGCCTCGAAAGCATACGCGGACACCAACACAACGCCCGGAAGGGTTCATGTGATTGTACTCTGAACGGATTTCTTAACCAAGCTCCTTGAACTGGCTGATCCGAACCTCTCCGTCGGGGAAAACGGCGCGGATCTCCAAGCGGCCGCCCATTGCCCGCACGAAATGGCTCAGCGTGCTGATGTACATGTCGCTCCGGCGCTCCATCTTGGAGATTGCAGCCTGTCCCACGTTGAGCACTTCCGCGAGATGCTCCTGGGTCAGATTGCGCGCCGCGCGGAGCTCGTCCAGGGCCAATTCTTTCAGCATGACCTGAGCCCGGGCCTCGGCGCTGGCGCGGGCCTCGGGCGACATCTTTGCGCATAGTTCTTCGAATTTTCTAATCGTAAAGCCTATCCGCAACGGGCACGTAGATTGCATACCATCGGTCATTGCCCGTCTTGTCGCCGCCAATCAAAAGGATTGCCGCTCGCCAGATCGGAAG
>WNFM01127134.1_pt1 | contig 10533 bp, 8 predicted proteins | sample 5400271 | NCBI WGS metagenome assembly WNFM01 (sample SAMN13153352, study PRJNA577476) | soil metagenome | isolation source: 60 cm saprolite on Douglas fir-dominated hillslope | place: USA:California | collected 2013-09-17 | reverse complement strand
GGGCCGGAAAACGAAATACCCGGAACCTGCGAGGGCGATCGCGAAGTCACCCGAATGAGGCCATTCCGACTGGACGGCAGCGCCGGGGCCGCCATGAACTTCGACAATCATCGGATATTTTTTCGCGGGATCGAAATCACGCGGATAGATGAGCCAGCCCTGAATGTCATAGCCGTCGTTTTTCCAGTGGATGCTCTTGGCTTCGCCCCAAGCGGGTTTCACGGCGGCGTTGCGATGCGTGACTTGCCGCCAGTAGCCGATTGCGCCGGCCCAGATTTCCGGGGGATCGCCAAGGGAACTGCGGATGATGGCGGAAGTTTTTCCGTCGCGCGCGATGGAGATGTTCGTGCCCCAGAGGCCAGCAGAGACTTGTTCCTGGCCGCGCCAAAGCGTATCGATGCGGCCGCTGGCGGGATCGAAGGTGGCGACCGCCGCGTCGGCCTCAACGGTTTCGCCAAAGACAATTTTTCCTTCAGGCGCCCACGTGAGCGAGTTGGCGGTGGCTCTCATGTCGGGAGTAAGGTTGCTGGGTTCGCCGTCGGTTGCTGAGATGGTGTAGATGTCGCCGCCAATGGAGGGTTCGTCGCTCATGAGGCCGGCGATGAAGGCGATTTTTTTGCCGTCGGGAGACCAGGCGGGATTGGCGATTTGCAGAGGCGGTTTGTAGATGGGCTTCATCAGGCCGAGCGGGCCGGCGTCGAGAGTGTAAAGCTGCGCGATGTACCAGTTGTTGTCGCCATTGCCGTGAGCGGCGATGAGGGCGAAGCGCGCGCTGTCCGGCGACCAGTCATATTCGTAAACGTACATGTCGGCGGGAGAGATTTGGCGGAAGCCGCCGGTAGAGACGTCGACGAGAGCCAGGCGCTGTTCGAAGAAGGCGTCCTTGATTTCGCCGGTTTCGGGGGTTTCGGCAACGAGTGGGCCGGCGGCGCGCGTGGCGTTTTCGGTATAGAGGACGGCGATGGATTTGCGGTCGGGTGACCAGCCGGGCGAGGCGAGCAAACCTTTCACATTGGTGAGTTTCTCTTGACTGGGCCGCCTGCGATGCTCAACACGTAAAGCTGAAGCTGGCCGGGCTTTGCGGCGTCGGACAAAAATGCGATTTGCGTGCCGTCGGGAGACCAGGCGACGCTGCCTTCGGCTCGAGGAACTGGGCTGGCGGCGGCAGTGATGCGTTTCGGCGGAGCGCTGGCGTCGCGGTCAGCGAGATAGATCGCGGTGTTGCCGTCGGGGGCGCCATCTTTGCCGATGAGAGTTTCGACCCAGGCGATTTTTTTCCCGTCGGGCGAGATGGAGACCTGCTCGAAGGTGTGAGCGGCGTAAAGCGCATCGATAACGGTATCGAGGGGCGAGCTAACGGTTTTTTTTGCAGGCGTGTTCGCCTGGCCGGCTGGTTTCGTGACTGGCTTTTCTTGGGCGAACAGATGGGTGGCGCTGCAAACGGAAAATGTGAAAACCGCCGCGAGGAACCATTTCGAGAAACGCATGTCGAGCAACCTTTCAACGCGAATGGACGCCGCGCAAAGATAGACCGACTCGGGCGAGGCCGCAAGTCTTGATGGGCGAATAGCGTTGTGATGACCGGGCGCAGGGCGTAGAATTCGCGCAACTCGCTCTGTGGAGGAGATGATGATGGATCGCCGTGGATTCTTGTCCTCGTTTGCTGGCGCCGCCGGAGCTGTCGGCGCGCTTGGAGTCTCCCCGAAATTTCATGAGCTATTGGAGCAGGAGCCTCCGAAGCTGCCGGACAGCGCGCTTTACGGTTCGAACGAAGAAGCCTATTGGGCGGAATTGCGCAGGCAGTTTCTGATCCCTGCCGACGAGGTCTATTTGAATAACGGGACGGTGGGTTCGTCGCCGCTGCCGGTGCTGCGCGCGGTGTTTGACGGGTACAACGAGACGGAAAAGATGGCGCAGAGCGATCCCGAAGATTATCCGATCTGGGGATATGGCTCCTGGAACGAGTTTCGTGACCCGCTAGCGGAGTTTATCGGCTGCACGCGCGATGAGCTGGCGCTGGTGCGCAACGCCACGGAGGCGAACAGCTACATCGCAAATGGACTGGATATGAAGCCTGGCGATGAAGTGTTGATGACCGACCAGGAACATCCCGGAGGCGAGCAGCCGTGGAACCTGCGCGCGAAGCGCTATGGGATTGTGGTGAAAAAGGTCACGCTGCCGAAACCGGTGCCGAATGCGGCGGCGGTGCTGAATCTTTTCAATGATGGAATCACCCCACGGACGCGCGTGATGTTTTTCAGCCACATTCCCACCGTGACAGGCGTGGTCTTGCCGGCCAAGGAACTGTGCGCGCTGGCGCGTTCGAAGGGGATTCTCTCGGCGGTGGACGGCGCGCACGTCGTGGGAATGATGCGGCTGAACTTGCACGAACTTGGTTGCGACATGTATACCTCCAGCCCGCATAAATGGCTGCAAGCGCCGAAGGGCAGCGGCTTGCTCTATGTGCGAGATGAAGTGATTGACCGCCTGTGGAACACCATCGTGACGGCCGGGTGGGATGAACCGAAACTGCGCGCGGAACGTTTTCAACGGATCGGCAGTTCGAACGTGCCCGCGCTATGGGGCTTGCGCGCGGCGGTGCAATTGGCGAATCAGATCGGCCTCGGGATTGAACGGCGGCACCGGCAGATGGCAGATTACATTTTGAAGGAAATGGTGCAACGCGGGGCGGAGTCCTGGACGTCCCCCGATCCCGCACTGCGGTGCGCGATTGCGGCTGTCAACGTTCCGCCACATCAGATCACAGAGCTTGAAACGTGGATGTGGAAGAACAAAAAGATCCGCATCCGCGGCGGAGCGCCTTCGAAGATCCGGCTTTCAACACCGTATTACTTACTGCGTAAAGATATAGACAGATACTTGGCATCTTTCGACGAATATAAGAAAGGGAAATCCGCGGCATGAAATTCACCGCAAGACAAAATCTATCCGATAGACTGTAGGACAGTCCCTTCTTCCTAAGTCTGAAGTTACAAATATCGTTCCGGTTTCTGACGGGGGTCAGAAGAAAGCATGCCGGCCTCTCGCAAGATCTTAGTCGCCGCCGCTTTGGCACTGGCTTGTCACTTTGTAGCCCTGGGTTTTCATTCCGCACTGGCCAGCAGCATAATCGAATTTGTCCTGCTGTTGCTGGCAGTGGCAGCTTGCTTCGAAGCATCCGCCAGGGCCGCAGGATACGCGCGCCGATTTTGGCGGCTCATGGGCATCGCGTTTGCCCTGTATGCCGCCGGCCAGGTATTAGCAACCTATTACGACAGCGTGCTCCACGCGTCGCTGCTGGAGTGGTGGCCTAGCGACGTTTTCTTTCTCTATCACTATGCGCCGATGGCCATGGCGCTCTTCCTGACCGACGACAGCGCGGACTCGAAGCTATATCGATGGCAGCGCTGGCTTGATTTTCTCCAAATTGGAATCGTCTCATTCTCCGCCTACATCTTTTTCCTCTATTTGCCGTTGCACGGCTCGCGGCGAGCGGAAGATCTTAACTCGCTCTATTGGTGGATTTTTACCTGGCGCAATTTCATTCTGGCGTTAACGTTTGTGCTGCGAGCGGGGCTGACAAAGTCGCGGCTAGTGCGGTCGCTCTTCGGACGGATGGCGGTATTTCTGGTGCTTTTCGGAATTGGCGACTCCGTGTTTGTGTACGCCCAGACGTGGCAGGATCTCCATTTCGGCACCTGGTACGAGTTGCTGTGGAGCATCCCCAGGACACTGATGGTATGGCTGGCCGCGAGTTGGGTCGCTCCCAAAGAGCCGGAACCCGCGTTGAAGGAAACTTCCTCGGAGTCCCTTCTGCTGGCACAATTCGCGCACATCGCGTTCCCTCTTCTGGTTTTGGCGATGGCTTCTTCGGTGATCGCGCAGCAGTTGAAAGTTGCGGTGGTGGCGGTCCTGGCGTCGTTCGGATGTTCCAGCGTGCGCTTACTGTTGAGCCAGCGGGCGCAGAGTGAATTGCTCTTGCAACAAAAAAACTCGGCGGAGACTATCCGAGCGGCAGAGGCGAAGTTTCGTGGACTGCTGGAGTCCGCTCCCGACCCGATGGTGGTGGTCAATCGAGAAGGCCGAGTGGTGCTAGTGAACGCCCAGACGGAAATCTCCTTTGGATATCCACGAGAACAGTTGTTGGGTCAACCCATCGAGACCTTAGTGCCGGAGAGATTTCGGCAAAAGCACCCGGGACACCGCGGCAGCTTCTTTCAGCAGCCGCGCACAAGGTCCATGGGCGAGGGGCTGGAACTTTACGGTCTGCGCAAGGATGGTTCGGAATTCCCCGTGGAGATCAGCCTCAGCCTACTGGAAACAGAAGAAGGCCTGTGGGTTTCGGCGGCGATCCGCGATCTTACGGAACGCCGGAAACTGGAGCAGCAATTCCGGCAAGCTCAAAAAATGGAGTCCATCGGAACGCTGGCGGGCGGAATCGCGCACGATTTCAATAATTTGCTCACGGTCATCTTGAGTTACAGCAGCTACCTCTCGGAGGAGCTTCCAAGCGTCTCAAAATTTCACCGCGCCGCCGAGCAGGTGCATCTGGCAGCCGAGCGCGGCGCCGCGTTGACCCGCCAAATGCTGGCCTTCAGCCGGCGCCAGGTGTTCCAGTTGCGGGTCTTGAACCTCAACGACATCGTCGGAAATCTGCTCAAGATGCTGCAGCGGATCATTGGAGAGCACATCGAGATCAAGGCCGCTCTGGCGCAGGATCTCGCCGCGGTGAAGTCCGATCCCGCGCAGCTCGAACAAGTGCTGATGAATCTGTGCGTCAACGCGCGTGACGCGATGCCGGAGGGTGGACGACTCACGCTGGAAACGCAAAACGTCGAATTGGATGACCATTTTGTTCGCGCGCATATTGGATCCGCACCCGGGCCGCATACCTTGTTGACGGTGACCGATACCGGGATGGGCATGGACACCGAAACGCAGGCGCGCATCTTCGAGCCTTTCTTCACCACAAAAGGACCGGGGCACGGGACTGGCCTGGGACTGGCAATGGTGTACGGTGTAATCAAACAAAGCGGCGGATACATTTGGGTGTCCAGCGATATAGGGAAAGGCACCTCTTTTAAGATTTACTTGCCGCAAGAGAAGGAAATTGCCGAAAGCAAGGTCGCCAAGAAATTGGAGCCGGCGCTCAAACAAGGATTCGAAACCATCTTGTTAGTCGAGGATGATGACGCGGTGCGCGAGCTGGTTCGTGCGATGCTGTCAGCGCGGGGCTACTCGGTTCTGGCGCCTCAGCATCCCCTGGAAGTGGAGTCTCTTTGCGAAACACACACCGGCCGAATTCATCTGCTGCTGACGGATTTGATTCTTCCCGGGGCAAGCGGGCGTGATATTGCCAAGCGCGTCTGCGCCCTCCGCCCGGGCGTGAGAGTTCTTTTCATGTCGGGATACACCGACGACACCATCATCCAGCGCCATGGCATCGATCCTTCCTTTGCATTCCTGCCCAAGCCTTTTTCCTCGGCAACTCTCGCCACCAAGGTCCGAGAAGTTTTGGATGGGGACGGGTTCGGCATGTCCTAGCCGGGCGGCCACGTGCCAAGCTCGAATCGCCCAGGAATGATAGGCCTCATTTCTTGACCCTGTGCGCAAGGGTCGAATACACTACTAAATTCGGGACCAGCCACTGAGTGGACTGGTGTGCTGCTCCGCCGTTGCGGGTGAAAGAGATGGGCCCGCGATCTCGTATTACTTATCGTGTGTAACATCGCAGGTAACAAAGGGGGATTGTTTTGCCAAAGCGCACATTTCAACCGCGCAAACGCCGGCGCGCCAAGACGCACGGTTTTCGCTCACGCATGAAGACAAAAGGTGGCCGCAAAGTGCTTGCCGCGCGCCGCAAGAAGGGGCGTCATCAGCTTACCCCCGAATAATTTCGGGAACCCGTTGCCCGCTGCGAGTCCGCGCGCGCAAGGGAATCTGTATCCGCGCGAAGCGCGGTTGGTGCGGCGCGGAGATTTTGATGCTGTCTACCGCGCCGGAAAGCGCCGTTCGAGTTCCCACTTCACTGTTTTTTTCCGCGCCAACGAACTGCCGCAAAGCCGATTTGGCTTCAGCATCAAGAAAGCCCTGGGCGGCGCGGTAGTGCGCAATCGTATCCGGAGGCGTCTGCGCGAAGTTGTACGCTGCCACCGGCTGGAGATACCCGCAGGATGGGACATTGTCATTCACCCGAAGAGTTCGGTGGCGCGAGCGGAGTTTGCGGCGCTGACGGCGGATCTGTTGCGCCTGCTGAAGAGCGCCTAATGGCCGAGACATCCATTCCTGTACGCGCGGCGTTGTTCGCGCTGCGCTTCTACAAAGCTTACTTGTCGATCTTGGTCGCGGGAAGTTGCCGCTTCGAGCCGACGTGTTCGCAATTCGCCTACCAGGCGATTGAACGGTTTGGCGTGGTGCGAGGGATTTGGCTGGGATTGCAACGCTTGCTGCGCTGCCAGCCGCTCTCGCGCAAATTTGGTTACGATCCGGTTCCGGAGAAATGGGAAGAGATGCCAACGAGTGCAACCGCAGCGAAAGTTTTGAAAACTGAGGCGCACTCATGAACGCGCCGGGTCAAAAAGACAAGTTCACGCCGGAGTTGCGGATTCTGGCGGCTTCTCTGCTTTCCTTTGGCGTGATAATCCTTTGGGCCAAATATTTCGGCCCCAAGCCGCCCGTGCAGCCGTCGCAAGCCCCCTCCACTCCCGGTCCGGCGACGTCATCGACGGCAAGCCAACCGCAAGCTGCCGCAGCCCCGGCAAAGATCGCCTCGGCGTCGAACATCGCGGTCAAGGGCGATTCGCAGGAGCGCACCATCGTCGTCGAGAACACTCTTTACCGCGTCGAAATCTCCAACCGCGGCGGAGTGGTCAAGAGCTGGCAGTTGAAGAAGTACAAGGATGATTCGAAACCTCAGCGCGTGCTCGACGTCGTGCACCCGGACGCCTCGCAGCAAACCGGCGGCTGGCCCTTTTCCTTGCTCCTCGATGATACGCAGTTGCAGAACGCCGCGAACCAAGGCCTTTTTCAAATCTCATCCGACAGCCTCAACTTGCGCGCTCCGGCTGATGTTGTACTTGCATGGAGCGACGGCCACCTGGAAGTCACCAAGCATTTTAAGTTTGATCACACCTATGTGGTCCGCGTGGAAACCTCCGCAAAGTTCAACGGCAACTCCATCAAAGCAGGCATCGGCTGGCTGGGCGGGTTTGGCGATTTGACGGTGACGAACCCCGCTCCCGTGGAAACGGTCCAGACGTACTACAGCGAGGGCGGCAAAGTCTCGACCTTTCTTTACAAGAAACTGGACGATCTGGAGAAGTGGGCTCCCGGCCTTTGGCAAGGTGGAAAGGGCTTCGTTGGTATTGAGGACCGTTACTTTACGGCCGCATTTCTTCCCGCCGACGGCGCCACCGGGGGCGCACTGGAGACGCGCTACTGGAAAGCCTGGCGGACCGTGCACGTGAATGGTCAAGACTCGGCGGAGGCTGTGCCCCAAGTAGCCGCCGCGACTTCAAACCAGCCGCTGGATTTGCGCGTCTACGTGGGCCCGAAAGACTACGACGACTTGAAAAAGATGAATCCGCCATTACATGGCCTGATTAATTTCGGCTGGCTGGAATTCATCGCCGAGCCGCTCTTCCACGGCTTGAAGTGGCTGCACGGCTACATTCCCAACTGGGGCTGGGCCATCGTGGTCCTGACGCTGGTCATCAACATGCTTCTCTTTCCGCTGCGTATTTCAAGTTACAAGACCACCTTGAAAATGCAGCGCGTGGCGCCCGAAATCAAAGCTATCCAGGATAAATACAAGAAGTATTCGATGCGCGATCCGCGCAAAGCAGAGATGAACAAGGAAGTGATGGCCATCTACAGCCGCGAGGGCATCAACCCCGTCGGTGGCTGCTTCCAGATGTTCCTGCAAATGCCGGTGTGGATCGGGTTGAATACCGCGCTGCGTTACTCCATCGAGATGCGCCAGGCCACCTGGTTGTGGATTGTGGACCTTTCCTCGCGCGATCCTCTCTACGTCCTTCCCGTACTGATGGGCGTATCCATGTACCTGGTTTCGAAGATGACACCCATGACCTCGACCGACCCGCAGCAGCAGATGATGATGAAAATCATGCCGGTCACCATGGCAGGCATCTTCATGATTTCGCCTATTTCCAGCGGCCTGGCAGTGTATATTCTCACCAGCAGCGTGGTCGGTATCGCGCAACAGTGGTATCTGAACCGTACGCATCCTGCGCCTGCGCTCGTGAAGCCCGCGCGCGGGAAGAAGTCTTAAGAAATAATTCCAGAAAGACAGAAGCTGCAGGCGGCATTCGAAAGCTCGATGGCTCCAGAACTCATCCACGACGGGAAGTTGGACCGGCAAGCGGCGGCAGAGGCCCTGCGCCAATTCTTAGAGAATACGGTGCGGGTTTCCGGGCTTGAGTTGAAGGTGAATGTTCGCGCCTTGCCCGCTGAAAGCGCCGTCACGGGAAGCGACGCGGAAGTGCTGGCGGATCTTGACGGCAAAGACAAAGAGATTCTCCTGGAGCGCGGTGCGGAAGTGTTGAAAGCGTTCGAACACCTGGCATTCCGGGCGCTGCGGCTTGAACCGGCATTCCACGAAAAGATTCACATCGATAGCGGCGGGTACCGTGCGCTGCGTTTTGAAGAATTGCGCATGACCGCGCGGGTGGCTGCGGAACGCGTGCAGACTTCTCATCAGCCTTTCCGGCTAAATCCCATGTCCTCCCGTGAGCGCCGCATCGTCCACTTGGCCTTGAAGGATATGAATGGTATTCGCACCGAAAGTGTTGGCGTAGGAGAAGAACGCCAGGTCGTCATTCATCCGGCGGACAGCAAGACTTCGCGGTAGTTCGTGCGTGTCACAAAAAGAAAACCAAGCAAGAATGCCGGTCCTACCTGGTAACCCAGCCTTTTGAGAGAACATTTCCGTCGGCACTAAAACGCACCCGATATGTGAACCCCGCTGGACGGTCGCGGCGTGTTTGGGGAAAGCGCTTATCGGAAATTTCCACAACGGCCACGCTACCTTCCGGGTGGAACTGTATGACCGGGAATCGCGAGAACCACAAAACTTTCTGCACTTCCGGCAAGCGTTTGGCAGCGTCGATAAACGAATTTGACGGCGCATCGGGGTAGCGTCGGGGTAATAGCTAAACCCGCGAGTGAGTATTTCCCAGTCATGCCCCAGCTTGTCGCTGAGGTCCATGCGCACATCGTAGACGCCGCGCTCCGTTCGAACCAGGCCATCCCAATGCCAGAGCGACGGCGGAAGCGGTAGGGCGCCGATCGATTCCACCTGCAAGTGGTCTAGTTCGGCGAACTTCCGAATGCGCGCAAGAGCGACATGGTGCGCGTAGAGGGCGCACGCAACGTAGATCAACGCAGCAGCAAAGCCGGCGCGATTCCATTTGTCATGTTGGATTCTCACGCCCCAACCAAAGCGCGTGGGCAGCAGGAAGACCGCGGCAAAAATGACCACTGCTGTCAAAACGACTGGATCGGAAATCGGCGCGCCGACAATTGCACCAATTCTGGCGATCAAGAATGGCGTGGGCACAAACACCAGCCACATTCCAATAGCGCGGCGCTTCACTTTTTCTGGATTGGCATACACCCAGGCGAGCAATTGCGGCACCAGCAGAATTGCAGTCAGCGTGAAATCCACAATAAAGATGAGGTCCCAGGCGGGGCGCGACCACTCGAGCGGCGACCAGATCATCGTGCCAAACGTAGTCACCAGGTCGAGCAAAATGTGGCTGAGAATGCCCACCGCGTAGATCGCACTGAGGGCCGCGAAGGAGGGCGCTTCCCATTTTCGCCAGCCGGCAAACGCGCGGGTGATCCCCGCGAGCAGCAGTGCCCATAACGGCAGCATCAACAGAGAGTGCGTGATGCTGCGGTGCCAGGTAATCATCAATAATTTGTCGCTGGAAAAGAAGTCGCGCAGGACGTCGGAATCCGGAAAAATAGCGCCCAGCATCAGCGACCACGTAATAATGCGCCCGCGGTTCATGGGGTGCGACGCAAACATGTCCTCCCCGCGGAAGACGGCCTTCCCAATCAGAGCGCCGGCAATGCCATGTGTGATCGTGTCCATGGTTCGAGTTTATCCGATGTGCTTTGAACGGGATATTCTAACGGACAAAGAGGAGCGGATTTGTTTTGGCGAGGACTCTTCCGATGCGGCATGCGGAGACGCCATGACGGCCGAGAGCGGCGAAGGCGGCTTCGGCGAATTCGGCCGTGATTGCGATTAGCAGGCCGCCGGATGTCTGGGGGTCAAAGAGAAGGTCGCGATATTCCTGGGATACGCTGCCGGCAAAACCAACGCAATCGCCAATGAAATCACGGTTATTCTTCAAGCCGCCGGCGAGAAATCCTTCGCGCGCGGCTTCCACGGCACCTGGAAGATACGCAATCTCCGAATGATCTATCTCGAGTGATACGCTGGCGATTCCTCGTTCGGGATTCCCAAGCGCCATCTCCCGCCCATGTCCTAGCAAACCGAATCCC
>WNFM01007283.1_pt1 | contig 10533 bp, 11 predicted proteins | sample 5400271 | NCBI WGS metagenome assembly WNFM01 (sample SAMN13153352, study PRJNA577476) | soil metagenome | isolation source: 60 cm saprolite on Douglas fir-dominated hillslope | place: USA:California | collected 2013-09-17 | reverse complement strand
TGCCGGGGTGGCGCTGACGGCAAGAAGTACCCGTGGGGCGACGACAATCCCACTGCGGCGCGTGCCGTCTACGGACAGGATAACGGGGCGCTGGACGTCTGCGGCAAAGAGAAAAACCACTTCGGCCTGTGCGATACGATCGGCAACGTCTGGGAATGGACATCCGACTGGTACGGTCGCGATTACTATGCGGTCGCTCCCGAACAGAATCCGCAGGGCCCCAACGAGGGCCGCTACCGCGTGCTGCGAGGTGGATCCTGGTTTGACACGCCCGATACCTTCCTGACTTGCTCGTACCGAAGCTGGGCGCGCCAGGCGGAGCGCAGTCCCACGATCGGATTCCGCTGCGTCAAGAATTTTCAGGGAACCGGCGCACGTTGACCCGGCGCGTGGATTCCAGCCTGCCACAGGTCCGGGACGGGCGTGATCCAGCCGAGTGCTTAAACGCCTTCGGGATTGCGCACGGCAGGCGGTTTCGGGTGCCGTTGCGAATCAGCCGATAACGAGCGAGAAAGCCGGAGACCGACGGATGCGTCCGGAATCGGGAGGAAGCATCATGCTGCTATTGTGTAGGCGCCGTATCGCCCTTGATCACGTAACCAGGAGTAAGACTGCCAGTGAATAACGTGTCGATCGGGTCATAGTCGCATCCTCCTAATGAACCGGCAGCAGAGTGACTTGCGTGGCCGAACATCGGCCAGCGCTGCTCCCGCAAGCTCGCGGCGAAAGATCCTTGTTCAGACAGATTCGAATCTCCTGCAATTCTTTGTCGGGATAGCAGGACGTACGAAACGCTGTCTTCGGAAAACCAGGGTTCGCGCTCGCGACCTTGGCTTCAATGTCAGCAGGCGCCATCGATTGCGGGCTCGACGGCGTCAACTGATCCGGAATCCTGACCGAATCCCGAGCTTTCTTCACTGCCGCGAAATAGTCGTCGGCGCTCAATCCACTGCACGTGCCATGAGTCTTCCACTCATGCTGAATGAGCGATTCGGTGGGGAAGTAATGGAGCATTTCTTGAATCGTGCTTTGCGCGACCGGGCTCGCCGATCCGCAATTTTCGGGACCACGAGTCGTTTCTCCTTGCGGCCACAGCCCGTGCACCACAAATCCAACATGCCGGCCATCGCCGCACTCGCGAGGATCTTTGTCGCCCGCCGGCTGGGCGCAAAAATCCGGCGCGTAGGAAAGCACCAGCATGTAGTAGGCAAATGACGGCTGTTTCGGATTCTTCGGCGGCTTCTTCCTGCGAGCTTGAAGAGCGACTGCCGCAATCGACCCCAATGCCAAGAGAGCGACGATTCGTAACAAGGTACGATGCATGTTTCCTCGTTTCGCCTTCTAGTGAATATTAGCGTACATTCGTTTCAAAACAGGCTAAGAAATCTCAGATTTGTTTTTTGGATGCGCCGACAAGCTTGCGGCGGCGTCTCCCACGCGATAAACTCCTGACCATGTCACGAAAACCCTTATTGCTGTGCTTGATCTGCCTACCTCTTTGCGCGCAGGATGCAGACACACTGGTCATCGAAGCGCAAGCCGCGGCGCTTCGAGCCTTGGTCGAGCGAGCGCAAAAACTGTCGATCGAGAGAACGCAAATCAAGCTTCAAGCGCCAGCCCCCGATTGGGAAATCGGCTATCCGTCGTCAGTGGTCATGGACGAGAAAGGCACAATCTACGTTCTGCAGCGCGGCGAGAAGGCCGACCCTGTCCTGGCGCTGAATCGCGACGGCAAAATCCTCCGCTCGTGGGGCAAGGGGATGTACAAGATTCCGCACAGCATCCGCATCGACCCGCAGGGCAACATCTGGACGGTCGATTCGTCGAGCTCGATGGTGTTGAAGTTTACGCCACAGGGCGAGAAGCTGATGGAGATTTCAGTCGGCGAGCAGCCTGCCGGCAGGGGCGCGACAAACGGAACGACCGACATCGCCTTCGGACCGAACGGCCGGCTTTTCATCTCCGATGGCTACGGTAACGCGCGGGTTCTTGAATACACATCCGAGGGCAAGCGCGTGAGGCAGTGGGGCAGCGCTGGGAACGGTCCGGGCGAGTTCCGGCAGCCGCACGGAATCGCGGTGGACGATCAGGGCATCCTCTACGTGGCGGACCGGCAGAACGGAAGGCTGCAGCGATTCGATCTCAACGGGAAGTATCTTGGCGAGTGGGACGATCTCGGCATGGTGACCACCGTCACGTTTCGCGACGGGACGCTGTGGATCGGGACTCAATTTCGCAACGAGCCTACCGGAGCGGAAGGTTGGCACATGAAGATCGACCGCAAGACAGGGAAGATCCTTGGTTACGTGGTGTCCGGACACAGCCATCACATCTTGAACGTGACGAAAAGCGGCGAGCTGCTCTCGGGCGCGAGACCGGACGTCGTGTGGTGGTTCCACCGTTAGAAAAATATTTTGCCGTGAGTTGCCAATTACTTACCGTGCCGCGCGTGCTGTAGCCGCCGGCGGCGCTGTTATGCTTCAGGTAGAGATTGCCTCTGGGCATGGGGGCAATCAGCGATGAGCAACCTGGTGGGCCCACCTGGTCATCGTCCGGCGGACAGAAATACTTGCGCCGGCTCGCGATACTGGAAAAAAAACGTGTCTCGCAAAGGTGCAAAGACGCAAAGACGAACAAAGAAGTTCTACTTTGCGTCTTTGCGCCTTTGCGAGATGATTTGCTTTTCCCTATTTGGCATTGTCGAGGATGAGAAAACCGCTCTCGACATGGCGGCCCAGGATCTGGTTCCACATCACCAGGGCGTGTCCCTCGCCAAGGGTGTGGCGGAACCGGACCCGCTGGCCCGTGGAAAGAGATGTGTGCGAGTGAGAGGCTCGGAAGCCGCTCTTACTGCAATCGACCAGGCGACCCTGGAACTGCAATGATCGAGAGGCTTCAGCGGTGAACCAAACCTCGCCTTCCGCCGGCTCGCGAGTCTCCCGCCGCTGTTCGGCTACGCAGGCTTGTTGTGTCATGCCACGGAATCCTCCAATACTTCGCTCACTCCATAGATTTTCAGCTTGCGGCTCAACGTGCGCCGGGAAATTCCCAGCAGCTTCGCCGCCTTTTGATGATGCCCGTCGGTTTGGTCCAGCGCCTTGAATACCATTTGCCGTTCGCTCTGCTCCAGGCAGAGCGTCTGCGGGGAGCTCGAAGCGGAGCCTGGCGCTTCCACCGCCAGCGCCAGGTCCGACAACCCAATCGAGGGTCCGTCGGAGAAGATCAGCGATTTCGAAATCAGATTCCGCAGCTCGCGCACATTGCCCGGCCACGGGTGGCGGCGCAGCGCATCCATCGCCTCCGGCGAGAATCGAAAGGTTGAGCCCTGCTGCTCGAGGAACAGATCGGCCAAGGCGCTTATGTCATCTGGACGCTCTCGCAGGGGCGGGACCTTGAGGGTAATCTGGCTCAAACGATGATACAGGTCACTGCGAAACCGGCCGGCCCGTACTTCTTCTTCCAGATTCAGATTCGTCGCCGACACCACCCGAACGTCGACGCTGATCTTGCGCACGCCCCCCAGCCGGTAATATGGCGTGCCATCCAGAACGCGGAGCAGCTTCACCTGCATCTTGCGGTCCAGCTCGCCGATCTCATCGAGGAACAGTGTTCCCGTATTCGCCAGTTCGAAAAGCCCGGGCTTTACCGAGTCGGCGCCGCTGAAGGCCCCCTTCTCGTATCCGAACAGCTCGCTCTCGATCAAGTGCTCGGGGAGGGCGGCGCAGTTGACATCGACCCAGGGCTTAGAGTGGCGCAGCGAATAGTGATGCAGGGCGCGAGCCACCAGCTCTTTGCCGCTGCCGGTCTCTCCGGTGATCAATACTGTCGCGTTTGTCCGCGCCACCCGCTCTACTAGCGACAGCAGATCCTTCATCGCCGGGCTTCTGACCACGGCGGGCATTCCTAAGAACGTGTGTGTGACCGGTGTCTGCATGGGAGCGCAACAAATTCTCTCGTTATGAGAACACCTAGGGATTATGGGGTGTTTACCGGGCAAAGTCTATAGTAAAGAAGGTCCAGGTAGTAACTCTCTCGGTTTAGGTATTCCAGCTTAGTTCCTTCGTACCACCAAGAAGGATTTCGGATGTCGGATTTCGGATTTCGGGTGATTGTGCACCGCGGCGAGAGCTTTCGACAGCCCTCAGTACACCCGAAATCCGACATCCGACATCCTCTTGTGGACAACATGTCTCCAACTGATTACCCTTTGCGACAAATTGTCTCCGGTTGGCCTTCCGCCTAGCCTTGTGGTCTGGCGATTGACAGGCGATAAACCTTGCCGTTGCCTCGCCCGATAGCATTGCCGGCGTATGGCTGCCGGAATGCACTACGGCGCTGCACCGTGTCGACCAAAGCAAAGCTGTACATCATCCTCACCGCGCTGGCCGGAATGGCCGCACTGAAAGCCGGACTCGACCCTTGGAGATCCCATGACACTGTGCGCTTCATCTGCTACTTCCTGATTTCCACGCTGGCTTCCGGGTGCAAGGTGAATCTTCCGGGAGTCACCGGAACGATGTCGGTGAACTTTCTGTTTATCCTGATCGGCATCGTCGAGCTGACCCTTCCGGAGACCATGCTGATGGCCTGGACTGCCACTATTTTCCAGTCGTTCTGGAGGTCGAAGACGAGGCCGATGCCCGTTCAGATTCTGTTCAATGTGTCGAACGTGGCGATTGCGACGATGGCCTCCTATTACGCGTATCATCTCCCGGTAGGGAAGTTCGGCTTCCAGCTTCCTCTGCTGCTGGTACTGGCTGCCTGCGTCTATTTCGTAACGAATACGTTTTCGGTGGCCATCGTGATCTCCCTGACTGAAGGCAAGCGGCTCGGCAAGATCTGGAAGGAGTGTTATTTCTGGTCATTCCCCTACTACATAGCGGGCGCGGCAATCGCCGGCCTTCTGAGCGCGGTGAACCATTATGCCGGCTGGCAGACCTCGCTGCTCGTTTTTCCAGTCATCTATTGGATCTATCGCTCCTACCGCCTGTACCTGGGCCGCCTGGAGGACGAGAAGAAGCACGTCGAAGACATGGCCGGCTTGCACCTGCGCACGATTGAAGCGCTGGCGCTGGCTATCGAAGCCAAGGATTACACCACGCACAGCCACCTTCGCCGGGTGGAAGTCTACGCCGTGGAGATCGGCAAGGAGCTGGGGTTGAGCGATTCGGAGTTGTGCGCGCTTCGCGCCGCCGCGCTGCTGCACGATATCGGCAAGCTGGCCGTGCCGGAGCACATCATCTCCAAGCCGGGCCGGCTGACTACGGAGGAATTCGAAAAGATGAAGATCCATCCGGTAGTGGGAGCCGAGATCCTGGAGAAAGTGGAATTCCCCTACCCGGTGGCTCCGATCGTACGGTCCCACCACGAGAAGTGGGATGGGACGGGTTACCCGGCCGGCCTGAGCGGAGAAGACATCCCGATCGGAGCGCGGATCCTGGCGGCGGTGGATTGTCTCGATGCCCTTTCGTCGGACAGGCAGTACCGCTCGAAGCCGGAAAGAGCTTCGATCCGCGGGTAGTCGAAGTGCTGGCGCAGCGTTACGTGGAGCTCGAACGCATCGTAAATGGCGAGAAGGTGAAGAATTCGCGGCTATCCACCGACATCAAGATCGAGAGGGGCAGCGCGCCGGCGGCGGGCTTCGAAAGCGTAGCCAAGAGCGTCGGCCAGCCGGGTGAGGTTGCTCGAATAAACTTCCTCTCCTCAATCGCCGAGGCGCGGCACGAGGCGCAGACTCTTTTCGAGCTTACGCACGAACTGGGCAATTCGCTGAGTCTCGACGAGACGTTGTCCGTGCTCACCATGCGACTGAAGCGTATGTGCCCCTACGACTGTGTCGCCGTGTATGTCCGCCGTGGAAACAAGCTGGTTCCTGAGTACGTGAATGGTGAGAACTTTCACCTGTTCTCCTCGCTCGAGATTCCGATGGGTGAAGGTTTGTCGGGCTGGGTGGCCGAGAACAAGAAGCCGATCGTCAACGGCAACCCATCGGTTGAGCCGGGATATCTCAACGACAAGGCCAAGTTCAGCACGCTGCATTCGGCGCTGGCGGTGCCGCTCGAAGGGCTGGATGGCGTTGTCGGCGTTCTGACGCTCTACCATTCCGCCAAAGACGCCTTCTCGCGGGACCACCTGCGAATTCTGCTGGCGGTGACGCACAAGGTCGCGCTGTCGATCGAGAACGCTCTGAGGTACCGGCAGGCGGAAACCTCCGCGGTCACCGACGCGCTGACGTCGTTGCCGAATGCGCGCTCCCTGTTCCTGCATCTGGACAGTGAAATCGCCCGCTGCAAGCGGGACGTGAACCCTCTTACTATCCTGGTATGCGATCTGGACGGCTTCAAACGGGTGAACGACATGTTCGGCCACCTGGAGGGAAACAAAGTGCTGCGCACCGTGGCGGAGGGGCTGCAAGCGAACTGCCGCGAGTACGACTACGTAGCGCGGATGGGCGGTGACGAATTCGTGGTTCTGTTGCCGGGCCACCCTCCGGAGGCGGTGCGGGCCAAGGTCCGCCTGCTCAATGAAGTCGCCGTGCAAGCGGGAAGGCTGCACTGCGGCGAGGACCTGCTTTCGATGAGCGTGGGGGTGGCCGTGTTTCCGGACGACGGCATGGACGCCGAGCAGCTTCTGGCGGAGGCCGACCGCCGCATGTATCACGCCAAGCATGAAAGCAAACGGCTGGGCGCTCAATGGCATCGCGAACCCAGCCACGGGCTGGCTTTGGTTAGCTAAACACAACGGGAATATGCGGATTCGCCACGTCGCTGGCCGCATGCTTTTGGTTCTTCTGCTGGCTGGATTGCTAGCGGGATTGCTCCGTGGAAATCTCGGAGTTTCGCCGTCGCTGCGGCGAGCGGTGCGCGAACTGCTGGCCGAGCGCCTTCCGGTTACCCTGCGCGAAGTGGGACTGGGTCTGGCGTGCGGCTGGCTCATGGCCCTGTCGTTGGCCGGTCCGGCGGCTCTTTCCCGAACTCGCCTCGTCGATCGGTTCGCCTCGGCTTTGAGCGGCGTATTCCTTTGTCTACCTTCTGCTCTGTTTGCCTTGGCGGGAGGTCCTGCTCCGCTGGCGATCGGTTTCGTCGTGTTTCCGCGCGTATTTCGTCACACCCGGAACCTGCTGATCGAGACCCGCAATCTGCCGCACGTGCTAATGGCGCGCGCCAAGGGTGCCGGACCGGCCCTCATCATATTCCGCCACGTGGCGGGGCCGGCGGCCTCGCAACTGCCGGCGCTGGCCGGCGTCTCCGTTACCATGGCGCTGGGCGCGGCGATTCCCGTGGAAGCACTCGGCAATGTGCCTGGCGCCGGGCAGCTCGTTTGGCTCGCAGCCCTGGGTCGCGACCTGCCCTTGTTGGCCGTTCTCACCGCGCTGGCCATGGCTGCTACTCTGATCGCCGATGCGGTGGCACGCCTCGGTGAGCGCCCCGCCGGCATATGAAGACCACCCGCGCGATCGCCGTGGCGGTTCTCGGCGTCGTACTCGCGGCGGCGGCGCTCGCCGACTGGGTTGCGCCGGCGCCGTACGCTCGCCAGTTCAGGGATGCGCCCAATTCACCACCCTCGCGGCGGTTCCTGCTGGGGACGGATGAACTGGGACGGGACCGGCTCTCGCGTCTTCTCCACGGCAGTCGCGTCTCACTCCTGCTGGCGGCGGCGGCCGCGCTGGTGTCGACGCTGCTGGCCGCTTTCATCGGAGGCGCCGCGGGATTCCTCGGAGGCCGCTGGGACCGGCTCGCTTCGCGCTTCGTCGCTCTGTTCCTCTCGCTACCCTGGCTTTTTCTGCTGCTGGCCGCGCGCGCGACGTTGCCGCTCCACGTGTCTGGCGCTGCGTCCGCCGGCATCGTGTTTGGACTGCTGGGTCTGCTGGGCTGGGCTGCGCCGGCCCGTGCGATGCGCGCCGAGGCGCAGTCTCTTCGCGCCGCCCGGTTCGTGCTCCAGGCTCGAGCTTCCGGCTCACGCGGAGCGCGGCTGCTGCTCGTGCACGTGCTGCCCAACTTCGGACCCGCGCTGCGTGCCCAGTTTTGGATCTCGGTTCCGGTTTTCATCCTGAGCGAGGCCACCCTCGGATTGCTGAGCATGGGCGTGGCCGAACCCTTGCCCTCATGGGGCAATCTGCTGCATGGCTTCGGTCCCGCGGCGCTCGCTCCCGTGCTGCTGCTTTTCGTCGTTCTGGGCTGCCTGCATCTGGTCTTTCCAGGAAGGGAATTCACCACGTGATGCGATGACGAATTCCTTCAATCCCCTGCTCTCGATGAAGCTCTCAGCGGACTATCCAGGCCGGCCCGTCTTTCGCGATCTGACTCTGACCATGCAGCGCGGGGAGATCCTGGGACTAGTGGGCCAAAGCGGCTCGGGGAAGAGCACGCTGGCGCTGTCGGTTCTGCGATTGCTCGATTTCAAAGGGGGCCGGGCATCCGGCGAGATCCATTTCCTCGGCAGCGACCTCATGCGGCTGCCCGAGCCGGAAATGCGGCGGGTGCGAGGCCGCGAGATCGGTCTGGTACTGCAGAGCCCGATCGCCGCGCTGAACCCGTGCCTGCGGATCGGCTCGCAGCTTCGGGAGGCCTGGCAGGTGCACGCTGGCGGTGAGGCGCCGGTCGCGGAGTTGCTCAAGAGTGTCAGCCTGCCGGCCGAAGAGGGGTTCCTGCGCCGCTATCCGCGCCAGCTCAGCGTAGGCCAGGCGCAACGTGTGCTGATCGCCATGGCGATACTGCACCGGCCGGCGCTGCTGATCGCCGACGAGCCCACCAGCGCGCTGGACAGCATCACCCAATCGGAGATCCTGCAGTTGTTCGCCGGCTTGAGCCGGACACTCGAGATGGGAGTGCTTTACGTTTCGCACGACTTGCTTGCGGTAGCGTCTCTTTGCCATCGAGTCGCTATCCTCTATGGTGGCGAGATCGTGGAAACGGACACGACCGAGCGCATCTTCCGCAGTCCTTCCCACCCGTACACGCGCCGGCTCATCCAGGCCTTGCCCAAAAACCCGTATTCGTATTAGAGGATCGCTGGTTCTCACACAAAACTGCCCTGTGGGGCAGGATGGCATCCTGCAGGCCGATTGTTAATCGGCCTCTCGCAGCTTTCGCCTCATCGCAAGGAGGCCGATTGACAATCGGCCGCAGGTTTCCAACCTGCCCCACAAGGCTGCGCCATTCTGTCCAGCGCATCGGACGCAGTGTCCCCAGGTTGACCGCAAAATGCGGGCTTTTATATCAATCTACGGTAGTTAGTAGATTGGCCTATCAGGTGCTTGGAACAGCCATATGCAATGCCCCTACTGCGATAAGAAAGTATCTCTGCTCCGGGTTCTGAAGGGAAGCTCGTACTGCTCCGAGGACCACCGCTGGACACACAAGGAGGAGTTGAATCGCCTAGGCCTGGCGCTTTTGATGGGGAATCAGTCCGAATTGAAAAACGGCGCCCGGTCCGGCGGCGACAGCTCGCCAGATCCGCTCAGCGCTCAGCTTGCCGGAACGTCAGTGGCGTTATGAACTGCTACCAGTGCGGGAACCCGATCGGACTCCTTCGAGTCTGGAGAGATAGAGAGTTTTGTTCGGCCGAGCATCGATCCACCTATCGGCCGGAGACCCGGCGTGCGATCTCAGCGCCTGCCGAGGCAGCGCCCTCACCGGTCCGGACCTCACCCATTGGCAGGCCTGTCCTTTCCTTGCTCGTAGGCATCACCGTGGCCTTGCCGCTGGTGGCCGCGACGGTGGCCTATGTGCCCAACGGCGGTTATATGGGCTCCGCCGCAGCCGCGTGGCAATCGCTGCGCGATTCAGTTCGCGCCCGCGCGAGCGTGGAGCTTGACGAGGACTTCGGAGACGACCTGAGCCGCTGGGCTACCAGTAGCGGCCGGCTGCGGAACTGGGTCCGCGATGAGGCCGGCTTCGCCCATCCGGGCCAGCTCGGGATCTACATTAAGTCCGTTCCCCTGGCCGACTATCGCATGGATTTTATCGGTCAGATCGACCGCAAGGGGCTGGGCTTCGTCTATCGGGCGATGGACTTCGAGAACTACTTCGCCGCCCGGATTACCATCCTTCAAACCGGTCCGATCCCTGAAGTGGCTCTCGAGCGATACGCCGTCATCAACGGCCACGCGGGCCCTACGACTCAGGTGAAACTGCCCTTCGCCGTGCGCCAGGATACGCTCTATACGGTCCACGTGGAGGCGCAGGGGGATCACTTTGTGACGAATATCAACGGCCAGTATGTCGACGCCTTCACTGACAGCCGGCTGCCCTCGGGCGGCGTTGGATTCTTCTCCGCCGCCGGCGAGGCTGCGCGCGTCCGCTCGCTACGTTTGACGGACCGCGACGATTTGCTCGGGAACATCTGTTCACTGTTCGCTCCCCGCTTCGGAAACTGACCGCTGCAACTATCCCGCCCCGTTTTTCTTCTGTGGCGCGCGCACTCGTGCGTGCGGCGTCGAGACTAGACTCAATACTGTTCACTTAAGAATTCTGATCCGCTCGGCGATATTCAGGTAACGCGAGGGCTGTCGTTGGCGTGGCCGTAATTTGT
>WNFM01189334.1_pt1 | contig 10534 bp, 9 predicted proteins | sample 5400271 | NCBI WGS metagenome assembly WNFM01 (sample SAMN13153352, study PRJNA577476) | soil metagenome | isolation source: 60 cm saprolite on Douglas fir-dominated hillslope | place: USA:California | collected 2013-09-17 | reverse complement strand
GCACGCTGGCCCCGCTCTTGCCGCGTTTTGTCACGACCAAGCCGGCTTTCGAGAGCTTGGAGAGCGACTTTCGAACGAACGTGGGGTCGGCGTTCACACTCTCTGCCATGGTCGCCGACGAGATTTCCTCGCCGTGCCTGTAAGCCAGGGCAGCCATGATGTGCGCGGCAACCGTAAATTGGACGCTTTTCACTGACATACCTTCTCCTATGAGATATGTGATGCTCAACAGCACAATTGGTTATACTGCTTGACCTAAACCACCGTCAGATTCCGGCTTCGTGTTTCACGCCAACGACTACCAACGTCATATCGTCGCTTTGCGCAGTGCCTTTAGTAAAAGCTAAGACCCCATCTACGATGCGGGTGAGTATTTGAGCGGGCGAGCAGTGACGGCAATCTCGCAGCACGATTTTGATCACCGGGACAAATGCCGGAAGTACACCGTTCTCGGAGCAGACGACCACGGCAGTAGTGAACGCGCACGGCGGAGTGGTTCTGTTGAAAGAGGCGGTGCGCCAGGGCCAGCGATTAAGGGTTATGAATCAGAATACCGGCGAAGAGACCGCGTGCGTCACGGTCGACACCAATGCCGGTTCGTACGAACCACGCGAGGTGGGAATAGAATTTGTGGCAGCTGCGCCAAGATTCTGGCGAGTAGCTTTTCCGCCAACTGACTGGAGCGCCCGCAGCCCGGAAGCAAAGCGCTTTGGGAAAAATGGCGCGGCGCACGAAACCACTCCGCCGATATCTGTGAAGAAATAGACGGCCGGATTGGCGATGGTTCACGGACTAAAAATTCTTAGGGTTCCACGACGATTCTAGCAGCAGCCGCGCAAGTCTCGAACTTCTGCCGATGCAAAGCAATCTACTTCAACATGTTCCAGGCGCCCTGGCCGAATTTTTTCATGAGGCCGCCGAGGTCCGGAGTGGATTGCAGATAGAAGTGGTAGCCGACCGAAGAAATAGCGTGGCGTGGAATTTTACGGCGATGGGAATATTCGCGGCGGATAGCGTCAGTAATCTTCCTGCGGCTTGCGGGCATACGGGCTTGGCGGAACTTTTGGCGTGCGCGCCACCCGAAACGTTTCCAGCTCCGCGCTGGTGATTGCGAAATGCGAATCCGGTGGATGGTTCGAATGGGCCAGCAACTCTGCGTTCAATCGCAGCGAGCAAATCGAAGGCGCGTCCTGATACTTCGCGCGGTGCGAAACAAACGCCTCATTTTCGATGCTGAGTGTAAATTCCCGTTCGCTGCCCGCTTCGCGCACATTGAACGTATATTCGCGCACGTGCAACTTCACTTCGAACCCGCGGTACTGCACAATCGCCGCATCACTCATTCGGCACCCTTTACGATTGTGGCAGAAATCATCGCGGCTATGGACTTTTTTAACCGCCGGCCTGCGTAACGCTGCGGAACTCTCATCTCTGGTGAGTGTCTACCGCTGCGCGGGCGCGCCCGGCATCAGCACGGCCATCGCGAGGCTCATGCGGACGTGCGTGCTTGATTTGCAACGCGCGGCCGGAAACATCCAAGCCATTTAATTCGCTGAGCGCGTTATCCGCGGTCTCACTGGTGTCGAATTCCACGAATCCGAATCCGCGGGACCGTCCGCCTTCCCGGTCGCAGATCACTCTGGCCGCGATCACCAGAAATCCCCTGTCGGTGAAGAGCAGCCGCAAGGCGTCGTTTGTTACGTCTGCGGAGAGATTCCCTACATGCAATTTGGTCATTCACCTATCCTTTGACTGGTCATGGTTCGAAAATCCTAGAATCTAAACTCCGTTCGGCGGGAGCCACGGACCGCAAAGCGAAAGGCGTGTGGCTCTATGAGTTGCGAGCAATCGCTCTTCGCCCGCTCCCACTGGAAACCGAATTTGCCAGCATGGCGACACAAATCATCGCGACCATCGTCGCCAGCGCCGTTCCTCCAGAACCGAAAATCCCGCTCACACAAATAAACACCCCGCCGATAAAGGTTCCGGCCACTCCCAGCACTCCGTCCAGAGATGGCGCGTAATCAACATCGCCATTCAGGCGCTTGCCGCCCAGCCAGCCGGACGCCAATCCAACGAAATCGCAAAACACCTTGTACATAAAATCTCCTGGGCTTGGTCGAGCGGCGGCTACTCCGGGAAGCTCGACTTTGCGACCCATGTTCTGGGTAACAACGATGGCAATGGCTTCGAAAACGCCGAAATGAAGGTCTTCGCAGGTCGCTGCGCGGCGGGTTGCAGCGGTTTCGGGTGGCAAAGTTCTTGGCGGGATTGGATGATGCGCCGGGCTCAAAAGACCTGACGGCAGACTTGATCCATAAGGATAGTGCGCTGCTTCGCCGTTGCTGTCAAGGTACTTTGGCTAACGACGAATTTACTTTACTCAGATATAATTATCGCCACGTGCACTAACCGCTATCAAGCGGACGCAGCGAGCGTGGTAAAGCGGCGCACCGGCGCTTATCCCGGCAAAGCCGCTGCAAAACAGGCCATCCTTTGCCGCGTTAACTATCGCGATGTCGTCGTTCTTTTTTTCTAGTGTGACGTACAATTCTCCCAGATCTGTGCTATAGTGTTTTTGCGCTTAATACCTCGGTTGTGTTGTGCGGTCCCTCTGGTTCGTAAGTCACTGAGAATACCCGCCCTACGTTTCCTCCGTACGTTTTACGCGTAATTCAAAATAAGACTGGCAATGTAGGCCATTGCGCCAGCACCGGACTTCTCCGTGTGCCTCTCGCAGGGCCTCAGCCAGCATGAAAGCTAAATGCAAAATTTCTCTGAACTGTCTGTATCTCCAAGCCTTAAGGAACGCCTGGTCGCCGGCCGCTTTACCACGCCGACTCCAGTGCAAGCCGCGGCCATTCCGCAGGCACTTGAAGGCAAGGATGTGCTCGCCACCGCGCAAACCGGTACGGGCAAGACTCTGGCGTTTTTGATTCCGGTGATTGAAAAGCTGCTCACGCAGAACAAGCCCGGCATCAATGCCCTGGTGCTCGTTCCCACTCGCGAACTGGCAATGCAAGTCGCGGCGCAATACAACGCGCTGCGTGGCAAGCTCCCGGCGGCCGCTTTGGTCTGTGGTGGACTGCCCGAACGCGCCCAGCTTATGGCTATTCGCAACGGCGCGCGCCTGATGGTCGCCACTCCCGGACGTCTCGAAGACTACCTCGATCGCCAGCAAGTGCAATTTAATTCCTTGACCACACTGGTTTTGGACGAAGCCGACCGCATGCTGGACATGGGATTCCTTCCCGCAATCCGCAGAATTGCTGGAACGCTTCCGAAAGAACGTCAGACACTCTGCTTTTCCGCAACCATGGAAGGCGATGTGGCGCGTCTGGTGAAGGACTTCACTAAGAACCCCGTCCGCCTGACTTTTGGCTCGACTCTCAAACCCGCGGAAAATGTCCGCCTGCAAGCCTTCGAAGTTTCCGCGGACGGCAAACAGTCGATGCTGAACCACCTTCTCGGCAAAGAAACCGGCCGTTGCCTGGTGTTTTCCCGCACCAAGCGCGGCACCGAACGTATCACCAAGAGCCTCAATCGCGACGGCATCAACGCGACCATGATTCACGGCGATCGCTCGCAATCGCAGCGTACGGCAGCCCTTGAGGGCTTCCAGCGCGGGCGTTTCCGGGTGCTGGTCGCCACCGACCTTGCTTCCCGCGGCATACACGTGCAGGACATTGTGCACGTCATTAACTACGATCTACCAGAAGTGGCGGAAAACTTCATTCATCGCGTTGGCCGCACCGGCCGTGCTGGTGGCAGCGGAGTCGCCTCGACCCTTTTCGTAAAGGAACAGCGCACGGACCTTTTCCAACTGGAACGCGCGCTTGGCCTCAAAATGGAACGGATCCGTCCCGACGGCACGGCGCACCAGCCAAATGAGCACGTTCGACCCAACTTATCCAGTTCCAACGACCGGCCAGCTTCAACAAGGCCAGCCAATATGCCCAGGCCCAGCTTGGTGTCCCTTCCAGGAGAATTCCTGCAAGCGCAAATGGAAGCCTAAAGCTTCTTAGAACTGCAGCCGGGGCGTCTGGCGCCTCGGCCATTCCATCAGCGACCCGCCGAAGATGCGTCGGCGGCGGCCAGATATCCACACTCGCACAAACTATTTTTCATTCGCACGCGCGAACTGCGCTCAGCGCGAGCAAACTAGTGATACAATAAGAGAGTCATCCAGACCACAAAGAGCAGCGGAGCGCAGGTCAGGCTACGGCTGCAATCCGTCCATCATCTTCCGCATCTTTCAGGCGGCGCACTACGGTGGTGCTTCAGCGGCGCGGCTAGTTAGAAGAAGACAGGGCAGTTCTGGCAGTGGCTTGAGGGGGAGATACCTTCGTGCTCGTGACTCAGGAAAAAAGCGACCAGATCCGCAACCTTATCACTATCGGTAAGGACCGCGGCTATCTGCTTAGCGATGAAGTGAATAGCGCGCTCGCGGCCGAAGAACATTCGACCGAAGAGCTGGATCATTTTTTCGCCACGCTCGAAACCGACGGCGTCGAAATCTTTGAAGATGCGACCGCAGCGAAGCTCGCCCACACTGCGCTGGAAGTCACCGAAACGCTCGAAATTGAGGCGCCGCACGAACCGACGCTGGGCGAGGAAGCGGACACCGAACGCAAGCCTGGCCTGCTGGACAAGAACAGCGATCCTGTTCGCACTTACCTGCGCGAAATGGGCGTGGTTCCGCTGCTGACTCGCGAGCGTGAAGTTTCCATCGCCAAGCGCATGGAACGCGGCCAGCTTTTGGTTCTGAAAACGATCTCGCGTTCTCCGATCGTTCTGAAAGCAATGATGACCGTCGGAGTCGAGCTGCGCAACGGCACTCGTCCCATCAAGGAAATCATCCACTTCGACGACGAAGACCTGACTCCCGAAAAAATCGAGAGCAAGACCCGCCAGACGCTGAAAATTATCGACAACATCGAGAAGCTTTACGCGATCGCGCTGAAGCAGGCGGCCAAGCTCGAAAGCACGGCAAGCTCGAATAAGCGCGCGGTCATCCGTGCTCGCCGCCACCTCGCGCGTACCCGCATTGAGATGTCTCATCTGGTGCGCTCCATCCATTTCAAGGAGCGCGAGCGGAAGCGGCTGATCGATCTGGTGCGCCACGCGGTCGAGCGCCTGCAAGCTCTCGAGCGCGAGACAATCCGCCTGGAACGTCGCTCCAACGCTTCTCGCGGTGAAGCTGCCATCGAGGCGCGCCGCAAATTGCGGGCCGCCCGCGCACAGATCAAGGAAATTGAAGAAGCCAGCCAGACTGGCGCGACCACGCTGCGCCGCTCGCTGACCATCGTTCTGCGCGGCGAAGCCGACGCCGAACAGGCCAAAAAAGAATTGACCGAAGCGAATCTTCGCCTGGTCGTTTCCATTGCCAAGAAATACACCAACCGTGGCTTGCAGTTTCTGGACTTAATCCAGGAAGGCAACATCGGCCTGATGCGTGGCGCCGATAAATTTGAATGGCGGCGCGGTTACAAATTCTCGACGTATGCGACGTGGTGGATTCGCCAGGCCATTACTCGCGCGATTGCCGACCAGGCGCGCACCATCCGCGTCCCGGTGCACATGATCGAGACCATCAACAAACAGGTCCGCACCAGCGCGCAGCTCGTTCAGGAACTTGGCCGCGAACCTACCGCCGAAGAAATCGCCAAGCGCATGGACGTGTCGGTTGACTCCGTCCGCAAGACCAAAAAGATTGCGCAGCAGCCGGTTTCGTTCGAAACGCCGATTGGCGAAGATGAAGAAACGCATCTCGGCGATCTGGTCGAAGACAAAGGCGTCGTTTCGCCTTCCGATGCGGCCATTCATTTGAACTTGAAGGAACAGATGGCTTCGATGTTGCGCACGCTCACCCCGCGCGAGGAGCGCATCATCAAAATGCGCTTCGGCCTGGATGACGGCAGCGAACACACGCTGGAGGAAGTCGGCCAGGTGTTCGACGTCACCCGCGAACGCATTCGTCAGATTGAAGCCAAAGCATTAAGGAAGCTGCGCCACCCGTCCCGTTCGCGCCGCTTCCGGATTTTCGTGGAAAGCACCGTTTGAAATCAGCGCTAACAGCAGTACCGGCGTCAGCCTAAATTCGAGGAGGCACGTATGTCGATCACATTCCAGAAGCGCCAGAAAGAAATGAAGCGGCTCGAAAAACAGAAGGAAAAAGCCGAACGCCGCGCGCAAAAGAAACTGGCCAAAGACAAAGAAGCCGAAAACCCGAACGCAACGCCCCTTGATCCCGCGCTCGACCCCACCATCGACTGGTCTTTTCAAAATGAGACCGAACTCGATCGGCCACGCTAGCTGAGGAAGCACGTTTCAAAATTCTGCGGCAGTGCTCCAATAACCCGCAGGTAAGCGATTACTTCGCGCCCACGCGCCGTGCTACACTCGCCGCGTTTCGTTCCCGAGTCCGGCGATGGCCAAAAACAAGAAGCTCGATATTCATCAGGTCGCAAAACGCGCCAAAGTTTCCACCGCCACCGTTTCGCGCGCCGTCAATCGCGTACCCACCGTCAGCCCAGTGCTTGCCCAGCGCGTCTGGAAGGCCATCAACGAGCTCGGCTACTATCCGAACACTCAGGCCCGCGCGCTGGTCTCCGGCCGCAGCCGCATCTTTGGCCTGGTCGTCTCCGAATTGACCAATCCCTTTTTCCCTGAGATCGTGCAATTTTTCGAAACCATCGCGGTCAAGCACCACTACGAAATCCTGCTCGCCTCCACCATGAACGATTCCGAGCAGATGAAAAGCTCCGTGCGGCGCATGATCGAACGGCGCGTCGAAGGCGTGGCCATCATGACCTTCGGCATGGAGGATGTTCTACTCGAGGATTTACGGTTGCGTGGCATTCCCCTGGTCTTTGTGGATGTCGGCCCGCACCGCCCCCGCATCAGCAACATTCGCATCGATTACCTTGCCGGAATTCGGCAGGCGGTTCAGCATCTCGCCGGGCTTCATCACAAACGAATCGCGTTTATCTCCGGACCGCACACTCTGAAATCTGCAACGGCCCGTAAAGCGGCATTTCTGCAGTCAATGGAAGACATTGGGCTGGCGCCGGCTCCTGGGTTGATCGTCGAAGGCGATCACACCATGGAAGGCGGGCGCGCCGCCTGCGAGAAACTACTGGCAATGCGCGACCGGCCGACCGCGGTGGTCTGTTCGAACGACATGACCGCGTTCGGCGTGATGCGCAAAAGCTATGAAGTCGGTGTCGCTATCCCGCGCGATCTTTCCGTGGTCGGATTCGATGACATCCGCTTCGCGCAATACATCCTGCCGCCGCTAACCACCGTGCAGATGTCGCAATCGGAATTGGCTCGTCTTGCGTTCGAAGCGCTACGCGCCGAAGTCGCTCGTGAAAAACCGTTACCCGATGGATCGCAGTTCGAATTGAAAACCAGCCTGATCGTTCGCGAGTCCACGGCAATCGCGCCGCAAGAACGTAGTTAGCAGCTTGACCGAGTTTGACCGAGGAAGTTAGGTCCAACGAGGATGCCGCCGTGAACAACTTCTCTGCGAGATTCTGAAGGGGACTTAATTAGCGACTCGAATCGAACCCACGACGGTACATGCGCACGTCAACGCCCGTCGTTATCCGGCTCGCGTGGCTAATTGGGATTGCCGCGCTGGCTGCGAATTTCTTGCAAGCGGCGCTTGAGGTATTCCTTATATTCCTGGACGAGTTTGGGGTCCTTGGGAGTGCTGTAGATTTCGCTGGATTTGTACTTCCCTTCGGCAAATTTCTTTTTGGTCCACTCATCATGGATGCGGATTTCGTCAGCGCGGTCGAGGACTTCCTTGACGAACTGCGGCGGGATGAAATAGACACCTTCGCGGTCTCCGACCACGAGATCGCCGGGCATTACGGTGACGCCACCGATTCGGATGGGCACGTTGATGCCGGTAAGCATGACGTTGTCGATCGGGGTGGGATCAACGTCTTTGAAATAGGCGGGCATGTCTATTTCGGAAATGCCATTGAGATCGCGAATGCTACCATCGACGACCAAACCGCCGCCTTTTGTTGCGGTCATCACATAGTAAAAGAGATTGTCGCCGACGACCGTTCCACCGACTTTCTTGCCAAAGATATCGACAACCAGAACGTCGCCGGGTTGGAGCATGTCAATGGCGGTCTGGTTGGTGAGGTGAGGCAGGCCGTGCTCCTTGGCTTTGGAGTTGGCGATGTGTTCGAGGTCCGGCCGCTGTGGCATAAACTGAACTGTAAAGGCGCGGCCAACCATGGGCTTCTTGGGATGCAGGATGCGGAAGCCGTCGGCATACTGATTGTTGAAGCCTTTATCCTGCAGGACCGCCCAGACTTCCTCGGAAGAGAGCTCGCGCGCTTGTTGAAGTAAATTGTCGGGCACTTTGGGGCGGCCGTCCGGGAACCGTTCGAACGGACTCTGCGCGGAATAGTCGACCAGATCCTGTTTAGAAAAAGTGACGAGTTGTGGGCGCGCGGGGCCAGCAGTCGCGGCAAGAGCGCAAAAAATGAGAGCGGCGCGGATGAAACGAACGAGAAGTCGCGTTGAGACGCTCATGGTTTGACCTTTTATTACGAAGTTAATATGTGCCGCGCCCGAAATTCTCAAATGCGGCGCTCTTTGTCAAAGAGTATGTCTTGCCGCTACCGACTATGTCAGAGTTCGCTACCAATCAGCCGCACTCACTGAGATCGCTACACACTCATGAATGGGAAGCGCTCTGCAGAACTTCGCGCAGCCGGCGGCCAACGATCAAATCTTCGCCGGGCTTGAGCATCCAGACCCCAACGATGATGGTGTTTTCTCCTCCGGGTAATCCGGCGCTGGCTGGGGCGCCTCCGGTCCCGGGGTTGAGTTCGATTCGAGGTTTGCCCTCGCGCATCTTCTGCATGACTTCCCGTCCAGTGGTACCGACGCGAGCGGGATCGTAGGTCACGAGCAAATGCGGGACGTGGTTGGCGACGGGAGGGATGAAGACTGTGGTTTCGACGGTCGGTACTTTCTTTACCTGCTCGGCAATACGATCGGCGCGTTTGCGAAACTCCGCCTCCATTGCAGCGTCGTCCTGGCTCAGAAACCAGTCCACAGCGGCGACCATGCCGATGATGTCTTCCTTGGCGACTTTCAGGCCGCGACCGACCGCGTTCGAATTGGGAGAATTATTGAGGCGCGCAGCATCGATGAGATCTTTTCGTCCGAGAAGCAAGCCGGCGCATTGCGGTCCGCGCATGCCCTTGCCGCCTGAGAACGCGACCAGATCGAAGCCCATCTGCGTGTAGTTCCAGAGATTGGAGATGGGCGGCACATCGGCTGCGGCATCGTTGAAACAAGGAACGCCGTGCTGATGAGCGACACGGATCCATTCTTCGCGGCTGATGGGCGCGTTCTCGGCATTGAAAAAATTGGTCATCACCGTTTTTTCGCTGAAAGCATTTTGATACTGCTCGGCGGTTTCGACTTCAACGACTTTCACGCCGCAATTTCGCATCGCGTGATCGTACTCATAACGATGAGCTTTCTGCACGATGGCTTCGTTTTTCAAACCACTGAGATCGGTGGGGATATTGACGATGGCATCTTTGTTGCCGATCGTAATGCAGGCGGCGGTTCCAAGAGTGAGCCCAGCCGAGGCGCCCGAAGTAACCAGCGCTCCGCCACAACGAAGTTTCTGGGCCAGGTAATTTCCGGCGGCTTCATGTAGTTCCAGAAGATGAACCGGCTTTTTCGCTGCCAGGGCAACGGCAGCCTGAACTTCATCTGGCATGATGGAAGCGGTCAGAATCGTGTAAGTTCCCGCCGCGTTGATGAACGGAACGAGTCCTAGCTTGTCGTAATAGTCCACACCTTTCGCTGCGGCCGGGGCGGCGACCGCTCCTGTTGCCGGAACAGCGCCGGCCATGGCGGCTGCGCAGGCACCAACACCTCCCGCAACGATGGCTTCAGATCCTTTGCGGAGCAACTTGCGGCGGCTTATTTTTTCGGTCATCGGATTCTCCCTATCGAGCTCGGCGTAGTCAGTGCTGCGGCAAATCTTCGGCGGTGGCCGGAGCGGGATTGCCCTCAGAAGGATTATTGAAATATTGCGGCCGCGCCTTTTCCCATTCAACCATGCTCAGACCAGAAGGATCATACGCCACGCGACCGGCACGAATGGTCATTCGCGCGATAACCTGAACATCGGCGTTCATTTTGGCCAGACCGCAGTCGATGTAACCGAACTTTCCGTGCAGCTCTGCGAGCACTGCAACGTCCGCCTCCTTGCCGACGGAAAGCGTACCGAGTTCTGTGCGATGAATCTCGCGGGCGGGATTCACGGTGGAGCGCCGGATAAGTTCGGGCAGCGGAACACCCATTGCCCGAAACTTGGAAATTACATTCGCCATGCTGATGGTTCGATAGTTGCCAGTGTGCAGGTCGGTGGAAATCGAGTCTGGCAAGAAGCCCTGCTTGGCCGCCGGAACAGCATTGCGGAACCAGAAACTTCCCTGCCCGTGACCCACATCGAAAATTACTCCACGCTGGCGAGCCTCGG
>WNFM01103577.1_pt2 | contig 10534 bp, 10 predicted proteins | sample 5400271 | NCBI WGS metagenome assembly WNFM01 (sample SAMN13153352, study PRJNA577476) | soil metagenome | isolation source: 60 cm saprolite on Douglas fir-dominated hillslope | place: USA:California | collected 2013-09-17 | reverse complement strand
CCCTGCCCCTGCTGGCCTCCAGTTCCTCTCCACCCGGCTCCCAGGACAGCGCAGGCGCCTTCCCCTCATCACGGAACCGTCAAACGATTGAGAAAACATCCTCCTGGGGAACACCCATGCGCTATCAACGCATACATGTGCTTGGAGGCTCAGGCAGTGGGAAAACCTACCTCAGTCCTTCTGTGTGGCTGCGTGACTGGCGCGTTGTGAAACGCTCTGCAATCCACCTCTTGGGGAAATCCCACGCCGCGAAGAAAGAAATATTCGCCTCACTCCTCAACCTCATCCACTGGAACCACACCTACGAGAAAAACCAACTCGTCCCAGCGCGTGCCCTGCTCTCCCGCCTTCACAAAAACCCCGTCGAGTGTAGAACGCTTGCCCAGGTCTTTGCTGTCCTGGCTGACATCCCCCTGGAGGGCAGATAATACCGTCGCCCATAAGCATCGAGTATGCTAACACGGCCCTACTACGCTGTGTGATGGGCACCCTGGAGGGCAGATAATACCGTCGCCCATAAGCGTCGAGTAAAGGCGCATCTGGCCTCCTGGCTCATCGATACACCTAGTATGTAGATAATGCCGCCGCCCATAAGCGTCGAGTAAAGGGGGTGTAGCCGCGACATTCATGGTGCTGATGAAGACCTTGAAGCGTTAGTAAATACCTTGCTGACGAGTAAAGGGGGTGTAGCCGCGACATTCATGGCGCTGGGGAGGGGCGAAGGACCTGGCCCATGATCCCTGCAACCCCCCATGACGACGCTTATAACGCTTCCATGACGCTTCCCCATTATACTCGCACCAGAAAGCACCCTGTTCCGCCTGTTGCCAGAGAAGGAGAAATGAAAGCAGTCGCAGTTTTTCCACGAACCAGAGAAATCAAAGTCATCGAGCATCAAGCGCCCCAGCTTACGTTGCCCGACCAGGCCAAACTTCGTATCCTCGACGTTAGGGTATGTGGCACAGACAAAGAAATCTGCGCCTTTGCATATGGGACTCCCCCTCCAGATTCCGACTACCTGGTTATCGGCCACGAGTCACTCGCCGAGGTGATAGAGAAGGCCCTACGGATTTGGCAACAACACTTCTTGCAACTGCCGGTACTCTGCCCGCTTGTAGACGACCACAAGCCAGACAATGCCGATCACACTGAGCGCTATGGTTGTCACTGAGATAGGAATGCCGGGCGGAATGATGAAGTACACCACGTGGGGTAGACCATCCCAGAAACCATGTAATACAGAGACAAAGAGATAGGTCAGCAGCACCCAACCCGTGATGCGAAAATGATATGGCCTGCTCTCACGGAACAGCACCGCGCAGAGGATACCCGTCCAGACACCGTGACCGAACGGCGCCAGCAGGCCGCGGATCATCGTTTCCACAATCGAGGCTCCCACATTGCCATGGCTCAGCAGGAATATCGTGAAGGCATAGCCAGTACTTTCCAGTGCTGCAAATCCCATACCCACTGCGCCTCCCAACAGCAGCCCATCCATCTCCGCAGTGTGACGCATCCGTCGTGCCAGAAACATCACCACCAGCAGCTTACTCCCCTCCTCTAGCAGCCCGACGATCAGCCCTCCACCCAGCGTCAGACCTTGATTGGGGTTGGCTGCCAGGGGAAGCACCAGCGACTCGAGCACTGATGCTCCAAGCACGCCCAGCACGCCCCCGATACAGAAACTGGTCGCCACCGTCTCTGGCGTCAATGTACTTAAATGCTGGTGATCATACAGGAATGCAACGAAGACGATCGGCACTAGAAAATTTCCAATCAAAATAACAGTCGGGTACAAATTAGGATTCCCGGTCAGGAACATCACCACCGTTGTGATGACAAAGAGCACCACGCCGATCAGCAGAGCGCGTAGCCAGCCCCATCTGCCACGTTGTGGGTTCCGGACTTCTGGCGTGAAATCAGTTTGAGACATAGCCGTCTCCCTTCACATCAAGTTTTGGGACGCCTCCTCATTATACACGCATATCAAGGCTCAGAAGAAACATTAGGTCACACTTCCTCTTTCACTTCGCCAACAAAATGTAAGGGCGACGCTTGCCGTTGCCCTGTTCCGCGGCCTTGCCCTCTTTCGCTTCATCCCTCTATCCAATGCGATTTTCCTATAGCCATTTAATACACCAACTATACTGTTAATGTAGGATCATATACCTTTGTGTACAACCGTTCCTCTCTTCTCGCAGAAAACCCGTCCAACAGATGATAACCATACCTTCACACGATCATAGCGAAAATGTAACCATTCAGCAAGGAGTGCAGGGGGACTGCGTCCCCCTGCCGGGGCATGGAGTGTCCCCGCAAATTTCAACCATCCCCTGTCAAAGGCAGCAGGGGTGCGGGGGGACGCAGTCCCCCTGCCGGGGCGTGGGGTGTCCCCACTCACTTTCCCCATCCCGCTGCCGCAGGCAGCGCAGGCAAGAAAAAATATACTACATATCATCGTAGAACAGTATAGTAGAGTTTATTTTATTCTCTTGCATCATGCAATCTATCTGCAAGGGAATGCCCGGAGAACGGGCTTCTATACAGCACGCAGCCCCTTGCAGACATCGGAGAAGAGCCCTTCAATCAAATTCCCGGCCCTTCGCCAACACCCACAAGGGGCTACGTCCTTACAGCCCTATGGCAGCGAGGAAGGTGCGAAGCTAAGTTGCACTAAGTTACACTACATGTTACTTCTTGAGGACCGCTTCCGAAAGTTCCTTGCCTGGGAAGAAGCGCACGCGCTGTTTTGCGGGAACGTGAATTGGTTTGCGATCGCGTGGGTTAACTCCCTTGCGAGCTGCGCTCGTGCGCACCTTGAAAGAGCCAAAGCCCACCAGCCGTACTTCGTCGCCCCCCTCAAGCGCTTCGCGGATGGAATCCAGCGTGGCTTCGAGTACTGCTGATGCCTGCTTCTGGGATACGTTTGCTGCAGTAGAAATGCGCCTTGAAAGCTCCTGGCGACCTACCGTAGCCGGTTCAGATTTGGCTGATGCAGCCGGGTGGGCTGCCTTGGCCGTCTTAGCTGTCGTAGCTTTTTTCTGTGTGGCCATGATTTATTACCCTCCTTAACAACGACTGTGAACGCGTGTCGCTTCTCTCCCCACTCTAGGGGGCCTTTAAAGCGGCATTACAACCTCGCTGCCGTTCCGATAAGGAGTATAGCACGCAATCCGATAAGGAGTATAGCACGCAATTTTGAGAAATACAAGCGTATAACCACGCTTCAGACCTTGATGCATACTATAAAACGGCTTTAGAAGCCATTATAGACCTGTTAAGCAAGTCGAAAATTGCTTCTCAAGCGGTTCTTCGATAATTGCAGAGAATTACACCACTGTATACAGAATAAGTCCATCCGTAGTGTGATGTTGTTCCACCTTTCCTTCCAGGCGCATATACTCGAGATGCGAAAGCGTCTCCGCTACCCCCATGCGCCGCGCCTCGTTACTCTTCAAGCGCGAGCCAAAGAGTCGCTGCGCGACCTGGTAGGCATGTTGCGGCTGCCCTTCGAGCAGGGTGAGAATCTGCATTTCGCGCTGCCCGTGGTGCTCAATGATCTCTCTGACCCGCGTGGCCAGGCCGATGAACGGCTCCCCGTGGCCGGGCAGGACGATGCTCGCGGGCAGCGTCGAAACCTTCTTCAACGAGTCCAGGTAATCGCCCAGTGGATCCTGGCGGTCATATGGCGAGTAGAGGCCAACGTTCGGTGTAATGCGCGGCAGCACGTGATCAGCCGCCAGGAAGGCGCCGTCGCGCTCCCGGAAGAGGCAAATATGTCCATCAGAGTGTCCCGGTGTCCAGATCACGCGATATCGCTCACCCGCCAGCTCGATGTACTGCCCATCTTCAACCAGGGTGAAAGCTTCGTGCGGCGGCACGCGAATGATATTGTACATAACCTTTGGCTCTACCTGCGAGAACCATAGTTCGGTCGGAGGTAGACCATGCTGCGTCAGAAAGTGCGAGACGCGGCCGAACCTGTCAGGCATAGTGCCCGACCAGATGATCTGTACACTGGCCTCGTCGATGGGATGCATATAGACCCTCGCCCCGCTCTGTTCCTGCAGCTCTCCCGACAGGCCAACGTGATCAGGGTGATGATGAGTGAGCACAATAGTGCGCAGGTTCTTGATACTCAGTTCGGCGCTTTGCAGCGCTGCCGTAAGTGCAGCGCGGGCATCGGGTGTGCCCATACCTGCGTCAACGAGCGTCCAGCCATCCTTGCCGGTAAGCGCGTACATATTGACAGTACGCAGTGGGAAAGGAATAGGCAGCGTAAATTTCCAGATGCCCGGCACTACCTCGCGCGCCTCTGGCAGTGGTTCATCCGGCCGGCTGGGCGTGCCGCTTGGGAGCGCTGTCCCCAATGGAGGTTCCTGCATGCAAAAATTCTCCCTACGCTTCGCTCAGGATCACCGCTCCCTGCCGCGTCAGCATCACAGTATGCTCAAACTGGGCAGTCCAACCGCCATCGACCGTGCGTACCGTCCACCCATCGGCATCGACCTGCACGCGTGGCGACTTCTCCACCAGGATGGGCTCAATAGTTATAACAAGCCCCTCGGGTATGACCGGGCCAGTTCCGGGTCGGCCTACACTCGGCACATCCGGTTTCTCGTGCATCCGCTGTCCCAGGCCGTGTCCTATAAACTCGCGCACAACATTGAAGCCCCGCGCCTCGGCAAACGTCTGGATGGCATAACCTATATCACCGATGTGCTTGCCGGGCATAGCCGCACGAATGCCGGCCATCATCGCCTCGCGTGTTGTGTCCAGGAGATACTGGTGCTGCGGGCTGACCTTGCCGATAGGCACCGTGATCGTCGAGTCGCCGCAGTATCCATCAAGAATCATCCCCGCGTCTATGCTCAGTAGATCGCCGATCTTCAGTTTCTGCTTCCCCGGTACACCGTGAACGGCGGCATCGTTGATAGACGTATTGATGCAGCCGGGAAACCCTTCCTCCGTATGGAAGACTGGCACCGCGCCGAGCCGCGTAATATAATCCATCGCATAGTCGTCCAGTTCCCGTGTCGTGACACCAGGACGAGCCATCCCGGCAAGATCTTGCAGCAGCTTCGCCGTGGCTTGATTGGCCCGCCGCAGCCCCTGCACAGACGCCTGATTTTTGACTACCAAAGCTTATTACTCCTTCGTTACCAAATCTCTCTCGAATTTCATCATACCACACCCTGTGAGCAAAACGACTGCCTATCACCTATGATATACTTTGTGGAGAAAACAGGCCACCTGCTTGTCAGCGTGTTATACTGGAACTAGGCGAGTATGTTGTGCCTGCTGGAAAATTCATAGAACAATGTGAGCAACGCACAAGAAGACCGGGGATTGCAGGGATGCAGCCCTCCTCATCAAAAGTAATACAGAGGAAAGATACATGATCGAGCAAGATGGAGCCATATCGCCAAAAAATACACTTTTCGTCCTTCTATCCTTTGAAGGTCCCGATGTCTATTCTACCGCAGGTGGCCTGGGCACCCGTGTCACCGAACTGAGCGAAGCCCTGGCGGCGCAAGGCTATACCACGCACCTTATCTTTATTGGCGACCCCACCAAGCCAAGTGTCGAGTCACGTGTCGATGGCCACCTGGTACTCGAGCGCTGGTCACAATGGGTCAGCAAGTACTACCTCAACGGCGTCTACGACGGCGAAGAAGAAAAACTTTACGACTTCAGCGAAAGCGTCCCCTACCATATTTATGATCAGATCGTCCGCCCCGCCGTGGCCGAAGGCAAAATGGTCGTCGTCATGGGCGAAGACTGGCATACCTCCGATGCAATCTGCCGCACATCCGACCTGCTGCACTGGTTCGGCGTGCGCCATAAGGTGATATTGCTGTGGAACCTGAATAGCCTGATGTCGCTGCATCGCATCAACTGGGGGCGGCTCAACTTCGTCGCCACGCTCTGCACGGTGAGCAAGTACATGAAGCACAAAATGTGGAACTATGGCGTCAACCCGCTGGTCATCCCCAACGGCATTCCTACCCGTCATCTCGACCCCGTCGATGAAGCAGCGGTGAAGCGACTGCGCGAGATCGCGCGCCAGGGCGATCCACGCCGTATGTTCCTCTTCAAAATTGGCCGCTTCGACCCTGACAAACGCTGGAGAATGGCGATCGAGGCTGTAGCCCGCCTGAAGCACAGCGGCCATCCTGTCACCCTCTACGTGCGCGGTGGCATCGAGCCACACGGAACAGAGGTGCTTCACCATGCCTATAACCTCGGCCTGGAGATCCGTGACGTGGTGGCGCAGCGTCCCAACCTCGAGCAATGCCTGGACGCCATGTCGAAGGCCGGCCATGCCGACCTTTATAACCTGCGCTTCTTCCTGCCCGAAGAGTTTGTGCGCACCACCTATGCAGCAGCGGATGCCACACTGGCCAACAGCGGCCACGAACCCTTCGGTCTTGTCGCCCTCGAAGCGATGGCCGCCCAGGGTATCGCTGTGACCGGCAGTACCGGCGAAGATTATGCCATCTCCTTCGAAAATGCTATCGTTACCGAGACCGATGACCCGGACGAAATCGTGGGCTACTTGCTCCATTTGCGCCGCCATCCTGAAGAACAGGAGCGCATTCGTTCCGAAGGTTGTCGCACGGCAAAACAGTTTCTGTGGGATCAAGTGATTGAAAATCTTGTAGGGAAGTTGGAGTTTCTGGCGCGGAAACAGAATATCGTGCTGGCTTGAGAGGATGTGTGTTATGGTTGCTGAGCTGGCAATCTATACTGTTGTGCATCAACCTAGACGTTTAAAGCTCCCGGCGCAGCCCATTCCAAGGGGAGCCTCTATCGAAGATATCACTCATTGCCTGTTTGACGAACGCATGAACGAGCGCTACTTCAAAAAAGTGGCGCGCTATAGCTACTATCCTGCCGGTCGCATGTTTTTGGACCTTGTCCGGCAGGGCATGCAGCTTTCTATTGGCTTCTCGCTTTCCTTCTTGCGGCAGGCCCAGGCCTGGGACCCCGACCTGCTGGACCTCTTCCGCGAGCTGGTGGCCGAAGAGAACGTCGAAATCATCGGCGTCGAGCCGTATCATAGCTTCCTTTTCCTGCTCGACCTTCCGGCCTTCATCTCGCGCATGCACTGGATGGCGGACGAAATCGAACGTATTTTTGGCAAACGTCCCATCATAACCGACACCACCGAGATGTGTATGTCTACGGCCATCTATGACGCACTGGACAGCGCCGGCTTTCGCGGAACCTTGATAGACGGTCGTCCCTGGGTCATGGGATGGCGCGAGTCTACGCACCTGTATCGTTACAGCGAAGATAACCTGCGGCCTGCCGGTCTAACGAAAACCAGGCGTCCAGGGCAAAAGTTGCTCGCGAGCGATGAACGCGAATCAGGACCCTACCTGCTCACGCGCCACCTGGAGTTGAGCGACGATGTAGGCTATCGCTTCTCTAATCAAACCTGGTCAGGGTATCCTCTATACGCCGATACCTATGCCGACTGGATTGCTCGTACCTGGGGAGATTTCCTCTTGCTCGGCTGGGATTTCGAAACCTTCGGCGAACATCATCGCCTGGATAGTGGCATCTTCGAGTTCATGCGGGCGCTTCCGCACCAACTATCCATACGCGGGGTCACCTGCTGCACGCCGAGCTCGCTGATCGACAAGTTTAGCCAGTCCGACCGCGTCTATCACCTGCCCCTGCCCACGTACCCAACAACCTGGGCCGGCAGCGGCGGCATGGAGTTTTTCCTGGGCAATGGCGCGCAGCAGGCTATCCTGCAGCTCATGGGCCATGTCTATGGCGTTGCCAGGCTGACCGAGCACCCCGACCTGCTTGATCTTGCCATCTGGTTGAGCCAGTCAGACAACCTGCACCTCATCCAGTGGTTCGGACGCAGCGGACCCGAGGCCGAGGTCTCCGCCTACTTCACGCCAAGCGAATGGTGGTCCCTGACTCCCAACGGCGTCATCTACGAACTGCAGCAGGTCTACCTGAACGCCCTTCATGCCATGGAGCCGTACCTGCCCACCCGCCTGGTACGGCAGTCCAGGCGCAAACTCCCGGCCAAGTCCGCGCACCCTGACCGCGAGCCAGAACTGGCCCTTATGGCCCGTTATGCCTGAGTTGTGAAACCAGGTTAAGATCAGGTTAAGATTTTTGGGAGTTTCGTACTATTCTCAACCTCCTTGTGCCCGAAAAATTGACGAGTATCGGTGTATTTGAGTAGACTCGTCAGTACCGCAAGTTTTTCAGACTAGTGATGAGGAGGGTTATGCCACACGTAAACCAGTTTTCGTCATTTCAGTATGCGGGTGAAGACGATCTAATCGAGCAAGAGGACGAGGACATCACATTCAGCTTGTATCCGTCATTTCAGGAGACCTACGAAACTGAACTGGCAGAAGACCCATCGATAGAAGTCGTCCCGGTTGTCATATCCACTGCTCCCGTTCCACTGCTCCTGACAGGTAAGCATCGGGTAAATACTACTGGTCCGCTCGCGACTGGCTCAGGTGTAATGCCTGCCCTATCTGCGCGGCGCCCAGTAGCCACCACCTGGCAGTTCGAGTTCGATGACCTGCCTGGCACAGAGACATTTACCGAACCTCTTGTAACCACTACCAGGCAATTCAAAGCTATGCCGGGAGTTCTGCCTGCCCTACCTACGGATTCTCCCGTCACCAGCACCGGGCAGTTCAAAGTCATTTCAGGCTTTCTGCCTGCCCTATCCAGGCCGCAGCCTGAGACGAGAGCCGGACAGCAGGAAAGAAATACCTCAGCTTTGCCAGGCAATATGGCTGCCCGGCAGCCGGGAGCGACCACCGGGCAGTTAGGGGCGCATTCGGCCCAACTCCCCATCTTTGTAACTACCCCGTCGCTCGCTTCTTCCTTGCAGGCCGCGCTGACCTCCAGCACTACCGGGCGCATCGTAGTGATTCCAGGTTCGAGGAAGCGCAAACAGGCGGAAACAGAGAAGACTCCTCCTGGTGAGCGCGTAAGCCCGCGACTGCGCCAGGGTGTGACACTGGCTGCTGCCCTTCTGTTCGTGGTGATCACCTCGCTGCTTACCCTCGGCCCATTGGCCAGCGGGCAGTACCCATTTCCCATATTTCGCAGCTTCAATAGCTGGTTTCGCTCTAACACGGCGAGTCAGCAGCTTTCATCGCACTCGAATGCAAGGCAGATCAACGCGAGCAACCTGCCTCCCATGCAGTTTCCGCAGAGCCCGTATGTGGACATAGCTCAGCAGGATGCTATCGCTGCCGGTATCCCCGCGGATTATTTTGTGCGGCAGATGAACCAGGAAAGTGCCTTCAATCCCAATGCAGTTTCGCCGGCAGGAGCCGAGGGTATCGCCCAGTTTATGCCCGGCACGGCTGCCGGACTGGGTATCAATCCCTGGGATCCCGTCCAGGCCTTGCGTGCTGCTGCTAATCTCATGGGGAGCTATACCAATGCCGGCACCGGCGCTGTCCAGCACGCCACCTACGTCTGTGGTTCCTCCTGGATGAATTGCCTGCCTTCTGAGACGCGCAACTATATCTATGTCATTATGGGGATTTGAACTGCTGTCAGTCGCGGGTCACCTGCCGAAAAACTGCACCGTGGCCCGCATGCCCTCTTCCAGCGACACCTGCGCTTTCCAGCCAAGTAATCGCTCCGCCTTGCTGCAGTCGAAAAAGATCAGGTGGATATCGCCTGGCCGCTTGGGCGCGCGCACGATCTCTACCTCGTGGCCAATGCTCTTCGTCAGCGCTCGATAGATTTCATTCACCGAAGTCCCCTTGCCGGTGGCTATGCAAAAGATATCGTTATCGCCGTGGTCGAGCGCCAGCAGGTTCGCGCGAACTACGTCCCCCGCGTAGACATAATCCTTCTGCTGCTCGCCATCCCAGTCGATACGCACAGGTTCATGGGCGAGTATGTGCTTGGCGAAGATGGCTATCACTCCCCCGCCTCGCCATTGGGGTCCTGGCGTGGACCGTAGACATTACCGTAGCGCAGCGCGGTATAGCGCAGGCCGTTAGCCTCGTACCAGTAGCGCAGGTAGTACTCTGCAACCAGTTTCGTTATGCCATAGGGAGACTCCGGCCGTTGTGGCGTCTCTTCGCGCACAGGTACTTCACCTGGCGTGCCATAGGTCGCTCCAGATGAAGCGAAGATAATCTTCTTTGTGCCGGTGCGCGTACAGTTGGTCAGAACATTGAGCAGGCCGCTCACATTGACACGGGCATCCAGCAGCGGGTCCTGGGTCGAGATAGCAACGCTCGCCTGCGCAGCATGGTGATTGACGATTTCTGGCCGTACCTCATTGAAAATGCGCTCTATCCCGGCTTCATCTGTGATGTCTGCCTGGTAGAGGCTTGCCTGGGGATTGATATTGACCTCTTTGCCGCCTCCATGCTCCCATAAATTGTCCACAATAGCGACCTCGTGCCCTGCTGCCAGGTAAAGGTCGACGATATGTGAACCGATGAACCCTGCACCGCCAGTAACTAAAATTCTCATGAAAGCAGATACCTTTCCTGACTTGTATGTCTATATA
>WNFM01305587.1_pt1 | contig 10535 bp, 12 predicted proteins | sample 5400271 | NCBI WGS metagenome assembly WNFM01 (sample SAMN13153352, study PRJNA577476) | soil metagenome | isolation source: 60 cm saprolite on Douglas fir-dominated hillslope | place: USA:California | collected 2013-09-17 | reverse complement strand
CACCCCGCCGATGTCGGCCGTGGCCATCGCCGCGTTCAGGAACGGATCCTCGGTGTAGGCCTCGAACGACCGGCCCCAGCGCGGGTCCCGGTCGATGTTCACCGTCGGCCCCAGGTCGACCATGGCCCCCTTGCCGCGCTCCTCGGCCCCGACGACCTGCCCGTACTGGGTGGCCAGCGACGAGTCGAAGGTGGCCGCCAGGGCTACCGCCGCGGGAAGCTGGGTGACCCCGGTGAGCCCGTCTCCCACGCCGAGCGGGCCGTCCTCCTCACCGATGGCCGGGATGCACAGGCTCGGGATCGCCGAGATATAGAACACCTGCGGCTCCCTGACCCCGGCGCCGGTCACCATGTCGATCTTGTGGGCGAGCGACATCCGGGATAGCAGCAAGCTCACCCGCTGGCTGACCGAGAGCGACTGGTTGAGCCAGGGGCAGGCAGCGCCGGAAGCCACGCGTGACGCTCCGGCCGCCCCGGCCGCCGACGCCGGGCTGGCCGCCACGGCCAGGGTGAGGACCGGCGCGATGGCCAGGAACCCGGCGACCGCTGCCATCCTCGGGACGTTACGCAACCGCAGCCAGGCACCGCTCGCCGGCTCGGTCACGCCAGGCCGTTCACCTGTCCCTGAGGAACCTGCGGGACAGGACCGTTCCCGCGGCAAACCGGTCAGAGCCCGCCCGCGACGCTGATATCGCTACCGGTGACGAACGATGCCTCCGGCGAGATCAGCCACGACACCGCGGCCGCGATCTCATCGGGGCGGCCCAGCCGGCCCAGCGGGGTATGCGCGGCCGCCTCCCGTGCCTGCGGATACGCCATCTCCGTGTCGACGATGCCAGGTGAGACGCTGTTGACCCGGATCCCCTCCGAGGCCACCTCGTTGGACAGGCCGCGGGCGAAGGTCACCAGGGCGCCCTTGGTGGCCGCGTAGGGCACGATTCCCGGCAAGGCGCCGGGGACCCGGGCGGCGCCCGAGGCGATGTTGACGATGCATCCGCCCTGGCCGCCGTGGGCGGTCGACATGGCCCGGACGGCGTGCTTGGCGCACAGCATCGGGCCCACGACGTTCACCCCCATCAGCCGGGCCAGATGGTCCGCATCCTGCTGGTCGATGCGCCCCGGCTCGCCGAGCGTTCCGGCGTTGTTGACCAGCGCGGTCAGCGGCCCCATCTCCTGCTGCGCCCGGTCGAACAGGGCCGCGACGTCATCGGGCTCCGCGACGTCGGCGCGTACCGCCTCGGCCCGGCCGCCCTGGGCCCGGATGGCCGACACCACTGACTCGGCCCCCTCGGAGTCCGCCGCGTAGTTGACGATCACGCCGTAGCCGTCACCGGCCAGCTTCTCGGCGATCGCGGCGCCGATGCCCCGGCTGGCGCCGGTGACGATCACCGCGCCTTTTTGCTGGTAAGTCGTAGTCATCCTCATCGCCCCCCGTCGTTCAGATCGCATTTCAGGCGAGCCGGACCCGACGTCCCGCCCGGATGGCAGCAGATAGCGCCAGCTTTACAGCGAGCAGGCATGCCCCTTTGCCCAGGTGACAAGCTCATCGAGGGGAGCCCCGCTGTCATGGGCCGGGCCGGCGAAATCACCGAGCCACTTGCTGGTGCCGCACCTGGTGCACCGCACCTCGACGGGCTCGGTGAAGGCCAGGAGCTCGTTGTCGTAGCCGGCGACCCGGAATCGCGAGAGTTCGTGTCGCTGCGGATCCAGATCGTCGCGGCGGACGCCGACCGCAGCAATCGGGGCGCTCATGCCCTATTCCCCCCTGCTGGCCGACCCCTGGCCAGCCGGCCGTCCCGGTCGGCTGGCCGCCGAGCTTCTAGTAGCGAGCCGTCAGCCCGCGCAGATCGCCTCGACGAACTGCCCGACGGACTGCTCGGGCAGGTTCCGCGCCAAGTCCGCTTCGCTGATCATGCCGACCAGCCGGCGGTTCTCCATCACCGGCAGGCGGCGGATCTGGTGCTCCCCCATCGCGTTCAGCACCTCGGCCACTTCCGCCTGCGAATCGATGGTGACCGGCGCGCCCTGGGCCAGCTCGCCCGCGGTGGTATCTGCGGGGTCAACGCCGCGCGCGATGGCCTTGGTCACGATGTCACGATCGGTGATGATCCCGAGCAGGCGGTCGTCGTCACTGCAGATCGGCAGCGCTCCGACCCCCAGGTCGCGCATCCGCTGCGCCGCGTACTGCAGGGTCTGCTGCTCTCCGACGCACTCCGCGCCCATGTGCATGATGTCTCGTGCCGTGGTCATTGCTACCCCCTCCGTTCCGGGAGGAGCGGCGCTCCTCCCTCGCCCCGCTGACTGCTCATGACCAGAGATGCTGCCCCGCCTGTCCTGGCCCTACACCTCGATCGCCATGCTCGCAACCCACGCTCTGACCGCTGTCACGAGCTGCTCCGGGCCAGGTGATTGTCGTCAACTCGATCCGGCCGAGAAACTCGTCCAGCAGAGGTATCACTGGCCAGCAAGGGGGAAATGACATGCAGTATCTGCAAGTCTTGATCAGCGCGGAACCACGCGTGCAAGGCTTCAATAGCCTGCGGCGCCTGATCGAGAAGCGACTCGCATGCCTGGCCGTACCCACGACTCATCCCGCGACCTGGCTCATGCCACGAGCGACAATCCAGCACGCTCATGAATAGGCACTCACAACTGGAAGCACGTGGAGGAATCGATGGCCGACCCAGCTTTCGACAAGGCCCTGGAGAACACCCGCGAGATCGAGATCACTACCGTCGGCCGAACGACCGGCCGTCAGATCTCACAGCCCGTCTGGTTCGTGCGCCGCGGCGACAAGCTCTACCTGCTTCCGGTCGGGGGATCGCAAAGCGACTGGTACAAGAATCTGCGCCAGGCCCCGACGATCCGCATGGCCGCTGGCCAGGCCGAGCACACCTCGCCGACCACGCCGATCACCGATCCCGCCGGGGTCGACAAGGTGGTCGAGGCGTTCCGCGCCAAGTACGGAATCAAGGACGTGACGGCCTACTACCCGGCGGCCGACGTCGCCGTCGAGGTTTCGGCGGCGTAATCGCGCTCGGTACCGCGGCTACGGCACTATCACCAGCGGCACCGGGGAATGGCGCGCCAGGCTGACCGCGACCGAGCCGACCACGCGGTGCATGGCATGGGACGAGCTCCCGACCACGATCGCAACGTTGTCGCCGGCGTGGGCATCGCGGATGTCCTTAGCGACCGCGATCAGCTGGTCCACGATCAGGCCCTGACGTCGCACGAACCCCCACCCCTCGACGCGGCCGCGCAGCCGCTCGCCGACTTCGGTACGAAGGTCCTGCTCGATCTCCTCGAAGGTGACTTCTATCTCGGCCAGCGCGGCGGCCGACACTATGCCGACATTAGGTACGTGGGCGACGTACACCACCTCGATCCGGCCCACCCGGCCTTGCAGCAGACGGACGGCGGCGTCCAGCGCCCGGCGGGCGGGAGCAGACCCGTCGTACCCGACGATGAGGTACAGATTCCCGGCAGGGACGGGAGCGGTCATGAAGGTCAAGGCTAGCCCCGCTGCCCTAACGCCGGGCTCTGCGGCATACGCTGGGTAGTCCTGGTAGCTCGCGAGGGGGCTGGGCGGATGCCTGGAAGAGGGCCATGATGACCTCGGTGTCGTCCCCGCGCGGCCGGGTTCCGGGATCCGGGCCGCGCCCGGAGAACCACGTGATCGTCTTGTTCGGGGCGACGGGGGACCTGGCCCGGCGCAAGCTGCTGCCCGGGCTGTTCCACCTGGCGGCGGCCGGCCTGATGCCGGACAGATACCAGATCATCGGCTCATCGCGAAGGGCCCTGTCCGACGAGGAATTCCGCGAGCTTGCCCGCGAGGCGATCGACAGATTCGGGACCAGCAGGCCCAAGGGCGAGGCCTGGCAGGCCTTCCAGCAGGGGCTCACGTTCGCGAGCGCGAAACCTGGGGCCACCTCGGGTCTGGTCGCGGCGATCGAGCGGGCGGAGCGGGAGATCGGCGGCACGCCCGGGCGGCTGTTTCATCTCGCCGTCCCGCCGACGGCCTTCGAGCCCACCGTGACCATGCTCGGCGCCGCGGGCCTCGCCCCCGGCAGCCGCGTCATCATCGAGAAGCCGTTCGGGACGGACCTGCGGTCCTGCCGCGCCCTGAACAAGACCGTGCATGACTTCTTCGACGAGTCACAGGTCTTCCGCATCGACCACTTCCTCGGCAAGGAATCCGTCGACAACATCCTGGCCTTCCGGTTCGCCAACGGCCTGTTCGAGCCGATCTGGAACCGCCGGCACATCTGCTACGTGCAGATCGACGTGCCGGAGACGCTCTCGATCGAGGGGCGCGCGGACTTCTACGACGAGACCGGCGCGTACCGGGACATGATCGTCACTCATCTGTTCCAGGTGCTGGGGTTCGTGGCCATGGAGCCGCCCACGTCGCTGGACGCCAGGCACCTGCGCGACGAGAAGGCCAAGGTCTATGACGCGCTCAAGCCGATCGACGTGCGGCACGTGGTGCGCGGACAGTATGCCGGCTACCGAGACGAGCCCGGCGTGGCACCGGACTCGCAGACGGAGACCATGGCGGCGGTGCGCGCCGAGGTCGACAACTGGCGGTGGGCCGGGGTCCCGTTCTTCCTGCGTTCCGGCAAGAGGCTCGCCGCGAGTCGTCAGACCTTGACGCTGGGCCTCAGCGCGCCGCCGCTGCGTATGTTCCCGATCCGGAGGAAAGACACCCCGGAGGGGCGGCAGAACGAGATCGTCATCGACTTTGCCGATCCCGGCTCCATCACCGTCGGCTTCCTGGCCAAGGAACCCGGAGCCGGGCTGAGCCTCGGCGCCGCCGAGATGATCTTCCGCTACGACGACTCGTTCTGCGCCGCCAACAGCCTAGAGGGCTACGAGCGACTCATCCTTGACGCCATGCTCGGTGACCATTCCCTGTTCACGCAGGCCGACGCGGTGGAACGCCTGTGGGAGATCTCCGCGCCGCTCCTGGAGGACCCGCCCCCGGTGCAGCCGTACGCCCCTGGCTCATGGGGCCCGCAGCCGGCCCTCGATCAGCTCACCGCGCCGTTCCGCTGGTGCCTGCACGGCGCCGGTTAGCCTTCGTGAGTCACCGGGCCGCGGGCGCCGCCCAGGAAGGACTCGATGAAGTCCGGGTTCGCGGCGAGCTCGGCCGGGAGGCCCCGCATCCGCACCTCCCCGCCGCCGAGGACGTAGGTCAGGTCCGAGATGGCCAGGGCGGCCCGGGCCCGCTGCTCAACGATCAGCACCGACGCGCCGCTCGCCGCCAGCTGGCGGACATGCTCTTCCAGCAGCTCCGTGGCTACCTTGGGAGCCAGGTTCGCGGTGGGCTCGTCGAGCAGGAACACGCCCGGGTCGATCATGAGCACGCGTCCCATGGCGAGCATCTTGCGCTCACCGCCGCTGAGCTTGCCCGCGGCGCGCCCGAGCATGCCGCTGAGCCGGGGGAAGACGGCGAGAACCCGCTCGATGTGCTCGGCTACCTGCTGCCTGCGCAGCAAGTAGCCGCCCATCTCGAGGTTCTCCCTGACCGTCAGCGGCGCGAACACGTCGTCCACCTGCGGGACGTAGCCCACGCCCGCCCGGGCGATCTCCTCGGGAGGCTGGTTGGTGACGTCGCGCTCCCCCACCAGCACGGAACCCGACGAGATGTGCACGATCCCGACCAGGCTCTTGAGCAGCGTGCTCTTGCCCGATCCGTTGGGGCCGACCAGGGAGACCACCTGCCCGGGGCTGGCGCTCACGGTGATGCCGCGGATCACCGGGTCGCCCCCGTACCCGGCGGTGACGTTCCGGGCGGACAGCGGCAGGCCGTGCAGGGGCAGTTCAGCCGACAAGGTAGGCCTCCACGACCTCGCTGCGGCCACGCAGCTGCTGCATGGTTCCCTCCGCGAGGACCTCGCCCTCGGCCATCACCACCACCGGGTCAGCGAACTCGTCCATGATGGCCAGCTCGTGCTCGACCATCAGGATCGTCATCCCCTCGTGGCAGAGCGCGACAAGCTCGTTGCCGATCCGCCGGGCCAGGTTCGGGTGCACGCCGGCCATGGGCTCGTCGAGCAGCAGCATGCGAGGCTCGGTCATGAGCGCGCGCATGATCTCGACCAGCCTGCGCTGGCCGCCGCTCAGGTCGCCGGCGTAGTTGTTGGCCAGGGCCTCGAGGCCGAACCGGCGCAAGATGACCTGAGCCCGGGCGATCGCCGCCGCCTCGTCAGCTCTCCAGTACCGCTTGCCGGCGATGGCGCCGCGCAGCGAGTCACCGCGGTTCGCCGGCACCGCGGACAGCAGATTTTCCATAACGGTCAGCCGCTTGAACTCGCTGGCCAGCTGGAACGTGCGGACCAGGCCGAGCCTGGCGCGGCGGAAGGCGGGCATCCCGGTGATGTCCTGACCGTGGTAGGTGATTGTCCCGGCCGAGGCCGGCAAGGTCCCGGCGAGCAGGGCCAGGAGCGTGGACTTCCCGGCGCCGTTGGGCCCGATCAGGCCGGTCAGCGTGCCCTGCCGCACGGACAGCGATACCCCGTTCACGGCCCGCACACCGCCGAACTCACGGACCAGGCCGACGGCTTCGAGCATGGTCTCCCCGGCCTGGCGGCCGTCGCCGCCCGCGGGGCCCGGGGGGCTCGCGAGGGCCGGCGGGCGCTCCCGGACCGAGACGGGCGAAGCGGGCGCGGTGCCGTCCCGGTCCCCGGCCGGCTGGTCCGCCGGCAATGGGATCACCCGTTTTCGCTCGGGCAGGACGCCCTGCGGCCGGACCCACAGGAACACCACGATGAGGAGCCCGATGGCCACCCACTCCAGCGACGGGATCAGGTTCGGCGGCAGGTTGTTCGAGGTGGGGATGAAGCGGGTCACCTCCTCGAACCCGACCGGGACCAGGATGGCCCCGAGGACCGCGCCGAGGTGGTTGCCCGCCCCGCCGATGATCACCGCCGCGAACAGCACCACGGTCTCCGCGTAGCCCCACGCCGCGGGGGACCACGTGGTGATATACGACACCAGGATGCCGCCGGACAGGCCGGCGATGGCCCCGCCCAGCACGAGCATCCCGGTTCGCAGCGAGAGCAGGTTCTTGCCGAGCGAGTCGGCCACCACGTCGTTGTCACGCATGGCGCGCAGCGTCCGCCCGTACGGCGATTCGGTGATCCGCCGCACGAACAGGAAGACCAGCGCGCCGAGTAGTAGCGCGCCGACGGCGAAGCCCCACTGGTAGCCCGTTGACTGCACGCTGAACCCGTTGTTGCCCCGCAGCGGCGTCGGGATGAGGGACAGGCCCGCGTCCCCGTTGAACAGCGGCACGTAGTTCGTGACCAGCAGGTTCAGCAGCACGGCCGTGACCAAGAGGCCGACGGCGGCGAAGTCACCGCGCAGCCGCCTGCCGACCAGGAACGTGAACGGCAGCGCGATCAGGCCGCCCACGACCGCCGCGCCCGCCGATGTAGGACTGGAACCCCCCGTTGGCGGACTTGGGCGGCATGGCCAGGATCGCCGCCGCATAGCCGCCCGCGGCCTGGAAGATGATGAAGCCGAAGTTGGTCACCCCGGAGACCCCGAACTGCTGGCTCAGCCCGAGGCAGGCCATGGCGTCCACCGCGGCGTAGATCAGCAGGTTCAGAAGGTAAAACACGCTTATCCGCCTCCCGGCCCGATGGTCATGCCCGCGCGCCCAGCAGGCCGGTCGGTCGCAGGCCGAGCATGGCGAGCAGCACCACGAACGCGACCACGTACTTGTAATCGGCCGGGATGTAGGCGGCGCTGACCTCGGTGGCGATCCCGATCACCGCCGCGCCGAGCATGGCTCCGTAGGCCTGGCCGGGACCGCCCAGGAATACCGCGGCGAGGATCAGCACCAGGAAGATGTCCGTGCTGGTGGCGTCGAAGCTGCCCGCGTCCATGGCGAAGACCACGCCGGCCAGCCCGCACAGCGCGCCGGTCAGCGCCCAGGTGACGGTGATCACCCGGCCGGTCCTGATCCCGCAGTTGCGGGCCAGGGTCCGGTTCGCGGCGGTCGCCCGCATGGCCTTGCCCAGCTTCGTGTACCGCAGCAGCGCATGCACGCCCGCCATGACCGCGAGACTCAGGGCGATGATGACCAGTTGCACCGTGGTCAGGATCAGGCCGCCGGCCCGGAACGTCCTCCCCTGTCCCATGGTGTAGGAGACGCTGGTGCCGCCCGCCACCGCCGCCACGCCGAACTCGATGATGAGCGTCATGCCGAGCGAGACGATGACCATGGTGATCGGGGACGTGCCCCGGCGCTGGAACGGCGTGTACACGCCGGAGTTCAGCAGTACCGACCCAAGCGAGCACGCGGCCACAGCGGCGACCAGGCCGATCCACACGTTCAGCCCGGCCTGGTTCACCACGTACGCGATGTAGGCGCCCAGGATCATGATGGCCCCGTAGGCCAGGTTGAGCACGTCGGTGACCCCGAACTGCAAGGTGAAGCCGACCGACGCGATCGCCAGCACCGCGGCCGTGACCAGGCCGAATCCGAGGGAGGCGAGGAAGACGGTCACCAGCGGCCCGCCCGGGGTCGCTGGTGACCGTCTCGCGCAGAGCGGATGATCATCCGGACAGTGCCCTGAGCTGGGCCGCCGTCAGGTTCCCGACCACGTTCACCTGGCCCGACGGGCTGTAGGTGTCGACCTGGAAGATCCCGGTCGAGTCGTGGAAGCTGTCGAAGTTGGTCGGCCCGCCGGGTCCTTCGTACCGGATCGACGTGCCCGCCTTGAGCGCGCTGGAGCACGCAGCAAACGAGTAGCACACCGTGGCGCCGGGAACGCCGTTCCCGATCTTGACGATGTCCGGCCCGTACACGCTCGGGCTGGTGCTCTTCGACATGATCATGGCCAGCGAGGCCAGGTTGATCCCGTCGTAGAGGTGCACGCCGCCCGGCGCGCTCAGGTAGGTGGTGAAGTTACCGGTCACGCCGGGCACCTTGCCCTGCTGCGACAGCAGCGCCGAGGAGAAGGCCTGGTAGGCCGGCCCGGCCGTCTCCACGACCAGGTTGTCCGCGTGGAAGGTGGACGCGAAGGTCGACGCGCCCTCGGCCGCGGCCGCGGACTTGAAGAACGCGGGCGAGATGGCCGCCGACGTGCCGATGATCGGGATTGTCTTGCCGCCGTTGAGCTGCTTGATCTCGGACAGCAGGGTGGGGTCCGCGGACCCGAGGGCCTCCGTCATGATCGCGTCGGGATGAGACTGGATGATCGCCTCGGCCTCGGTGCGGAACGTGGTGGCCTTCAGGTCAAGGCTCTGGTTGGTGGTCAGGGGAATCCCGGCCTTCTTCAGCGCGCTGATCGCGGGCTGGATGAAGGTCTGCGACCCGATGTCGTTGCCGAACGCCAGCGCGATCCGCTTGTAGTGGAGTTCCTGAGCGATGGCGACCATGGCGTAGGACTCCTCCAGGTCGGGAGGGACCAGCCGGTAGAAGTACGGGTACTGAACATGGTCGAATTGCGACTGCCCGGTCATGCAGAACATCGCCATCTTGTGGGCGTTGATGATCGGCACGACCGAGGCGGCCTCGTCCGACGTGCAGCCGATCACCAGCGCGAGGCTGGACGTGGTCGCGAACATCTGGTTGACCGCGGGGACCGCGTCGGCGGGGTCGCCCCGGGTGTCCACGCTCTTGCAGGTCAGCTTGTGCCCGAGCACGCCGCCGGCGTTGTTGATGGCCGAGGTCGCGCCGTAGCAGGAGGCCAGGTACGTCGGGCCGAGGGCGGCATCCACGCCGCTGAACGGGGCGACATCGGTGCCGCTGCTGCACGCCGACAGGCCGACGGCGAGCGCGGCGGCGGCCAGCACCGCACCGACGCGCACGGGCCGCCCGCGGCCGGCCTTCGCGACCGCCGCGTATCTGGTATGGCCCGCGGCCTTGGCCGCGGGCCCGAGGGTCGTGAACTTCATTGTCCCTCCGTGCTGGGTTGGTGGAGTGAATCAGAAACCGTTCTTGAGCGGCTGTCCGGGCCGCCAGCGCCAGTCGCTGGGCGCGCCTTGCTCGGCCACGATGCGATTGCGGATGGTGCCCACGTCCTCGACGGTGACCTCGATGACGTCGCCGGGGTGCATCCACACCGGCGGATTCCGCGCGAACCCGACGCCTCCGGGGGTGCCGGTGGCGATCACGTCACCGGGCGCGAGGCGGGTGAACGAGGAGAAGAACTCGACGGCGCTCGGCACGTCGACGAGCATCTGCGAGGTCCGCGCCGACTGCATGACCTGGCCGTTGAGCGTGGAGCTGATGGCCAGGTCGCTGACGTCCACCTCATCGGTGGTGACCACCTCGGGGCCGATCGGCATGCTGCCCTCGAAGTTCTTGCCCGCCGTCCACTGGGTCGCGGCGCGCTGCCAGTCACGGGCCGACGCGTCGTTGACCACGACGAAGCCCGCGATGGCATCGACGGCCTTGTCCGCGGTGATGTACCGGCCGCCCGCGCCGATGACGATGCCGAGCTCGGCCTCGTAGTCGAAGCGCTCGGTCAGGGCGGGCACGACCAGGTCGGCGTAGGGCGGCAGGACGCTGTCCGCCCC
>WNFM01025996.1_pt1 | contig 10535 bp, 12 predicted proteins | sample 5400271 | NCBI WGS metagenome assembly WNFM01 (sample SAMN13153352, study PRJNA577476) | soil metagenome | isolation source: 60 cm saprolite on Douglas fir-dominated hillslope | place: USA:California | collected 2013-09-17 | reverse complement strand
AATACTCGTGGGTGTGTAAGAGGCACAGTCCCCCCTGTTTGTCTCAGTTACCTCTGCCCGAACGTCCCCTTTCCACCCAAAGCGCGCATTAGCCCCCTGCCAGCCCGTTGATCGCCACGGCCAGCTTCACGTCGCGATCGGTCACTCCCCCCGCATCATGGCTGGTCAGCCGGAAGTCGACGCGGTTCCACACATTGGTGAACTCGGGGTGGTGATCGGCTTTCTCCGCCTCCAACGCGACGCGCGTCAGGAAGCCGAATGCCTCGCTGAAATCCTTGAACTTCAGGCTGCGCACCAGCGCCTTGCCGCCATCTTCCAGGGCCCAGCCCTCGGGAATGTCCATTCGTCCGCTCCCTTGAAATGCCGCCCCCGCAGGAGCAGTTGGGCCGCAAAGGAGTCAATGCCAACCGACGGCTTCGAGTTCGTCGAATATACCGCGCCGGACATCGAGCTGCTGCGGTCCTTGTTCACCAAAATGGGCTTCCCCGAGGTCGCCCGCCACAAGAGCAAGAACGTCACGCTACACAAGCAGGCCGACTGCAACTTCATCATCAATGCCGCTCCCGGCTCCTACGCCGAGGAATTTGCAAAAGCCCACGGGCCGAGCGCCTGCGCCATGGCGTTCCGGGTCAAGGACGCGAAGGCGGCGCACCAGCGCGCGCTCAAGCTCGGAGCAACCAATGTCGAGGTCCGTCGCGGCGACGGCGAGCTCGGCATCCCAGCGATCGAGGGCATCGGCGGCTCGCGCCTGTTCTTCGTCGACCGCTACGGTGACGGCTCATCCATCTACGAGGTCGACTTCGACTTCCATCCCGACTGGCGGCAGCGGATGGCGCAGGCGGATTCGAAGCTCACCTACATTGACCATTTGACGCACAACGTGAATCGTGGGCGGATGGCGGTCTGGGCCGGCTTCTACGAGCGGCTCTTCAACTTCCGCGAGATCCGTTACTTCGATATCGAGGGCAAGCAGACCGGCCTGTTCTCCAAGGCGATGACCTCACGGACGACAAGAGCCAGATCGAGGAGTTCCTCCGCGAATATAAGGGCGAGGGCATCCAGCACATCGCGCTCGGCACCTCGGACATCTACGCCGCGGTCGACATCATCCGCGCCCGCGGCATTCCCTTCCAGGACACGCCCGACACTTATTACGAGATGCTTCCCGAGCGGATCAAAGGCCATGAGGAGTCGGTTCCCGAGCTCGAGAAGCGCCGCATCCTGATGGACGGCGCGCCGACCGAGGGGCAGGGCCTGCTGCTGCAGATCTTCACCCAGAATGTGATCGGCCCGATCTTCTTCGAGATCATCCAGCGCAAGGGCAACGAGGGTTTCGGCGAAGGCAATTTCAAGGCGTTGTTCGAGAGCATCGAGATGGACCAGATGCGCCGGGGCGTCCTCTGAATCCTTCCTTCGATACGCCGCTCGCGCGGCCACTCAGGATGAGCGGAAGGGATGAGCTCACCTTTACCAAACCCGCTCATGCTGAGTAGCGACTGAGCGAAGTCGAAGGCGCGTATCGAAGCACATGACCACCGAAGCCTACATCTGCGACTATGTCCGGACCCCCATCGGCCGCTACGCCGGCGCGCTCAGCAGCGTCCGCGCCGACGATCTCGCGGCGATCCCGATCAAGGCGCTGATCGACCGCAATCCGGGCGTCGACTGGTCCGAGCTCGACGACGTGATCCTCGGCTGCGCCAACCAGGCGGGCGAAGACAACCGCAACCTGGCGCGGATGGCAGGCCTGCTCGCCGGCCTCCCGGACAGCTCGGGTGGCGTGACCCTCAACCGCCTGTGCGGCTCCGGCCTCGACGCGGTGGCGATGGCCGCTCGTTCCATCCGCGGCGGCGAATCCGATCTGATCATCGCCGGCGGCTCGGAAAGTATGAGCCGAGCGCCGTTCGTCATGGCCAAGGCGACGTCGGCCTTCGACCGCAACGCCGAGATGTACGACACGACCATCGGCTGGCGCTTCGTCAATCCCAGGATGAAGGATGCCTATGGCGACGACACCATGCCCAGCACCGGCGAGAATGTCGCGCAGGACTTCCAGGTCAGCCGCGCCGACCAGGACGCCTTCGCGCTTCGCAGCCAGGAGAAAGCCGCGAAAGCGCAGGCCAACGGCCGCTTCGCCGCTGAAATCGTGCCGGTGGAGATCCCCCAGCGCAAGGGCGATCCGCTGGTCGTCGACACGGACGAGCACCCTCGTGCAACGACGCTCGAAGCGCTCGGCAAATTGAAGCCCATCGTCCGCCCCGACGGCACCGTCACCGCTGGCAACGCCTCGGGCGTCAACGACGGTGCGGCCGCCATCATCATCGCATCGGAAGGAGCGGCAAAGCGCAACGGCCTCACGCCGCGCGCCCGCGTGCTTGGCGCCGCCGTCGCCGGCGTTCAGCCGCGCATCATGGGCATCGGCCCCGCGCCCGCGTCCGAGAAACTGATGAAGCGTCTCGGCCTCAAGATCACCGACTTCGATGTGATCGAACTCAACGAAGCCTTCGCCGCGCAGGCGCTCGCGGTGCTGCGCCAGCTCGGCCTTCCCGACGACGCGGCCCACGTGAACCCCAATGGCGGCGCGATCGCGCTCGGCCACCCGCTCGGCATGTCCGGAGCGCGCCTCGCGCTAACCGCGACCGAGGACCTGCAGCGCAATGGCGGCAAGCTCGCCCTCGCCACCATGTGCATCGGCGTCGGCCAGGGAATCGCGCTCGCGCTCGAACGGGTGTAGGATGTTCATCATGGGTGGGGTCGCGACAAAGACGCTCGACGATGCGGCGATCATGGCCGTGCTCGAATCCGTTCCCGATCCCGAGATCCCGGTCCTCACCATCACCGACCTCGGCATCGTCCGCGGCATCCGCCACGATCCGCCGCGCGTCCTGATCAGCCCGACCTACACCGGCTGCCCGGCGACGGTCGCGATCGAGAATATGATCCGCGAGGCGCTCGATCGTGCCGGCTTCGAGGACGTCCACGTCGAGCGGGTGCTGTTCCCGCCGTGGAGCACCGACTGGATCAGCAAGCGCGGCCGCGAGCGCCTGCACGCCTACGGAATCGCTCCGCCGAGCCCGTCAGCAACCGCCGAATGTCCTTTGTGCGGCTCAACCGACACGGTCGAGGTCAGCCGCTTCGGCGCCACGCCGTGCAAGGCGCAATGGCGCTGCACCGCCTGCCTGGAGCCGTTCGAACGCTTCAAGTGCCACTAGCGCGCTGACGCGCTCTCACCACTCGGCGAAGCTGCCGTCCTTGTTGCGGAAGATCGGGTTGCGCCAGCGGTGCGGTTCCTTCGCCGCCTCGCGCACCGCCGCCTCGTCGATCTGGACGCCGAGCCCCGGCCCCTCGGGCACGGGCAAATAACCGTCCACCGGCGTCAGCGCTTCCTTGTTGACGCAGAAGTTCAGCAAATCGTGCCCGCCGGTATTGTAGTGGATGCCGAGGCTGACCTCCTGGATCGCATGGTTGGGGGTGCAGGCGGCGATCTGCAGGCAGGCGCCGAGCGCCAGCGGCCCCAGCGGGCAATGCGGCGCGACCGCGACATCATAGGCCTCGGCCATTGCCGCGATCTTGCGCACCTCGAGGATGCCGCCGGCGTGGCTTAGATCCGGCTGAATGATATCGACCACACCCTGCTCGAAGAACGGCTTGAACTCCCAGCGGCTGTAGAGCCGCTCCCCGAGCGCGATCGGGGTCGAGGTATGCGCCGCGATCTCCGGCAGCCCGTCCATGTTCTCGGACAGCAGCGGCTCCTCGATGAACAGCAGACCAAGCGGCTCCAGCACCTTGGCGAGCTGCTTGGCGAGCGGGCGGTGGACGCGGCCGTGGAAGTCGAGCCCGACGTCCATGCCTTGGGCCTGCGCCGCCTCCACCCGCTTCACCACCTCGTCGAACTGCTTGTTGGTGCCGATCCAGTTGAGCTCGGCGGTCGCGTTCATCTTGACCGCGTTGAAGCCCTGCGCCTTGCGGCCCGCCGCCGCCTCGCCGATCTCGTGCGGGCGGTCGCCGCCGATCCAGGCGTAGGAGCGGACCTTGTCGCGCACCTTGCCGCCGAGCATCTGCCACGCCGGCAGGCCCAGCACGCGGCCCTTGAGGTCCCACAGCGCCTGCTCGAGCCCCGCGAGCGCCGACATGATCACCGCACCGCCGCGGTAGAAGCCGCCGCGGTAGCCGACTTGCCAGATGTCCTCGATGTTGAACGGGTCGACACCGATGAAGCGGTCGCGGAACGCCTCGAACACGCCCTCGACCGCCTCGGCCCATCCCTCGAGGCTCGCTTCGCCCCAGCCGAACGCGCCATCGTCGCTCTCGACGCGGACGAACAGCCACCGCGGCGGGACGAGGAAGGTCTCGATCTTGGCGATCTTGCGAACCATCATTCCTCCGCCTCGTCGCCGTCTTCGGCCTGGAGCGAATGGTTTGCCGCGGCCGCCTGGGTTCCACTCCCAGCGAGGTGACGGCCCGCGGCGTCATCCTCGTCATAATCGCCGATCTTCTTGATCGGGACGATCAGGCACACGCTCTGCGCCGGGAGGACGTTGCGCCAGTCGGCGATCAATTGCTTGTAGGCCTTGCCGACGTTGCGGATCTTGCGGTCGAGATCGAATAGCCCGAGCGGATTGACGTTGCCGTTCTGCTCGCGGAGCGCGGTGTCCCAGTCGACCTGGTCGGTCAGGCTGTACCAGGTGAAGCCGACGGTGGGGATGCCGACGTTGCGAAGGCGCAGGACGTTGGCCCATTCCTTCCACAGCCATTTGACCGCCTCGTCGCCGTGCTGGCCTTCCCACAAATTGGTCTCGGTGTGCATCACCGGCAGCCGGTAGCGGTTGTAATATTGCCGCGTGATCTCGGTGTAGCCGAAGGTCTCTCCGGCGGCGACGGTGTGCCCGTCGGCGAACACACGATGCTCGTTCAATTGGTAATAATCGTTGCCGAAGATGCAGTGCTGCTTCAGCCGGTGGTTGAGGAACCACTCATATTCATCGCGGGTCATGCCGTTATCGAGTAGATACTGGTACATGCCGCTGTCGACCCGCCGCCCATAGTTGAGATCGAGGCTGAGGAACCGCATCTGGTTCAGGACCTCGGCCCGGCCGATCGCGGCGGGCGAGTCGGCGTGGTAATATTCCGACGATTCCGACTGGATGAAGATCGCGTCGTGGCGGCGCTTGAGGATCTCGATCATCCCCATGATGTTCGCCTTGACCAGGTGCTTGATCGCCATGACGAAGGACGCGTCGTCCTTCTTCTGCTCGTTCCACCAGCCATATTTCGCGGAGAAGACCGCGCAGATGAACATCTCGTTGATCGGTGTGTAGAGCTGCACCCACGGGTAACGCTCGGCGAATTCTCCGGCATAGGCCGCGAACAGGCTGGGGAAGTCGGGGTTCTGGAAATTGCCGAGCCAGTCGGGCACGCCGAAATGGCACAGGTCGACGATCGGCGTGATGTCCCGCCTCTTCAGGTCCGCGAAGGTGAGATCGGTGAACTCCCAGTCGTATTTGTTGGGGCCAAGGTAGGTCTTGTGGATCGGCGGGCCATAGCGGAGGTAGTTGATCCCGATTTCCTGGACGCAGTCGAAATCCTCGCGCCAGCGATCGTAATGGCCGCACACCGCCATCTCGTCGATGCGGGTCTTGCCATGGTTGATCGTCGGGTAGCTGTTCTCGATCCCGGTCGCGAACATGAAGTTGGCGATGTCTCAATCTCCTCGGGGCCTTGGTGCCGGGCCGCACTAGCTTAGCCGGCTGAAAAGAAAACCTTGGAGCGAAGTCGCCTCGTCGCGGTTTTCGGCTATGGGCGGAAAAAGCATGCGCTGGGCTGAAGGTTTCATTGCAGTCGACTGGGGCACGACCAATCGTCGCGCCTATCTGATCGATGGCGCCGGAAAACGCACCAACGAATTCGAGGATCATCAGGGCGTCCTCGCCGTGGCTTCGGGCGGCTTCCCGGACGCCGTCGCCGAAGTCCGCGCGAAGCTCGGTGACAAGCCCCTGCTCCTCGCCGGCATGATCGGCTCGAACCGCGGCTGGAAGGAGGCGCCCTACGTTCCGTGCCCCGCCGGACTCGATGAACTTGCCGCCAAGCTGGTCTGGGTGGGAGAGCGCGAGGCGATCGTTCCCGGCGTCTCCTACCTCGGTCAGGGCCGCGCCGACGTGATGCGCGGTGAGGAGGTGCAGCTCCTGGGCGCTGTCGCGGCGGGCCTGGTCTCTCGCGACGCGCTCGCCTGCCACCCCGGCACCCACAACAAATGGGCGCTTCTGATCCACCTTTTCGGTACGGTGATGACGGGCGAGCTGTTCAGCCTGCTCAAGGAGCATAGTATTCTCGCCGACCTGCTCCAGGGACCGGTCGAGGTGAACGATGCGTTCAAGCAAGGCGTCCGGCGCGTGCTCGAGCGCGACATGCTCCCGGCCGACCTGTTCGGCGCGCGCGCCCAAGTGCTCCTCGGCCAGATGAACAAAGATGACGTCCCGTCGTATGTCAGCGGGCTGCTCGTCGGGACCGATGTGCGAATCGGCCTGACCTGGCCGCTCACCGCCCGCATTCCGGTCCTCGGCCGCAAGGAACTTACGCAACTCTATGCCGCGGCGATTGAGGAGGCCGGCCGCGCCGCGGTCGAGATCGATGGCGAAACCTGCTTCCTCGCCGGAATCAACGAAATCGCGAAAAGGATCGACACGTGAGCGCAAGCGAGCTGTTCCGCCATTACCTCGACCAATGCCGCGGCGTCACGCCCGGCGAGGCCGAAGCGATCGGCGACGCCATTTGCGAAGGCGGAATCCGGATTATCGAAGTGCCATTGAACTCGCCCGACCCGCTGATCAGCATCGAGCGACTGGCGAACAAGTTCGGTGACCGCGTGCTGGTCGGCGCGGGAACGGTGCTTCGCCCACCACAGGTGCGCGACGTGAAAGAAGCCGGTGGGCGAATCATCGTCTCCCCCGATACCAACGTCGACGTGATCGCGGCGACTGCGGCGGAAGGCCTTGTCGCCAGCCCCGGCTATTTCACCCCGTCCGAAGCTTTCGCGGCGATCCGCGCCGGCGCGACGGCGCTGAAGCTCTTCCCTGCCGAGGGCGCTTCGCCAGCATTACTCAAGGCGCAGCTGGCGGTGATCCCCCGCGAAGTGCCGGTCCTCGCGGTGGGCGGGATCAAGCCCGACAACATGCGGCCGTGGCGCGATGCCGGCGCTTCGGGCTTCGGTCTTGGCGGCGGGCTCTATTTACCCGGCCAGTCGCCCGGCGACACGCTCGCCAAGGCGCGCGCCTACGTCGAAGGGCTCAAACAATGAAGCCGATCCGAATCGTGATTCTCGGCTTCGGCAAAATTGCCGACGACCAGCACGTGCCCTCGATTCAAGGCAATCCGCGGTTCGAGCTGGTCGCGACGTCGAGCCGTTCGGGCGAAGGTGTCGCACAGAAGTTCACCGACTGGCGCGAGCTGATCCGCACCGTCGAGGGGCTGCAAGCGGTCGCCATTACGACGCCGCCCGAGCCGCGGTTCGAGATCGCCCGCGAATGCGCGCTCGCCGGTTTGCACTGCCTGCTTGAAAAGCCGCCGACCGCCGGCCTCGCGGAGATCGCCGCGCTCGACTGCCTCGCGCAGGCCGAGGGCATCACCCTCTTCACGACCTGGCACGCGCAGCACAATCCGGCGGTCGACGCGGCGGCCAAGGCATTGGCCGGCAAGCGCATCAAGTCGCTGGAAATTCACTGGCATGAGGACGTCCGTAAGTGGCACCCCGGCCAGCAATGGATCTGGCAGCCGGGCGGCTTTGGCGTGTTCGATCCCGGCATCAACGCTCTGTCGATCGCTACTAAAATCTTCCCCGGCGACCTGTTGGTTCAGTCGGCCGAGCTCCAGGTCCCCGAGAATGCGCAAACGCCGATCGCCGCCGACATCGTCTTCTCGAGCCCACAGGCCGACGGCCCGCTCCGCGCCAGCTTCGACTTCCGCCGCAGCGAGGACGAGGAGTGGACCATGACAATCGAGACAAGAGACGGATCGACCGTGCGGCTCGAAGACGGCGGCTCGAAGCTGATCCTCGACGGCAAGGAGCAGCGCGGCGAGGGACTCGGCGAATATCCCGATATTTACCGCGTGTTCGCCGACCTCATCGACGAACGCCGCAGCCTGGTCGACGTCGCTCCGTTTCGTCTCGTTGCCGACTGCCTGCTGGTCGGCCGCCGCACCATTGTCGAGGCCGCTCCCGGTTGATGGAGCAACTCGCGCCCGCGCGCATTTAGTCCGGGCCGCACTCGTCGACTCAACCCTGCGGCCGCGGGAAATCCGAGTGGACGTGACGACAGACGAATTGACCCAGGCCGATGAGGCGTTCGCCGGCAACCGCCTCCTCTCCACATTCTCCAGTGAGGCGCGGGCGCTGCTCGAGCCGTTCGGCGAAATGGTCGAACTATCCGGCGGCGAAACCGTGCTCGAGCGGGGGGAGCTGGTGCGCTCCAGCCTGTTCCCGGTCGGACCGACGATGATTTCGATGACGGTCGAGCTATCCGGGGGGCGTTCCGCGGAGGTCGCCTCGATCGGCCGCGAGGGCGCGGTTGGCGGGATCGTCAGCTGCGGCCACGCGCCCGCTTATTCGCAGGCGCGCGTATTGGTGCCCGGTCACGCCTTCCGCGTCTCCCTCGAAGCGCTGGAAGACGCCAAGAGCCGCTCACGCTTCATCGCCAACCTGTTCTGCCGCTTCTCGGATTATCTGCTCGCCCAGGTCATGCAGTCGGTGGTGTGCAACGCCTTCCATTCGATCCCGGAGCGCGCGGCACGCTGGCTGCTCCATGCGCAGGACCGCGCCGGCGACCGCATCGAACTCACTCAGGAAGCATTCGCCGGCCTCCTCGGCGTGCAGCGCACCACGATCAATGCGGTCGTCCAGCAGCTGGCGTCCGAGGGGCTGATCGCCACCGGCCGCGGCAATGTGTGCGTGATCGACCGGGCGGGCCTCAAGCGCCGCGCGTGCGAATGTTACGAGCGGCTGCAGCAGCATTTCGGCGCGGTCATCGGCGCCACCGGGCGCGGCAGCGGCGGCTGACCGTCAGTTGTTGGTGATGTTCGACTTCGATTTGACCACCGCCGCCTGAGCCGCGCCGCACAGCCCGTCCGCGCTGGACAATGTTATCGCGGTCCAGCCGTCGCCGGCCATCCGCGCGGTTTTCATATTCTTCACATTATATTGCGGCTTCATCTTCTGGAGATCGGGGGAGGCCGCGCCCCACTCCTTGACGAACTTGACCGGCGCATACTGGCGCTTGCCGCTGGCCATTCCGGTTGCCATGTCCCGAGGGGAGACGACATAAGATGCGTCGGTTAGCTTCCCGGCGGCGCACACCAGCTTCATCACCGCATCGTCGGCCTTGCCGTCCCCGTCGAGGTCGCCCGCTTGCACCCGAAGATACAACGGACCGCCCGACTCACCGGCAACGCCGGTGATCGCCAGCGTTTGCCAGTCGTCCATCGCCATCGTCTTTGCGTCGGGCGCAGCGGCGGCAGCTAGCAGCAGTAATGTGAGCATGGCCGGGAGAATGCGCTTGTTCAGGCGTTCAGGCAAGCAAGCGCCAGCGCAGCGTTTCGCCGGCCTGGAACGGAGCAATGCCCTCGATCTCCTGCGGCACCTCGACCTCGGCGCGTTCGAGCGTGACCGTCTCCTCATTCACGGGAAGGTCGTAGAACAGGGCGCCATTGACGGAGGCGAAGGCCTCGAACTTGTCGAGCGCGCCTTCCTCGTCGAACACGCCCGCATAGCTCTCGAGCGCATAAGCGGCGTTGAAAATGCCGGCGCAGCCGCAGGCGCTTTCCTTTGCATGGCGCGGGTGCGGCGCGCTGTCGGTGCCGAGGAAGACGTTCGGCCAACCGGAAATGGCCGCCCGCCGAACCGCTAGCCGATGCTCCTCGCGCTTGGCGACCGGAAGGCAGTAAGCGTGGGGCCGTAGCCCTCCCGCGAACAGCGCATTGCGGTTGATGATCAGGTGCTGCGGCGTGATCGTCGCGCCGACTCGTCCGGTCGCCACGAAATCGACCGCGTCCGACGTCGTGATATGTTCGAGGACGATCTTGAGCTCGGGAAAGTCGCTCGACAGCCTCGTCAGCACACGGTCGATGAACACCGCCTCCCTATCGAACACATCGACATCCGCGTCGGTGACCTCGCCGTGGACGCACAGCACCATTCCGATCCTCTCCATGCGTGCCAGCGCCGGATAGATGTTGCGGACATCGGTTACCCCGCTGGCGCTGTTGGTCGTCGCGCCCGCCGGATACAGCTTGGCCGCGACCCACACCCCTTCAGAATATCCGCGCGCGATCTCCTCCGGGTCGGTCCGGTCGGTCAAATAGCAGGTCATCAGCGGCGTGAAGCCCGGCGCCGTCGCCTCGAGGATGCGCTTGCGATAATCGCGCGCCGCGTCCGCCGCCGTGATTGGCGCGACCAGATTGGGCATCACGATCGCCCGCGCGAACTGCCGCGCGGTGTATGGCGCGACCTTTTGAAGCATCTCCCCGTCGCGCAAATGCACGTGCCA
>WNFM01210191.1_pt3 | contig 10536 bp, 9 predicted proteins | sample 5400271 | NCBI WGS metagenome assembly WNFM01 (sample SAMN13153352, study PRJNA577476) | soil metagenome | isolation source: 60 cm saprolite on Douglas fir-dominated hillslope | place: USA:California | collected 2013-09-17 | reverse complement strand
CGGCACCGTCAAGGTCGCCTCCGCCGACGGCGAATCGATCAAGGCCGCGATCAAGTGGATCAAGTCGATCGCCTCCGATCCGGAGATCGGCCAGATCTACGACGGCACCGTGGTCAAGGTGATGGAGTTCGGCGCCTTCGTAAACTTCTTCGGCGCCAAGGACGGCCTCGTGCATATCAGCCAGCTCGCGTCCAACCGCGTGCAGAAGACTTCGGATGTCGTCAAGGAAGGCGACAAGGTCAAGGTAAAACTGCTTGGCTTCGACGACCGCGGCAAGACGCGGCTGTCGATGAAGGCGGTCGACCAGGTGACCGGCGAGGACCTCGAGGCCAAGCAGAAGACCGAAGCGCCCGCACCGCGCGAGGCGGCCGGCGAGTAACTTCTTGCAAATATCGAGAACAACGAAGGGCGGCTTTTCAGCCGCCCTTTTTGTTTGACCGTAATGCGACGTACACGCCAGCGTTGGACATGAGGGCACACAATTTTGAACTCGAATTTAAGTTAAATCGTCGCGCGCGCCCGCTACGATCATGCGAACGGGGCAACCACACGCCACGGAGGCATGCTATGTCGTCACTATCCCGTCGTCGTTTTTTCAGTGCTGCTGCCGGTATCACCGCCGTCGCAACCGTGCCGCGCGCGGTATTCGCACAGGCGTCCACCGCAGCACCAGCGGCAGGTCCGTTCGTGGTGCCGCCTCTCGGCTATCCGACCAACGCGTTCGAGCCGCACATCGACGCCCGGACCATGGAAATCCACCACGACAAGCATCACGGCGCCTATGTCGCCAACCTCAACAATCTCGCCAAGACCAATCCGCAGCTCGGCACGACCCCAGTGCTGGACATACTCGGCAATCTCAACGCGCTGAATGACGACATCAAAGTCACGGTCCGCAACAATCTCGGCGGCCACGTCAACCACACCATGTTCTGGGAAATCATGGGACCGAACGGCGGCAAGCCCGAAGGCGAGGTGCTGGCCGCGATCGACCGCGATCTCGGCGGCCTGGAAAAATTCAAGACCGACTTCAACGCCGCGGGCGGACGCGTGTTCGGTTCGGGCTGGGTTTTCGTGACAGTCACGAAGGACGGCAAGCTCGCGATCGAGACCCGCCCCAACCAGGACAGTCCGATCATGGACGGCAGGCGCGTGTTATTCGGCAATGACGTCTGGGAGCACGCTTATTATCTCAACTACCAGAATCGTCGCCCGGATTACCTCAAGGCGTGGTGGAATACCGTGAACTGGAACAACATCGGCAAGCGCTATGACGCCGCGAAGGCCGGCACGCTGGGCATTTAGGTTCGCAAGGCGCGAAAAGACAGGGCGGCTTTCAGAGCCGCCCCCGGCGGCGTGTTGCGCAAAATCGACCGACCTATTCCGCATGCGGCCATTTGCCGATCAGGCCGCCGATGACGCCGCCGCCGAACAGCGCGGTCGCCGTCGAGCGCGCCGGATTGAGCGATGCGTTGGACCTGTTGAGGCTCAGATCTAGAAGCGCTTGAAGACCTTTCCGCCGAGTTCAGGCAAGGTCGTAGCGGTCCAGGTTCATCACCTTGGTCCACGCCGCCACGAAGTCTTTCACAAACTTCTCCTTCGAATCCGCGCACGCATAGACTTCCGCGAGGGCCCGGAGCTGGGAGTGCGAACCGAAGATCAGGTCGACACGGGTGCCGGTCCACTTGACCTCGTTCGTCTTCCCGTCGCGCCCCTCGTACACGCCTTCAGAGCCAGCGGACGGCTGCCATTGCGTGCTCATGTCGAGCAGGTTGACGAAGAAGTCGTTCGTCAGCGTCTCGGGCCGCTTGGTGAAGGCGCCGTGCGTGGACTGCCCGGCATTTGCGCCCAGGACGCGCAGGCCGCCGACGAGAACCGTCATCTCAGGCGCCGTCAGCGTCAGCAATTGCGCCCGATCCACCAACAGCTCCTCAGCCGACAGCCGTTGGTTGCCGCGGAGATAGTTGCGGAACCCGTCAGCGGTCGGTTCGAGCGGCGCGAAGGAGTCGACGTCGGTTTGCTCTTGCGACGCGTCCATGCGGCCCGGTGTGAAGGGGACCTTCACGTCGTGCCCGGCGCCCTTCGCGGCTTTCTCTACGCCAGCGCAGCCGGCGAGAACGATCAGGTCAGCAAGCGAAACCTTCTTGCCGCCGGACTGTGAGGCGTTGAACTCCTTTTTGATCGCTTCGAGTTTCTGAAGGACCGTCGCCAGCTGCGCCGGCTGGTTGACGTTCCAGTCCTTTTGTGGCGCGAGGCGAATGCGCGCGCCGTTCGCTCCACCGCGCTTGTCAGAGCCGCGGAACGTCGACGCCGACGCCCAAGCCGTCGAGACCAGTTGGGAAACGGACAGGCCAGACGCGAGGATTTTCGCCTTCAGAGCAGCAATGTCCTGCTCCCCGATCAGCGGATGATCCACAGCGGAGATCGGGTCTTGCCACGGCAGCGGCTCCTTCGGAACGAGTGGGCCGAGATAACGCACGATCGGGCCCATGTCGCGGTGCGTCAGCTTGAACCACGCCCGGGCAAACGCGTCTGCGAACTGATCCGGATTTTCATAGAAGCGCCTCGAAATCTTTTCGTAGGCAGGGTCCAACCGCAAGGCGAGGTCCGTGGTCAGCATGGACGGCGCGTGACGCTTTGACGGGTCGTGCGCATCCGGCACCGTCCCGGCGCCGGCGCCATTTTTCGGTTTCCACTGATGCGCACCGGCCGGGCTCTTGGTCAGTTCCCATTCGTGACCGAACAAGTTCGAGAAGAAGTTGTTGCTCCACTTCGTCGGCGTCGTGGTCCAGATGACTTCCAGGCCGCTGGTGATCGCGTCACCCCCTTTGCCCGTGCCAAATTTGCTCTTCCAGCCGAGGCCCTGCTCCTCGATGCCGGCGGCTTCCGGCTCGGGGCCCACCAGTGACGCATCGCCAGCGCCATGGGTTTTGCCGAAGCTGTGACCGCCAGCAATCAGCGCGACTGTTTCTTCGTCGTTCATCGCCATGCGCGCGAACGTTTCGCGAATATCCGTGGCCGCCGCGAGGGGATCCGGCTTGCCGTTCGGCCCTTCCGGATTCACGTAGATCAGACCCATTTGCACGGCGCCGAGAGGACCCTGAAGATCACGGACGCCGCTGTAGCGCTCGTCCGCCAGCCACTTGCCTTCGGGGCCCCAGTAGACGTCCTCTTCAGGCTCCCAGACATCCTCGCGCCCGCCGCCGAAACCGAACGTCTTGAAGCCCATCGACTCGAGGGCGACGTTGCCGGTCAGGATCATGAGGTCGGCCCAGGAGAGTTTCCGGCCGTACTTCTGCTTGATCGGCCAGAGCAACCGGCGCGCCTTGTCGAGGCTCACGTTATCCGGCCAACTGTTGAGCGGCGCGAAGCGCTGCTGGCCGGCTCCGGCGCCACCGCGGCCATCGCCGATGCGGTACGTGCCTGCGCTGTGCCACGCCATCCGAATGAACAGCGGCCCGTAGTGGCCAAAGTCGGCCGGCCACCATTCCTGCGAGTCCGTCATCAAGGCATGGAGGTCCTTGATCACGGCATTCAGGTCGAGGCTCTTGAATTCCTTGGCGTAGTCGAACGCCTCGCCCATCGGATCAGACAGTGTGGAGTGCTGGTGGAGAACCCCAAGGTTCAGCTGGTTCGGCCACCAGTCACGGTTCGCGTGTGCGCGGGTTCCGCCCGTGAACGGGCACTTGCTTTCACCATCCATGTTCTTTCCAATCGTGTTCCGCTTCTTCCTGTGTTCCGTATACTAGGATCATCAATCCTTGGAAAGTGATCCAGCTTCATCGCCAGCGTGAATTGATCTGCCGCGAGGTCTTCGCAGGCTGCGCGCTTTTTTCGGCTCGCATGACCGGGCCGCGTCGCCTACGATCGAGGGGTGGCATGGCAGGCATGCCGCGCAGCGGGGCTAGGTCATGACGCCGCCAACAATCCGTCCCGCCCGGCGGGAGGAATATGACGCGATCGCCCGGATCTGGATGAAAAGCTGGGTCTCGACCGAACTGGAACGGGCCAGCGAATTGCTGCTGGCGAAATTGCGCACGCGCGTACCGCTTGAAGTCGAAAGGGGCTGGAGCCTGTTTGTCGCCGACGATGACGGCGTGCTCGCGGCGATGCTGGCGCTGCATCTGCCCAATTTCTATCTCGACCAATTATTCGTCGCGCCGGAATATCAGGGCCAAAACCTCGGCCGGAGGTTGCTCGCGTTCACCCGAAAACATCTGCCGGATGAAATCCATTTGCGCTGCGTGCGCGAGAACGAGAAGGCTTGGCGCTGGTACGAGCGCGAGGGTTTTGTCTTTGAAAAAGAGCAGGTCGAGCCGATGACGGGATTTGTCATGAAATACTATCGGTGGAAGAGAGAGGGAACAGCCAGATGATTAAACTTTACTGGTCGCCACGCTCGCGGTCGTTTTCCGCGCTGTGGCTGATGGAAGAAACCGGACAGCCTTACGAGCGCGTGCTGACCGACATTTCCACCGGCGCGCAGAAGGCGCCCGAATATCTCGCCATCAACCCGATGGGCAAGGTGCCGGCGCTAAAAGACGGCGAGGCGACGCTCGCGGAAGCCGCCGCGATCTGCGCCTATGTCGCCGAGCGCTATCCCGAAGCGAAACTGGCGCCGCCCTTGGGCGATCCCTTGCGCGCAAAATACCTCTACTGGCTGTTTTTCGCGCCCGGCTGCATCGAGCCCGCGATGGTGCAGGTCGCGACCAAGATCGAGATGAATCCGGTCGCCGCCGGCTGGGGCGATGCGCAGCTTGTGTTCGACGTGCTCGATGCCGCCCTGGCAAAAGGGCCGTGGATCCTCGGCGAGCAATTCTCGGCCGCGGACATCGTGATCGGCGCGGGGCTCAATTTCGCGGTGCGGCTGTTGAAGATGGTGCCGGCACGCCCGTCATTCGACCGCTATATCGATCGCTGCACGGCGCGGCCGGCCTTTCAGCGCGCGAGCGTTCTGGCGGCGGGATGAGAAGACGTCAGGCAAAACAGGTGTCATCGCCCGGCTTGACCGGGCGACCCAGTACTCCAGGGACGGCAGTGATTAATCGAGGGGCCGCGGCGTACTGGATCCCCGCTGGAGCCTGTCATCCGGCCGGCCGAAGGCCGGACCGGGTGGCGGGGATGACGGCCTGTTATGGGGCCGCATATTGCGCAAGTTACGATCGCGCCTGCTATTCCGCCCCGTTCTTCAAATCTTCCGGCCGCGGCATCAGGACGATGTTGTAGCCGGAATCGACATAGTGGATTTCGCCGGTGACGCCGCCGGACAGATCGGACAGCAGATAGAGCGCCGACCCACCGAGCTCATCGAGCGTCACGCCGCGGCCGAGCGGTGAGTGCTTCTGCTGGTAGGCGAACATCGCGCGAGCGTCGCCGATGCCCGATCCCGCAAGTGTCCGCACCGGGCCCGCCGAAATCGCGTTGACGCGAATGCTGCGCGGACCGAAATCGGCGGCGAGATAGCGCACCGACGCTTCCAGCGCGGCTTTCGCTACCCCCATCACATTGTAGTTCGGCATCGCCCGCATCGAAGCGCCGAAGGTCAGCGTGATCATGGCGCCGCCGGATTGCGGCATCAGCTCGGCGGCGCGTTTGGCAATTTCGGTGAAGGAGAAGCAGGAGATCAGCATGGTGCGCGAGAAATTCTCGCGGCTGGTGTCGGCATAACGCCCCTTGAGCTCATTCTTGTCAGAGAAGCCGATGGCATGAACCAGAAAATCCAACTCGCCCCATTTGGCGCGTAACGCCTCGAAAGCGGAATCGACGCTGGCAATGTCCTCGACATCGCAGGACAAAACCGCGTCGACCGCAAGCGACTGCGCCAGCGGCTTGACGCGCTTTCCCTGCGCGTCCCCCTGGAAGGTAAAGGCAAGCTCGGCGCCCTGCGCTGCCAGCACTTTGGCGATGCCCCAGGCGATCGAATGATCATTGGCGACGCCCATGATCAACCCGCGCTTGCCCTTCATCAGGTCGTTCATCGCCCCTGCGCTTTCTCTCTCGTCATGCCCGGCCATAGCAGTCTGCCCTGCGCAGACTGCGTACACTTGTCTGCGATGCCGGGCATCCACGTCTTTCTGATCTCGCGTGGATCAAGACGTGGATGGCCGGGACAAGCCCGGCCATGACGGTAAATTGAGGTGCTCGCTCCGCGCCCAATCTCACGCATCCAGCCGCTTGAACACCAGCGTGGCGTTGGTGCCGCCGAAGCCGAAGGAGTTCGACAGCACGGTTCCCAACTTGGCGTTGTCGATGCGCTTGCGCACGATCGGCATGTCCGCGAACACCGGATCGAGTTCGGTGATATGCGCGCTTTCGCAGATGAAACCGTTGTTCATCATCAAAAGCGAATAGATCGCTTCCTGCACGCCGGTGGCGCCGAGCGAGTGCCCGGTCAGCGCCTTGGTCGCGGAAATCGGCGGGCATTTGTCGCCGGTCCCGAACACTTTTCGGATCGCTTCGATTTCCGGCGGATCGCCGGCCGGCGTCGAGGTTGCGTGCGGATTGATGTAGTCGACCTTGGTATCCACCGTCGCCATCGCCATTTTCATGCAGCGTTCGGCGCCCTCGCCCGAGGGCGCGACCATGTCGTATCCGTCGGAGGTGGCGCCGTAGCCGACGATTTCGCCGTAGATGCGCGCGCCGCGCGCCTTGGCGCGCTCGAGCTCTTCCAGCACCACCACGCCTGCGCCGCCCGCGATGACAAAACCGTCGCGGCTGATGTCATAGGGCCGCGAAGCGGTCGCAGGCGTATCATTGTATTTCGACGACATCGCGCCCATTGCGTCGAACAGCACCGACAGCGACCAGTCGAGTTCTTCGCAACCGCCTGCGAAAATAATATCCTGCTTCCCGATCTGGATGGTCTCATAGGCATTGCCGATGCAATGGTTCGACGTGGCGCAGGCCGATGAGATGGAATAATTCACACCCTTGATCTTGAACCAGGTGGCGAGCGTTGCCGACGCCGTCGAAGACATCGCTTTCGGCACCGCGAAGGGCCCGACCCGCTTCGGCCCTTTGCTGCGGGTGATGTCGGCCGCTTCCACGATGGTGCGGGCCGATGGACCGCCGGAACCCATGATGATGCCGGTGCGGACGTTGGAGACTTCCGAAGGCTCCAAACCGGCATCCTGGATCGCCTGCTCCATCGCGACGTGATTCCAGGCGGCGCCTTCGCCGAGGAAACGCATTGCGCGCCGATCGATGACACAGGCTGGATCGAGCGTCGGCGCGCCCTGCACCTGGCAGCGAAATCCCAGCTCCGCGTATTTCTCTGCGCGCGTGATGCCGGACTTCGCCTCATGGAGGCTCGCAAGCACTTCCTGGGTGTTGTTTCCGATGGACGAGACGATACCCATCCCCGTGATGACAACCCGCCTCATGATCGCCTCGCCCTGTCGTTTCCGTTTTGTGTGATGGCCGCCGTTGAACCGAACGCCGCCTCGTCGGCCGGAGCAGGTAACTTACGTTCCCGGCTGCAATGCGGCACCCTGCTTCAAGAGACCCACCCTCAGGTCCTTCGCGCGATAGATAATCTCGTCATCGGCCGAAAGCCAGCCGTCGGCGATGCCTAACCAAAGCTTCATGCGGATCACGCGTTTGATATCGACGTTGTACACAATCTTGCGCACGTTCGGCATCACCTGCCCGGCAAGCTTTAGTTCGCCGAGGCCAAGCGCCCGGCCGCGTCCCTCGCCGCCGGTCCAGCCGAGATAGAAGCCGACCATCTGCCAAAGCGCGTCGAGCCCGAGGCAGCCGGGCATCACCGGGTCGCCTTTAAAGTGGCAGCCAAAGAACCAGAGGTCCGGGTTGACATCGAGTTCGGCGCGGATCAGGCCCTTGCCATATTCTCCGCCGGTTTCCGAAATTTCGCTGATGCGGTCGAACATCAGCATCGGGGGCAGCGGCAATTGTGCGTTGCCCGGGCCGAACAGCTCACCGCGGCCGCACGCCAGCAAATCCTCGTATTCGTAACCGCTGCGCCGATTCAGCATCGTGGAAAGCCTCTTTCAAAATCCCGATGGAGCTTTTGATGCGAAATGGACCCGTTTCGCATGGGAAGCGCGTCATTTTCTTAACCTGACGCGAATAACCGCAGGTCAGGATGCCCCTGCAGCAACCGGCGCTCGCCTCTGCAAAAATCGCAAAGCTTAAGTCCGCGCGCTCTCTATCATAGGCCTCGCGGGTGGCAAAGCACCTCAAGCAGGGTAAATTGCCGCGTCCGGCCCCCGGTTCCTTCTTTACCCTGGGCCGGTTCTAGTTGCGAAAAACTTGCATGTAACAGAATTCCTTCTTATATGTCGCTGACATAGTGCAAAGATTGCTCATACGGTGCCTGACGTGGATACCAACGATAACGGTTCGGTTTTGAATGAGGACACCGCTGGTCCTGCGGCCCGCCATGCGGGACGGCAGCCGGCGCTGACCGGCTGTCCCTGGCACGACGTCAATGAAATGCTGCAGGCGGCAGGGCTGCGGCCAACCCGCCAGCGCATGGCTCTGGGCTGGCTGTTGTTCGGCAAGGGCGCGCGCCACCTCACCGCGGAAATGCTTTACGAGGAAGCGACGCTGGCCAAGGTCCCGGTGTCGCTCGCGACCGTCTACAACACGCTCAACCAATTGACCGATGCGGGGCTGCTGCGCCAGGTCAGCGTCGACGGCACCAAGACCTATTTCGACACCAACGTCTCGGCGCATCACCATTTCTATCTCGAGAACAACCACGAACTGGTCGACATTCCGGATCCGCATCTGGTGTTGCAGAAGATGCCGGAAGTGCCCGAAGGCTACGAGATCGCCCGCGTCGACATGGTCGTGCGGCTGCGCAAGAAGCGCTGACTCGTCGTCAGACTAAGACTCGTCGTCAGACTAAGATGTCATACGCGGGCTTGACCCGCGTATCCATCGATCTTCATCAAATGTTTTTGCGAAAATGGATGGATTGCCGGGTCAAGCCCCGCAATGACGGTTGAGTCAATCCACCCTCTCATCCGCGTAGACGCCCCACAACCTCTGCTGTTCGATCCAGCCATCAAAACCGTTGCCGGAGACGTGGCACCAGCCTGACGCGCAGTGCTTGACCTGGGCTACGACGCCGGCCTGCAGGCGGGCGGCGATCACGCTGGTTGGATCGGCGCTCTCATAAAGCGGCGCGAGTTCGTCCTTGCTCTTCATGGTGATGACCGCAGTGCGGCGGCCCGACAGCAGCGAGTGATAGACCCAGCCCTCGGCGCCTTCGGAATCGCGGACCCGGCGCCAGTTCTCGAATTCGGCGGTGATCTCGACCGGCAAGCCCGAGCGGGTATAGACCCAGGCGACGTCGTTATCCTTGGTCGGGCCGGCGCGGACGTTCACATGATCGGATTTGAGGCTGACATAACGCGGCACCGGCAAACCGCTGGCGGTCGGGCTTGCATCCTTTGCCGAGTATCCCGTGCTAATCGAGGCGCCCAGCAACCCACAAGCAAGCACCACGATCGAACCAAACCGCCCCAACGCCATCCACTCGTCTCCTGCCGAGATTGCCTCAACTCAAATTCTTCGAGCTGAAATACCCACCAACGCCCAAAACCCCCGTGCCCCGCCCCCGGTTGCCCCTCGGCTTCTCACTTTCGGGGTTCTTGTCTTGGCCCGGCCTTCTGCTAGAGAGGACGCAACCCAAGTGAACAAGACGAGCCCGAACGTTCCCCGGGGTACCCCGGGGAAGCATCGTGGAACCCAAGGGAAACTAAAGCAAACCCCCAAGCAGACGCCGGGACTGCGCGGCAATGGCAGTTTCGAACAACCGGGTTAACGAGGTCTGAACAGCCTCGCGAGAGCAGGACATGTCAGTTAAGAAAAAGCCTCTCGTTGTCGTCACGCGCAAACTGCCGGACTCGATCGAGACCCGCATGCGCGAGTTAAGAAAAAGCCTCTCGTTGTCGTCACGCGCAAACTGCCGGACTCGATCGAGACCCGCATGCGCGAGCTGTTCGACGCGCAGCTCAATCTCGACGATACGCCGCTGACCCACGAGCAGATCGCCTATGCCGTGCGTTCGGCCGATATCCTGGTGCCCACCGTCACCGACTTGATCAACGAAGAGCTGCTCAAGCAGCCCGAGTGCAAGGTTAAGCTGATCGCCAATTTCGGCAACGGCGTCGACAATATCGATGTGGTCGCAGCGCATGCGCGCGGCATCACCGTCACCAACACGCCGAAAGTGTTGACCGAAGACACCGCCGACATGACCATGGCGCTGATCCTCGCGGTGCCGCGGCGGCTGATCGAGGGCGCCTCCATCCTCACCGACGGCAAGAACTGGCCGGGCTGGTCGCCGACCTGGATGCTTGGCCACCGCATCGGGGGAAAACGGCTCGGCATCATCGGCATGGGTCGCATCGGACAGGCCGTGGCGCGGCGGGCGCGGGCTTTTGGGCTACAGATCCACTATCACAACCGCCGTCCGGTCGCGCCGCGCATCGCGGAAGAACTGGGCGCGACCTATTGGGAGAGCCTCGACCAGATGCTGGCGCGGATGGACATCATCTCCGTGAA
>WNFM01189094.1_pt1 | contig 10537 bp, 8 predicted proteins | sample 5400271 | NCBI WGS metagenome assembly WNFM01 (sample SAMN13153352, study PRJNA577476) | soil metagenome | isolation source: 60 cm saprolite on Douglas fir-dominated hillslope | place: USA:California | collected 2013-09-17 | reverse complement strand
TGGTTGCGGGACGGCGGGACCGAGATTCGGGATCCCGAAGCCCGACAGAGTGCCGCGATCGCAGCGGAAGCAGCCCGCTACCAGGCCGAGGTTCGGGACTCGCGGCGGCAGGAGATCCTCGGCCGCCTGAATCCCGAGCAGGCGAGGGCGGTCACGACGACCGACGGGCCCGTCCTCATCCTTGCCGGCGCAGGCTCGGGCAAGACCCGCGTCCTTGCGCATCGGATCGCGTATCTCGTCGGTGTGGTAGGCGTGCCCCCGTTCCGAATCCTCGCGGTGACGCTCACGAACCGGGCTGCGCAGGAGCTGCGCGAGCGGATCATCAAGCTCATCGGCGAGCCGGGCCGGGAGGTCGAGGCGGGCACGTTTCACTCGCTCTGCGCACGGGTCCTCCGGCGCGACGGCGGCGCGATCGGGATCGACCGGCGCTTCGTCATCTACGACACCGAGGACCAGGTCGCGCTCATGAAGCGCCTCCTCCGCGAGGAGGGCCTCGACGCGAAGGGCGAGACGCGTCCCCAGGGGATCCTCGGCGCGATCAGCCGGGCCAAGAACGACATGCAGGACCCGACCGAGCTGCCGCCGCTCCGCCTGGCGACCGGCGCGATGCTCCAGATCGCCCGCCTCGCCGGGCTCTACCAGGCCGGACTGCGCGACGCCAACGCGCTCGACTTCGACGACCTCCTGCTCGAGGCCGTCCGCCTGTTCCACGAGTCACCTGAGGCCCTCGCCCGCTACCAGGAGCGCTGGCGCTACCTCCACGTCGACGAGTACCAGGACACGAACCGGCCCCAATACCTCTGGATCAAGGCCCTGGCATCGAAACACCGCAACCTCGCCGTCGTCGGCGACGACGACCAGTCGATCTACGGCTGGCGCGGCGCCGACATCCGGAACATCCTCGAGTTCGAGCGCGACTGGCCCGACGCGACGGTCGTGAAGCTCGAGCAGAACTACCGCTCGACCCAGCTCATCCTCGACGCGGCCCACGCGGTCGTGTCGAAGAACGTCGCCCGGACCGACAAGAAGCTCTGGACCGACCAGGCCGGCGGCCGTCCGATCGAGCGGTTCGAGGCCTACAACGAGGAAGAAGAGGCAGAGTGGATCGCCCGGCGCGTTGAAGAGCTCAGCGGGGGTGGGGGATCGGCGCTCACGCGACGCGCCGACGACGGCGCGACCCGCTTCAGCCTCCGCGACATCGCGGTTCTGTACCGAACCAACGCCCAGTCGAGGGCGATCGAGGAGTCGTGCCTTCGATACGGCATCCGCTACCAGGTCGTCGGCGGGACCCGGTTCTACGCCCGGCGCGAGGTCAAGGATGCCCTGGCGTACCTCCGGATCCTCCGGTCCGACACGGACGCCGTGAGCTTCGAGCGGATCATCAACGTCCCGTCCCGCTCCATCGGCGACAAGACGATCGGCGCGATCCGGACGATCGTCGCCCGGGACGGGATCACGTTCTGGCACGCCCTCGAGCGGGCCAGCGAGGGCGAGGTCGCCGAGCTGGCTGGGCGCACGCGAGCGTCGATCGGTGATTTCGTGGGGCTGGTCCGACGGCTGCGTTCGCGGGTCGGGGTGTTGCCGCTGCCCGAGCTCATGGACGACATCCTCGAACGCTCGGGCTATCGGGCGATGCTCGCCGACGGCACGGAGGAGGGAGAGGACCGCTGGGCGAACCTCCTCGAGCTGCGCGAGGTCACCACGCGCTACGACGACCTCTCGGCCGAAGATGCCCTCGATCGGCTCCTCGAGGAGACGGCGCTCGTCGCGGACCAGGACAGCTACGAATCCGATGCCGAGAAGCTTTCGCTCATCACGCTCCATGCCGCAAAGGGCCTCGAGTTCGACGTCGTCTTCATCGCCGGCCTCGAGGAAGGCCTCTTTCCAACCGGCCGGGCGATCGAGGCCGAGGCGGGCTTCAACCCCGACCCGCGGCCGATGGAGGAGGAACGCCGCCTCGCGTACGTCGGGATGACGCGCGCGAAGCAGCGCCTGTACCTGTCGCACGCCTGGCAACGGGCAACCCGCCGGACGGGCAGCTGGATGGCCGAGCCGTCGCGATTCCTGCTCGAGATTCCGCCCGGGCTGATGAGCGGCCCGCGCCTGGGTGGCCTCGCGGCAGATGGCGACGCCGAGGTGCCCGACGACCTGAACCTCGTGTTCGGCCGTGGGGCGACGCGGTTCGGGCGCGCGATCCGGCCCGGCGGCGCGGCCTTCCGAGAGGGAAGCGGGCGGCCCGGGGGACCCCGGCCGGGCGAGCCGTTTCGACCGTCGCGGGACCTTGCCGCGAAACGTGAAGCGTTCGCCGGCGGTGCCCGATCCGGGACCTTCGGGCGACGGTTCCAGGAATCGTGGGAGGACGAGGCGGGCGACGCGAGCGACGCGCCGGCGGACGATGGGGTCGAGGCCGGGGAGCGCCCGGCGAAGGTGGCCCGGCCCCTGGCGGCCCGGCCGGTGATCCCGGGCGAGCGTCGCTACCGCGACGGCGACCGCGTTCGCCATGACCGCTGGGGTGACGGCATCGTCGTCACCTCGAAGCTGACCCGGAGCGACGAGGAGGTCACGGTGGCGTTCCGCGATCCCCAGGTCGGTCGAAAGACCGTCCTCGCGTCCCTCGCCGGGCTCCAGCTCGTCGGCTAGCGGTTCGCTGCTAGGCTCCCGCCGTGGCCACGACCCCATCGGCTGGCGACCTCGCGTCGGTCGTCAACCTGCTCGATTTCGAACGGCTGGCCAGGACTCGGATGGAGCCCGCTGCATTCGAGTTCGTCGCCGGTGGCGCCGGCGACGAGACGTCCCTCGCCGAGGCCCTCGAGGCGTGGCGTCGCTACCGCTTCGTGCCGCGCGTGCTCGTCGACGTCCGACGCATCGACCTCCGAGGGCGGTTCCTCGAGCGCGAAGCGACGCTCCCGATCGGGATCGCCCCGATGGCCGGGCAGGCGATGGCCCACCCCGACGCCGAGGCCGCGATGGTCCGCGGAGCGGGCGCGGCCGGGCTCCCGATGATCCTGTCGACGTCCGCCTCGCTGTCGCTCGAGGCCGTCGCCGAGGCCGGCCCGACGACGGACCGGCTCTTCCAGCTCTACCTCGTGGGAGACCTCGGTTACACGCGCTCGCTCGTCGAGCGGGCCGCGGCCGCAGGCTACCGGGCGATCGTCCTGACGGTCGACTTGCCGGTCCTCGGCTATCGCGATCGCGACCGCCGCTCCGGCTTCGGGCTGCCGCCCATGCCGATGGTCGACGGCTCCAGGGGGACAGCAGCTGAGGCCCGCGAGGATCGCTACGCCGGCCTCGACCGGCAGCGCGAGCTCGGGCTCACGTGGGACACGCTCGCGGAGATCCAGACATGGAGCGATCTGCCGTTGGTGCTGAAGGGTGTCCTCTCGCCGGCCGACGCCCGGCTCGCTGTGGAGACCGGCGCCGCGGCCGTGATCGTCTCGACCCATGGCGCCCGCCAGATCGATCGGGTCATCGCCTCGGCCGATGCGCTGGGAGGGGTGGTCGAGGCCATCGGCGGGCGGGCCGAGGTCTGGGTCGACGGCGGGATCCGGCGCGGCATCGATGTAGCGGTCGCGCTCGCCCTCGGAGCGGACGCCGTCCTGATCGGGCGGCCATTCTTTTGGGCCCTCGCCGCCGGTGGTCAGGCCGGCGTCGAACGGGCCGCCTCGATCCTTCGCGAGGAGCTCGAGATCGGCCTCGCCCTCCTCGGTTGCACCTCGATCGGTGACCTCGGGCCGGCCCTGCTCGTCCAAGGGGCGTGACCGCGCCTGGGGGTTATCGGCGAGCGACCCAATCGGTGCGCGACAGGCGATAGAGCACGTGCGGCCGAAGCGGGTGTCCGACCGGGATCGACGGGTGCTCGAAGTCGCCGGCGTGATCGCGGGTCATGCCAATTCGCTCCATCACCCGCTGCGACCGCTCGTTGCCGACCGCGGTCCAGGAGAGGATCTCCGCCCGCCCGGCAGTCTCGAAGCCGAACCCGAGGGCCGCAACGGCCGCTTCGGTCGCATAACCGGAGCCCCAGGCGGCGGGGCCGAAGCGCCAGCCGATCTCTACCGCTGGCGTGAATGGGGCCTCGAACGTGTGGAGCGCCAGCCCGGTAAACCCGAGGAACTGTTGATCCACCGTGCGCTCGACCGCCCACAACCCGTAGCCATTGGCGGTCCAGCCCGCCCGGATCCGCTCGACTAGCCGATCACTCGCCTCGCGGCTCAGCGGAGCGACGAAGTACTCCATCACCAGCGGGTCCGCGTTGAGCGCCGCGAACGGCTCGAGATCCGCCTGGCGCCACTCACGCAGGAGCAACCGTTCGGTCCGGATGCGGGGAATCGGCGCGTCGACCTCCATCCCGACATGGTGCCGGAACGGCTCGTATCCTCGGAGCCGTGACCGAGACCCTCCCGGTGGACGCCGCCCTCGTCGACGAGGCAGCGGCCCTCAAGCCCGACGCGGCGACTCGCCGCCATGCCGAGCTGGTCGCCATCCTCGACGAGGCGAACCGCCGCTACTACCTCGACGACGCCCCGGCGATCTCGGATGCCGAGTACGACGCCGGGCTGCGCGAGCTGGTCGCGATCGAGGCGGCGTTCCCGGCCCTGATCACGCCGGACTCACCGTCCCAGCGGGTCGGCGCCGTTCCGGCCGGGACCTTTTCCGAGGTTGCCCACCGGCGGCCGATGCTGTCGCTTTCGAACGCGTTCAGCCACGACGAGCTGCGGGCGTTCGACGCGCGGGTGAGGAAGGGCCTCGGCCTGCCGGCCGCACCCGAACCAGCATCGGACCTCCGCTACGTCGCCGAGCTGAAGATCGACGGCCTCGCGATCTCGCTTCGCTACGACCGTGGCCGGTTCGTCCAGGGCGCCACCCGCGGCGACGGCAATACCGGCGAGGACGTCACCGCCAACCTGCGCACGATCGAGGCCCTGCCTGAGCGGCTCACCGAGCCGGCCACGCTCGACGCGCGCGGCGAGGTCTTCATGCCGAAGGCCGAGTTCGCCCGGATCAACGAGGCCCGCGAGGCGGTCGGCCTGGCGACGTACGCGAACCCACGTAACAGCGGCGCCGGCTCCCTGCGCCAGATCGACCCGGCGGTGACCGCCGAGCGGCGCCTGTCGTCATGGATCTACCAGCTCCTGGAGGACGATGCGAGCCCGATCGGGGCGACCAGTCAGTCCGCAGCCCTCGACCGGCTGGCCACGCTCGGCTTCCCGGTGAACCCCGAACGTGAAACGGTCCCCGACATCGAGGCCGCGATCGGCTTCACCGAGCGCTGGCGCGAGAAGCGGCACGGCCTGCCGTACGAGACGGATGGCGTCGTCATCAAGGTCGACGCCTTCGCCCAGCAGGAGCGGCTCGGGATCGTCTCGCGGGCGCCGCGCTGGGCGATCGCCTACAAGTTCCCGCCCGAACAGGTCGAGACGGTTCTCGAGGACATCGTCGCGTACGTCGGCCGGGTCGGGACGCTCACCCCGGTCGCGTACCTGCGCCCCGTCAAGGTGGCCGGCTCGACCGTCGCTCGGGCGACCCTTCACAATCTCGACGAGATTCGCCGCAAGGACATCCGGATCGGCGACACCGTGGTCCTCCAGAAAGCCGGCGACGTCATCCCGGAGGTGGTCGGGCCGATCGTCGAGCGGCGGACCGGTGCGGAGCGCGAGTTCGACATGCCCGCGGCGTGCCCCGTCTGCGGAACCGGGATCGTCCAGGACGAGGGCGCCGTTCGGCACTACTGCCCGAATCTTGCCTGTCCGGCGCGGGTCTCCCAGGAGTACGGCCACTTCGTCGCGGCCATGGATATCGAGGGCGCCGGCTGGAAGAGCCTCCAGCAGCTCCTCCAGACCGGGCTCGTGAAGACGCGAGGGGACTTCTTCCGGCTCACCGTCGAGGACCTCGAGGGCCTCGAGCGCTTCGCCCGCAAGAGCGCCGAGAACCTCCATGCGAACATCCAGAAGGCCCGCCGCCGACCGCTCGAACGGCTGATCGCCGCGCTCGGCATCCCACAGGTCGGCTGGACAACCGCGATCGAGCTCGCGCCGTGGCTCGCCGCGGAAGTGCCGCCCGGTGATGACTGGCTGACGCGCGCCGCGGCGGAGCTCCAGCGGATCGCCATCGAGGCCCCGGAGCGCTTTCAGGAGATCGAGGGCGTCGGCCCGACCGTGGCGGCTGCACTCGCGGCGTGGTTCGGGCCCGACGGGGATGGCCGGGCGATCCTCGAGGACCTGGCCGATGCCGGCGTCGATGTCGTGCTGCCCGCGCCGCGCGTCGCGAGCGCCGATACAGGCGTGACGGGCCCGCTGGCCGGCAAGACCGTGGTCGTGACCGGAGCGATCGAAGGCTTCAGCCGCGAAGAGGCCGAGGCCGCGAAGCGCGCGGCGGGCGGCAAACCTGTCGGATCCGTGTCGAAGAAGACGGACTACGTGGCTGCCGGCCCCGGCGCCGGCTCCAAGCTCGCGAAGGCGGAGGAGCTCGGCATCCCGATCCTCGATGCAGCCGGGTTCCGCGCGTTGGTAGGAGGCGATTCGTGACGAGCCCCGATCCCGTCCGTGAGGCGCAGGCCTACCAGCAGAGCCTGCTCGACGCGCTCGGGGATGACGATCCCGCCGAAGCCCAGGCGACGACCCCGGATCGGATCCGCCGGCTCATCGCGGCGGCGGGACCGGACATCCGGACACGACCGGCGGCCCGGGAGTGGTCGGTCCTCGAGTGCATCGGCCATGTCACCGACGCCGAGACGGTCATGAGCGCCCGCTACCGCTGGGTCCTCGCCCACGACGAGCCAGAGCTCATCGGCTACGACCAGGACCTGTGGGTCGACGGCCTCCGCCACAACGAGGACGACCCCGCCGACCTCCTCGCGGTGTTCGAGGTGCTCCGGATCGCGAACCTGGCGCTCTGGGGCCGCAGCTCGCCCGAACAGCGGGCGCGGGTCGGGTTGCACCGCGAGCGGGGGCCGGAGAGCTTCGACCTCATGTTCCGGCTGCTCGGCGGTCACGATCGGGTCCATCTCGATCAGGCGGACCGAGCGCTCGCGGCGGTCCGGGGGCGCTGAGCGGCGCGATCCGGCCGGAGGCTATCGGCCGCGGCGGTCGGTCAGCTCGTCCGCCGCGGTCGTGAGGCGGGCCAGCTCGTCCGGCGACAGCTCGAGGTCCGCTGCGCGGACATTCGATTCCAGTTGCTCGATCGTCCGGGCGCCCGGGATCGCGACGACGTTCGGGTGGGAGATGAGCCACGCGAGGGCGACCTGGGCCATCGTCGCCTCGTGGGCCGCAGCCACCTTACGGACCACGTCCCGGACGGTCGCGAGCTGCCTCGCCTGGGCCGAGCCGAGGACCCGCCGGATCCACCGAGCCGTGTTCATCCGTCGTCGGTGGTCGCCGGTCAGGAGGCCCTGCCCGAGTGGGCTGAACGCGATGACGATCCGATCGTTCGCCTGCGCGTGGGGGAGGTGGTCGCGGGTCGGACCTGACCTGGCGAGGCTGAACTCGACCTGGTTCGAGAGGATGGGCCGTCCAAGCGACCGCTCCATGGCCTGCCATCGACCGAGGGAGTGGTTGCTCACGCCAACGTGCCTCGCGATCCCGAGATCCAGGACACGGCGGAGCCCGGCTGCCTGCTCACGGACCGGCACGAATGGGTTCGGCCAATGGAGCTGGTACAGATCGATCGCGGCCACCTGGAGGCGGCGCCGAGAGCGTTCGGCGTGATCGACCATGACCGCGCGGATCGGGAGGAGCGGCGTGAACTTCGTGGCAACGAACGGGTCCCGCACGGCGTCACGCAGGGCCGAGCCCACGATCAGCTCCGACGCGCCGCTGCCGTAGGCCTCGGCGGTGTCGATGAGGGTGACCCCGAGCTCGAGGGCTCGCTTCAGGATCGCCGGTGCGACGGTCCGGGCGTAGTCCAGCCCGTAGCCCCACTCACCGGTCCCGAACTGCCAGGTGCCGAGCCCGATCGCCGACACCCGCACCCCACCGGCCTCGACGTATCGCATGGGCGTGATCCTACCTTCGGCTAGGCGAGGCGCTCGAGGCCGATGCGTGCGCGCATCGTCAGCCCATCGCGTGGTTGAACTGGCCCCAGATCCAGTCGGGGCGCCAGCGAAGGGCCTCGCCGCGGACGAGGCGCGGCGCGCTCCACACCGAATGAAGGCCCTCGCTCTCCAAGCGGGCGAGGCCCGCTGCGTTCTCCTCGAGGACGCCGACCCGAACTCGACCACCGGGCCCGGCGGCCAGCCGGCGCGCGTCGAGGATCCGCAGCGCATCGTCGGGATTCGTCGCGATCGTGGCACCGCCGCCCCACGGGGCGCGGACGACGAAGCCCACGACCGTCCGGTCCGCCCCGGCCAGGACCTTCGCCGACGACACGGCCGCGAAGCGGCGGTGCGCGTGGGCGCGGTCCTCGCCGGTTGCCGCTCGATCGAGCGCGACGATCGCCTCGAGGTCCGTCGGCTGATACGGTCGGACGGCCCGGACCTCGGAGTCGCCCCGTGATTCCTCCTTGGACGCCAGCCCCGGCGCCTCCAGGATTCGATAGTGCGTCTGAAGCTCGAACCCCAGGCGCTCGTACAGCGGCAGGCCCTCGGACGTCGACACGAGGACGAGCGTTCGGCACCCGGCGGCTTCAAGCTCGGCGCAGACAGTCTCTGTCAATGCCCGCCCGAGGCCCGCTCGGCGGCGGTCCCTCGCGACGAAGATCGTGCCGACCCACCCGACCGCGCCATTGGCCGTGCCGACGCCGGTCCCGATCAGCACGCCGTCGAGCTCCGCCACGACGGGGCGGCATTCGGACTGGCTCGTCGCGAACTCGAACCAGGTCCGACGATCGCCCCAGTCCTCATGGAGGATCAGGGCCGTCGCGGCTTCCACGTCAGCTGCGGTCATCGGCCGGATCCGTGGCGCGGTCACAGCGACCTCTCGCCGTAGAGGGCATGGCACGCCTTCGAAGCGATGCATCGGTGATCCCAAGGCTCGCCCGAGCCGGGCAGGACCGGGCCGCAGCCGCGACAGGTCGACGTCACCGCCGGAGGATGCCACGCGGAGGCCCTCGGCTATCATCCGCCGGTGGCCGGCCTGACTCGCTCCGACGTCGAGCACGTCGCGTACCTCGCCCGCCTCGGGCTGACGGCAGCCGAGCTCGACGTGCTCGAGGGCCAGCTCAACCACATCCTCGACCAGTACGCGAAGCTGGCCGAGCTCGACACGTCGGCGATCCCGCCGACAGCCCAGACGATCGAGCTCGAGAACATCCTCCGCGACGATGTCGTGACGCCGTCGCTGCCGGTCGAGGCGGTCCTCGGCAATGCGCCGGCCCGATCAGGCGACTTCATCCTCGTGCCGCCGATCCTGGGTGGCGAGTGAGCGATCCGACCCGGCTCTTCGGCCACGAGATGGCCGCTCGCCTTCGCGCCCGCGAGGTCTCCTCCCGTGAGCTGACCGAGACGCACCTCGCCGCCGCCGAGCGCCAGAACCGGGCGCTGAATGCATGGCTCACGATCGATCGCGACCGGGCTCTCGCGGAGGCCGATGCCGCGGACGCTCGACTTGCCGAGGCGCGCGCCACCGGGCCTGAGGCGGTCGCCGTGCTCCACCCGCTGCTGGGGCTGCCCGTCGCCCTGAAGGATCTTGTGTCCGTGAAGGGCGGCCAGTGCACCGCCGGCTCGCGAATCCTCGAGGGCTACGTCGCGCCGTACGACGCCCACATCACAGAGCAGCTGCGGGCGGCCGGCGCCGTGATCCTGGGCAAGACGAACATGGACGAGTTCGCGATGGGCTCCTCGACGGAGCACTCGGCGTTCGGCCCGACCTCGAACCCGTGGTCGCTCGACCGGGTGCCCGGCGGCAGCAGTGGCGGCTCCGCGGCGGCGGTGGCGGCGTACCAAGCGCCGTTCGGGATCGGGACGGACACCGGCGGCTCGATCCGCCAGCCGGGCGCGCTCTCGGGGATCGTCGGGATGAAGCCGACGTACGGCCGGGTCAGCCGCTACGGGATCGTCGCGTTCGCCTCGTCGCTGGACCAGATCGGTCCGCTCACCCGCGACGTCCGGGACGCCGCGGCGCTCCTGCACGCGGTCGCCGGTCGCGACGAGCGCGACTCGACCTCGGCGCCAATCCCGGTGCCCGACGACCTCATCAACCTGCCGGCCTCCGACGACGAGGCGGCGAGCTGGCTCAAGGGCAAGCGCTTCGGGCTGCCGAAAGAGTACTTCGTCGCAGGCATGGAGCCCGGTGTCGAGGCCGCCGTTCGGACCGCCGTTTCGGCCCTCGAGGCCGCGGGCGCCCGGATCGAGGAGGTGAGCCTGCCCCACACCGACTACGGCCTCGCGACCTACTACATCGTCGCGCCCGCCGAGGCGTCGGCGAACCTCGCCCGGTACGACGGCGTCCGATACGGCCGCTCGATCCGGCTCGAGGGCGGCGACTTCATCGCCGACTACCTCGCGACCCGGGGCGACGGCTTCGGCGCCGAGGTCAAGCGTCGGATCATGCTCGGGACATACGCGCTGTCGGCTGGCTATTACGACGCGTTCTACTTGAAGGCCCAG
>WNFM01047145.1_pt2 | contig 10538 bp, 7 predicted proteins | sample 5400271 | NCBI WGS metagenome assembly WNFM01 (sample SAMN13153352, study PRJNA577476) | soil metagenome | isolation source: 60 cm saprolite on Douglas fir-dominated hillslope | place: USA:California | collected 2013-09-17 | reverse complement strand
GACCGGCAGGGTGGTCTCGTGCCCCAGCATCACCATGCCGAGCGAATCGCCGACCAGCAGGACTTCGACGCCGGCTTCATCCAGCAAGCGCGCGGTCGGATAGTCGTACGCGGTGAGACAGGTAATTTTTGTGGTGTCTTGCGGACTGAGGGTTTTTCTGAGGAGCAGCGATGGCACGGTGATCTTGCCGTCGCCGAATTTGTTCGGAACGCTCATCTTGGCCTCCGGTGCCGCTCTCTGCTTGCAAGATGCAGCCCTGTACCAATAGAAATCCTAGCAGAAAATGTGGTTGTTCGCATCTTCGCGGTGGGGCACGCCTAGTTCACCCGCAGGTGGTCGACCAACTTTTCGCATTCTTCAGCCATTTGCTTGAGGCCGCCTTGGTCGTTTCACTGTTCTTGCTGTTTCCGGCGTCCTAACCAGTTGTGTTTTGTGGTGCTTGAGTGCGGCCCTTCCACTGGCCGCCACGGCCTAGCCAGTAGCGGACTGCGGAGAGCAGCGTGGCGTAGGTGTAGAAAAGCGCCGCCAGCGGCAGCAGTAATCCCCATATTGGCCGCAAACGGTAAAACGCTACGGTAGGCAGGAATGACGCGGTCATCAGGCACCATGCCAGCAGCGCAAACGGCCAAACGTGGATGTCTGGAGAAAAGGTCAGGGCCACGGGAAGCACAAACGTCAGGGTCATTCCGAGGAGAGTGCCAAGAAGCTGAAACACTGAATAATGGAGTTGGGTGAACGCGGTGCGAGCGATCATGTCGCGAATTTCAGAAAACGTTTGGTAGGAGCGCAGGCTGTGGCCCGCGCGCGTCAGCCCCATCCAGATCTTTCCGCCGGATTTCTTCACGGCGCGTGCTAAGGCGCAATCGTCAATCACTTCGCCACGGATTGCAGCGATGCCGCCGGCACGTTCCAGGGCGGTGCGGCGAAGCAACATGCAGCCTCCCGCGGCGCCGGCTGTTTTCGAGCCGGATTGCGCAATCCAGCGCGGAGGGTAAAGCATCAGGAAAAAGTAGAGAAACGGGGGAATTAACAAGCGCTCGGCGGATGTTTCCGCTCGCAACAAGACCATCAACGAAGTCAGATCGAGCGAATCAGCTTGCGCGCGAGAAATCAGATGCCGCAGGGTGTCGGGCGCATGAACAACGTCTGCATCGGTGAACCAGAAGAAGTCGGGTGTAAAAGTGCTCGACTCAGCAACTCCGGTATCGAGCGCCCAGAGTTTGCCCGTCCAGCCACTTGGCAACTCTGGAGCAGCGACTACGCGAACGCGAGATGTCGCGTCTGCCTGCTGCGCCGCGCGGCGGGCGAGTTCCGCGGTGCCATCGTCGCTATGGTCATCGACGACCACAACGACAAATTCACCGGCATAGTCCTGCAAGGCCAGCGATTGCACTACGGTTTCAATGGACCCAGCTTCATTGCGCGCAGGAATTACAGCGACGACGTGCGGCCATTGTGGTGGAGCCAGGAATTGCCCGTGATCGGAATCAAACTCCCACGCTCGCCAGAAATTTCCCCAGGCAAAAAACAGAACGACCCAGATGAGTAACACCAGCAGAGAAATGAGAAATAACATCAAGACCGAGGCGGCTAAGCCAGATCCTCTTTTCGAATCGGCAGCCGCCGTACGCGCTTTTTGGTGAGCGCGTAAATGGCGTTGCAAACGGACGCGGCGACGACCGGCAGGCCGGGTTCGCCAATGCCGGTGGGCTCTTCGCTGCTGTTAACGATGAAAATTTCAGTTTTGGGAGCGTCAGCGATCTTGGGCATCTTGTACTGATGAAAATTGGTTTGCTCCACGGCGCCGCCCTTGATGGTGATGGCGTCATGCATCGCGGCGGAAAGGCCATAGATCGCGGCGCCTTCCACTTGCGCGCGAATGCCGTCGGGATTGACCGGACGCCCACAATCGACCGCATAGACCAGGCGGTCTATTTTTGGCAGGCCGTCTTTCATGCTGACTTCCGCGACGGCAGCCGTGTAGGTGTTGAAGGAATAGTAGCCGGCGATCCCGCGCGCGACGCCTTTGGGAAGCGGTGACCTCCAGCCGGCCTTCTCCGCCGCTAATTTCAAAACGCCTTTCAGCCGCGCGGTATCGAGCGGTTTGCCTTCCTTGGGATCGGTGAAGTCGGGGACCTTGCGGTCGGCGCCGATGGAGCGAAGTCGAAATTCGAGCGGGTCGGCTCCGGCTGCCGCGGCAAGTTCGTCGACAAAACATTCCACCACAAAGCCGCTGGTGGAGTGTTCGACAGAACGCCACCAGGCGCGCGGCACGCCGGACTTCGCCAGCGTGTATTCCACCCGATAGTTCGCCGCTTGATACGGAATAAATGCTGCGGTCGCGAACTCCGAGTTTTCCGGAGTTTCTGCGCCCTTGGGACTCCACATTGCGTCGATGGAAGTGGAAGTTTGGAAATGTTTCCAGGCGGCGATGTTTCCTTTGTCGTCGAGCGCGCCGGAAAATTGGTGGTAAGAAGCCGGGCGATAAAAATCGTGCTGCATGTCGTCTTCGCGGGTCCACAGAACCATCACCGGAGTTCCGGTATGCTTGGAGACTTGCGCGGCTTCCAGCACGAAGTCGGCCATGTATCGGCGGCCGAATCCGCCACCCATCAGCGTGGTATTCACCTTGATCTTGTCTTTCGACAGTTTACTGACGTTGGCGATGATGTCGAGCGCCCATTGCGGGCCCTGCGTGGGAATCCAGGCTTCGGCGCTATCCGGGCGGATATGAACCGTACAGTTCATCGGCTCCATGGTGGCGTGCGCGGCGAACGGGAATTCGTAGGTGGCTTCGATTTTTTTGGCGGAAGCAGCAATCGCAGCGTTGGCGTCTCCATCATTGCGAAAGACTTTGCCCGGTTTTGCGGAGTTGTCGAGCATTTGCTGGTGGAGGGACGCCGAGGATTCGTTAACGTTGGGTCCCTCGTCCCAGGTAATTTGTAACGCTTTGCGTCCTTGCATAGCGGCCCAGGAATTGTCGGCGACGACGGCGATGCCGCCCGCGCTGAACGCGCCGGTGTCCACGCGCTCGATTTCGAACACGTCGCGAACACCAGCGACGCTCTTGGCTTTGCTGGCGTCGAACGATTTTACTTTTCCGCCGAAAATCGGGCAGCGAGCCACAACCGCATACTGCAGGCCCGGAACACGGGAATCGATGCCGAATTTTGCGGTGCCATTGGTTTTTGCGGCGCCCTCAAAGCGTGGGGTGGCTTTGCCAACGATGGTGAAATCGTCGGAATTCTTGAGGGGTACCGTGTTGAGGTTGGGGATGGGCAACCTGGCGGCGTCATCGGCAAGCTGGCCGTAGGTGAGGAAATTGTTGCGTGCGCCATGCAGCACGCCGCCGTTGCTGGCCTTGCAGGTATTGGGATTCACGTTCCATCGCGCGGCAGCTGCGGCGATGAGCATCTCGCGCGCGGCGGCTCCAGCGCGGCGCATCGGCAGCCAGCATCCGGCCACGCTGCCGCTGCCACCAGTACCGTGGTCATAGATTTCGGGATTGGTGGGCGCCTGTTGCACGACGATGTTCCTCCAATCGACCGAAAGCTCCTCCGCCAGAATCATTGGCACCGCGGTCATGATTCCTTGCCCCATCTCCGATTTTTCCAGGATCAGCGTTACGCGGTTGTCCGGCGAAATGTGCACCCAGGCATCAAACGGGTTGGGCGTTTTCTTCTCTTGCTGTTGCGCGGAATCCTGGGCGGCAGCGGTGCTGACGCGGAATCCGATCCACAGCCCGGCGCCAACCACGGCCCCGGTTTTCAGGAACTCGCGACGGTCTAGAATCAGCGTCGACATAGCACACCTCTATTTTTGAGATCGGATCAAGAAATAACTACGCGGACTTGCCGTGCCCGGACTGAATCTCTGCCGCACGGTGAATAGCCTTGCGGATGCGCTGGTAGGTTCCGCAACGGCAAATGTTGCCGCTCATAAAGTCGTCAATTTCCGCGTCAGTCGGGCTGGCTTTTTTCGAAAGCAGCGCCGCCGCCGACATGATCTGCCCGCACTGGCAGTATCCGCACTGCGGAACGTCCACCTCAATCCAGGCCTGCTGCACCGGATGGCTGCCGTCCGCCGAAAGCCCTTCAATGGTTGTGATTTTCTTTCCTGCGACTGCCGAAATCGGCGTAATGCATGACCGCGTGGCTTCGCCGTTGATATGCACGGTACACGCTCCGCACAGCGCCATCCCGCAGCCAAACTTCGTGCCGGTCATATTCAGCGTGTCGCGCAACACCCACAACAGCGGCATCTGGGGGTCGACTTCCACCGATTCGGATTTCCCGTTGAGTGTAAAACTGATGGCCATAAAAACCTCCGCGCGAGCCCAAAACCCACGCCCACATCGTAACTCAATCGGCTTTATACGAAAAGCCGTATGAAACACCGACTGCCGCCCGCTTTTTCAGGGAATTAGACGCGCGGCTTCACTGAGCGTGAGCTACTTCGGGGGTCTTGGTCGGTCCGACCGGAGGCTCAGGCTCAACCCCGCGCCAGCCGACCGGACGCCCGCGCACCGCTTCCTTCACCGACCGGAACAGCACTACGTACATCAACTGGCGGTAATAGAATCGCTGCAGCAATACCGGAACCAGCAGCGTCCAGTCCTCGTCGCGCTCCAGCGCAAAAGCCACCACGCAGGTCAGCACATCGATCAACAGGAATCCCAGGAAGAACAGCATCGACCGCTGCAAATTCGCGGTCACAAACGCCATTTGTGGCATCCACGAAATATGCAGCTGCATCAACCCCCAGATTAAAACCGATCCGAAAAACAGCAGGTCAATCAGCGGCGAGACCAGCGGCAGTACCAGCTGAAACACAAAAATATTCGGCAACGCAATCCAGCCCAGTGTCCCGTATTTGCAACGTGTCGCGATGCTTCCAGAACGATTGCAGCGTGCCAAACGTCCAGCGGAACCTCTGTCGGACCAGCCCCCCGGCCGTCTCCGGAGCTTCGGTCCACGCGATAGCTCGCTCTTCATAACTCACGCGCCAGCCCAGCCGCCGAATCGCCACGGTGAGGTCCGCATCCTCGGCAACCGTGTCCGCGGTGATACCGCCTGCTGCTTCAATGGCCTGTTTGCGCCACGCCCCCAGTGCGCCGGGAACCACGGTGATGCAATTCAGCAGATCGAAGGCGCGCTTCTCCATATTCTGGCTGGTGATATATTCCAGCGCCTGCCAGCGGGTCAGCCAGCGCGAGCGGTTTCCGACTTTCACGTTGCCGGCAACTGCGCCAATTTGCGGATCCGAGAAATGCCGAACCAATTGACGAATCGCGTCCGGCTCAATTTCCGTGTCGGCGTCAATCGTTACCACAATCTCCGTCTGAGCGTGGTCCATCGCATTATTCAGCGCGGCGGCCTTGCCGCGGTTCACCTGATGGATAATTTTCACGCGTTGCTCGTCCCCGAAGTGTGAATCCAGCAGCATTCCGGTGTCGTCGGTTGATCCATCGTTCACCACGATCACCTGCATCGCCTGGTAATCCGACGCCAGCACCGACGTCACCGTCTGCACGATTACGCTTTCTTCGTTGTGCGCCGGAATCAGTACCGTGACGCCTGGCAGCGGATCCGGCGCCTGGTCATGGTCCGGCCGCATTTTTTCGATCAGCGCCAGAATGCCAATCACCAGCGCTCGCCCGCTCACCAGCACAATTCCCAGCACAAATACCCAGCCGATGCCGAGCGAGAACCAGTGATACAGCCCGAAGATGAAGCCGTCGGCCTTGGCTTGCAACCATTCCTGGCCCGTCAACGGAACCATCACTTCCGCTCGCGTCTTGTTCACCAGCTCCGGCACCGGCACGAATTGATAGCCCTGCGCGCGCAGTTGGTCGATGATCACCGGCAGTGCCGCAAGGGTCTCGCTGCGGTCACCGCCGCCATCGTGGAACAAGATGATGTTCCCGGACGACGCCTGCCTCATCACTCCGTCAATAATTTCCTGTGCTGGCACCTGCTTGCCGTACGGCTGCCGCCAATCGTGCGGATCAATTTTTTGACCCACGATCATGTAGCCCATGTCCTGAGCTACCGGCAGTTGCGCCACTTCTTCCGCGTATTCCGGCTGATGGTCGATTCCGTACGGCGGGCGGAACAGAATCGATTTCACGCCCAGCGTGCTCTCAATCAACCGCTGCGTAATGTTCAATTCCCAGCGCAGCTGGGTCGGCGAGATTTCGTCCAGCACTGGATGGGTGTAGGTGTGATTCCCGATGGAATGGCCTTCCGCGTACTCACGCTTCAAAATGCCGGGCGATTTCGAAGCCTCTTCTCCAATGACAAAAAAAGCTGCCGGAACGTTCTTTTCTTTCAGGATGTCGAGAATCTTAGGTGTCCAGCGCGGGTCCGGACCATCGTCAAAAGTGACGGCAATCTTTTTTGGCACTGCGCCGAGCTGGTCGATTTCATACGAGAGCGGATAACTGTCATATTTTTCCGCGGTGAACAGATCGGTCGCAGCGTCATAGGTGTACGAACGCACCCCGCGTTTCGGTTTGTCCGCGATTTTCCAGATGTCTCCATTACCTTCCAGAATCAGGTCTGGCCCGGGCGGCACATCTTTCAGCTTTTCGCGGATCGCGTCATCCGGCCGGGTGGCGTCCCAAATCTTCCAAATTGTGCTGTCAGAAGATCCCAGTCTCCACAGCGCGGTACCCTGCACACCCAGGCGCTCAGCCGCCCTGATCTGGTTGTACGCCGTCACCGCGTCCAGAAACCACACTTGATGCACCCGATCACTATCATCCGAATACGAATAATGCGGATTCAGCGATGCCGGATCCAGCTCCACCTGCGCGTCCGATTCATACGCATGCAGCAAAGCCTCTTGCACGCTCAAATCCTTGGCGGACGGGTGCGATTTTTTATCGGGCTCCGGCCAGTCGTACCCGTAGTTCGCTACCCCTACCACCATTTTTTGCGCCGGAATCACTTTGAGCAGTTCCTGCAGGTTGTCCATGAACCACTCTTGCGACGCGATTGGTCCAGGTCCGGACGTCGGCCAGTGCTGGTCGTAATTCATCACCACCACCGCGTCACATTGCTTGCCGTAAAAGTCGTAGTTGAAGGCGTCGTCCTGCGCCGGCAGCGAGATCATCATCTTCAAGCCCACCGCATGCAAAGCCGGCCCCAGTTCCGAGATGAATTCCTGAAGATGTGGCTCGGTCGCTTGGGGAACTTCCTCAAAGTCCACCACGATTCCCACTTCGTGCGCTTCGATCGCGTACTGCACCGTGTCGCGCACCAGGCTGGAGCGCGACACGGGGTTCGCCAGCAGCGCCACCATTTCCGGCACGCGCCAGCTCTGCCCGTCATAGTTGTTCAACATCCCCATGATGGGTATTTCGATGTTTGCCGAGCGCATCCACTGGTGTAGCTTGTCGTCACGAATGATGGAGATTGCTTCTTCCGGAGACGCGCGGACCGTGATGTACCGCTCGTAATCCACGATGGTCAGGCCGCCGTCGGGCGTAACCGCGTGCAATTCTTCGGGAACTACCAAGTCCAAGTCTTTGTAATGCTTTTTCAGCGTCGCCAGGCTGTTGGCGTCGTAGCTGACGTAGAACGCGGCGCGCAGCGGGTCGTAACTGGCGGGTACTTTCCCAATGTTTGCCACGCGACGGTGGCGTCCTTCGCGCAGTGGTGGCGTCTTTGCGGTTTTGGCTTTGACTTTGACCGCACGGTACGACGATTTGGCGTCCGGTAGCAGCGCCGCAGGCAGCTCCACGCTGGCCGCGATGTTGAAAAAGAAATACACCAGCAGCAGCGTCAGCAGAGCTCCGCTAACTTCCATCGAGCGACGCGTGCGGCGCCAGCGCACCCGCTCCGCATCGTAGAATATGGGACTTCGCTGTTTCATTCTTTACGGCAGAACTGGAGCTTCAATTCGCAGTAATTGTAAAGTCCGTAGCCCGTCTGCCTGGTCTGGATACATCTATTGTAAGATGCTGGCAAGCCATGAAGCGAGTTTTCTCGCATCCTCTAACCGCGCTAGTCATCGGACTGCTGCTTCGACTCTTTTTCGTATTTCGTTATCCCAGTTCCGCGGGCGACACCCAACTTTACGACGGACTGGCCTCCAACTGGCTCCAGCACGGCGTCTATGGCATTCCGATTGACGGCGTCCTCACTCCACTCGATATCCGCATGCCCGGTTATCCGGCGTACCTCGCATTGATCCACGCCATCAGCCGGCGCAGCGGTGACGCCGCGCATGTGTGGATCATGCTCGGGCAAGTCATTCTCGATTTGGCCTGTTGCCTGGTCATTGCTGCTCTCGCGTCCCGTTGTGCCCGCAATGAAAACGCCTCGCGAGTGTTTGCGATCGCCCTGTGGCTCGCCTCTCTGTGCCCCTTCACCGCGAATTACACCGCCGTCCCACTCACCGAAACCTTTGCCATTCTTTGTACCGCTCTCGCTCTGTGCGCTCTGGTGCCGCTGGTCACCACGGAATTTTCCAGCGAAGATTTTCTGCGCTGGGCCAAATTTCCCCGGCGCTCCGAGTACATGAAAAATGCCGCACTCGGCGGCTTCTGCGTGGGCCTTGGCACTCTGTTTCGCCCCGAAGCTCCGCTGGTCCTGGTGGCCTGCTTCCCCGTGGTTTTGTGGGCCGCATTCCGTCGCGGTCAGTTTGCCAGAGGAATTCGAGCCTCGGTTCTCGCCGTTCTGATGTGCCTGCTGACGTTGACCCCGTGGGCCGTCCGCAACGCCATCACCCTGCACGAATTTCAGCCGCTCACGCCACGCTACACCAACATGCCCGGTGAACTCGTTCCGGTCGGTTTCATGAATTGGGAGCGCACCTGGCTCTACCGTTTCCGCGAAGTCTTTCTCGTCTCCTGGAAACTAAACGGCGACACCATCAACATCGATGACGTCCCCGCGCGGGCCTTTGATTCCCCGCAAGAGCGCCAGCACGTCGCGGCGATCCTCGAGCAGTACAACAACGATTCGAATCTCACCCGAGAAGAAGACCAGCAGTTCGAACAAATCGCTGAAGCACGCACTTCTCGCCATCCTCTGCGCACGCACTTATACGTGCCACTGCAGAGGGTAATCACCCTGTGGTTCACTCCGCGCGTCGAACAGCTCCCCTTCTCCGGTTCGATTTTCCCCCTGGCGGAGACCTGGGAAACGGACCGCCAGGATATGTCGGTGACCGTCGGTCTGTTCTTCGTGAATATTTTTTATGTAGCGCTCGCGATGTGGGGTACCGTGCGTGTTTGCCGTAAATTCGCGGACGCTCGCGCCGCCGTGGCCCTTCTTCTGTGCTTTGTGCTGGTTCGAACTGCGTTCCTGACGACCATCGAAACCCCGGAACCTCGTTATGTGCTGGTCTGCTTTCCCGCGGTGATCGCGCTCGCGGCCCACGCCTTCGCCCGCGGCAAGACTTCTTGAACTCGCGTCTAATCTTCCAGTGGCTCCGGGTGAATCGTCACGCGATAAATTTGCGGAAACCTTTCTTTTACCCGGTCTTCCAGCGCCGCCGTCACATCATGCACTTCGGTAATCGGCAGATCGCTGCGCATCGTGCAGTGACACGAAGCCAGAATGTGGTGTTCCACCTGCCGCACCAGCACGTTGTGACTGTTCACCAGTTCGTGATATTCCGCGGGCAGTTGGTTCAAAAACTCCTCGATATTTTTTGCCAAATCGCGCAAGTCACCGGCGCCGGCATCTGGTGAGCTAATCGCCGTCCCCAGCGGCTCAATATGAATGTTGACTTCGGTCGGCTCCGGCCGCAGTCCGCGGATCTCTTCTTCCAATTCCGTTGCGTGGCGGTGCGCATCCTTCAAATTCAAATGTGGATCAACCCGCCATTCTGTTGCGCCGACAAATCATGAATTGCCAAACCCCGACGCTGAGCCACCGCGCGGATCGAATCGAAAAACGGCTCGCCCTTAGGCGCGCGCGGCTCCGCATGGACCACCACATCCGACGGCACAATCTCTCCCACCCGTTGCTCGATCGCGTCGCTCCACGCGTGCACCTGTTCGAGGCTCGCGGTCCGTGGCACACTCACCGTGGCATCCACAAAGTACCGGTTTCCCGCGCGGCGCAGCCGGACGCGTTCCACGTGTAGCACGCCCTCCATCCGCCCAATGGCTCCGGTGATCTGCTCTTGCAGCCCTTCGGGCGCTGCATCCAGCAATGCATCCAACGTTCGCTTGCCCAGCCGTGACCCAACCCACAAAATCACCGACGCCACCACCAACCCTGCGATTGCGTCAGCATAGACTAACCACGGCACGTTCCAGTTCTGGCCTGCCCACACCAGCCCGATTCCCGCGATGACCACAATCGTGCTCCACACATCGGTGGAAAAATGCAGCGCATCCGCTTCCAGCGCTTCGCTCGCATACTTTTGCGCTACATGCGAAAGTCTTCTCGCGCGCGTGATGTCGATTGACAGCGCCACCAGCAGCACCAAAATTGCGGTCACGCTCGGCTGGATATGCACCACATGAAAAAACAGCCGGTCGAATGCTTCATAGATGACGTACAGCGCGGTCAACACCA
>WNFM01011000.1_pt1 | contig 10538 bp, 9 predicted proteins | sample 5400271 | NCBI WGS metagenome assembly WNFM01 (sample SAMN13153352, study PRJNA577476) | soil metagenome | isolation source: 60 cm saprolite on Douglas fir-dominated hillslope | place: USA:California | collected 2013-09-17 | reverse complement strand
ACGACCGAGCTCCAGAAGACGGCGAAGATCGAGAATCTCGAAGACCCGAAGCTGATCGAGGCGTTCGAGGCGCGCGTTGCGGCGGACGAGTTCATCGAGCCGAAGGACTGGATGCCCGAGGCCTATCGGCGGACGCTGACGCGGCAGATCAGCCAGCATGCTCATTCAGAGATCGTCGGCATGCTCCCAGAGGGCAATTGGATCACGCGCGCGCCTTCGCTTCGGCGCAAGGCGATCCTGCTCGCCAAGGTCCAGGACGAGGCCGGGCACGGCCTCTACCTCTATTGCGCTGCCGAGACGCTCGGCACCGCCAGAGAGCAGATGATCGAGGCGCTGCATTCCGGCAAAGCCAAATATTCGACGATCTTCAATTATCCGACGCTCACCTGGGCCGATATCGGCGCGATCGGCTGGCTGGTCGACGGCGCCGCGATCATGAATCAGGTGCCGCTGCAGCGCACGTCATACGGTCCGTACGCCCGCGCGATGGTCCGGGTGTGCAAGGAAGAGAGCTTCCATCAGCGCCAGGGCTACGAAATCATGATCGCGCTTGCCAACGGGACGCCCGAGCAGAAGCGCATGGCGCAGGACGCGCTCAACCGCTGGTGGTGGCCGAGCCTGATGATGTTCGGCCCGCCCGATGAGGATTCGCCGAACACCGCGCAATCGATGCGCTGGCGCATCAAGCGCGAGACCAATGACGAGCTTCGCCAGAAGTTCGTCGACATCACCGTGCCGCAAGCGGATTTTCTCGGGCTGAAGGTGCCTGACCCGGACCTCCGCTGGAACGAAGAGAAGGGCGGCTACGATTTCGGCGAGATCGACTGGGAGGAATTCTACGCGGTCGTGCGCGGCGAAGGCCCGGTCGCGAAGGAGCGGATGAAGGCGCGCCGCGAGGCTTGGGACAATGGCGCCTGGGTGCGCGAGGCGGCCGATGCGCATGAGGCCAAGCGGCGCGCAAGGAAAGCGGCGTGAGCAGTGACTGGCCGCTGTGGGAAGTCTTTGTCCGGTCTAAAGGCGGCCTGTCGCATCGCCACGTTGGCAGCGTTCATGCTCCTGACGCGCAGCTCGCGCTGGCCCACGCGCGCGACACCTACACGCGGCGGATGGAAGGGGTGAGCCTGTGGGTGGTGCCGTCGGCGGAGATTGTCGCGTCCGACCCTGACCAGGCGGGCGAACTGTTTGAGCCCGCCGAGAGCAAGATCTACCGCCACCCGACCTTCTACGACATCCCCGACGAGGTGAAGCACATATGAGGGGTAGCATTCCTCCCCGGAACGGGGAGGGGGACCGCCGAAGGCGGTGGAGGGGCCGGACCCCTGCCATCGACCCCTCCGTCAGTCCTTCGGACTGCCACCTCCCCGTTCCGGGGAGGATTTGATGGCGACGATCGCCGTCGATATTCGTACCGAGTACCTCCTCCGGCTCGGCGACGATGCGCTGGTGCTTGGACAGCGGCTCAGCGAATGGTGTGGCCACGGGCCGGTGCTCGAAGTCGACATCAGCCTTGCCAACCTCGCGCTCGATCTGATCGGGCAGGCGAATTTGCTGCTCAACGAAGCCGGCGATGGCGACCGGCTCGCCTTTCATCGCGACGTCCTCGATTTTCGCAATTGCTTGCTGGTTGAGCAGCCCAACGGCGACTTCGCTCAGACCATCGCGCGGCACCTGCTCTACACCATTTGGCAGCACATGCTGTTGCAGCGGCTGACGCAGTCGAGCGACAGGTTTCTGTCCGACTTTGCGCACAAGGCGGTCAAGGAGGTCGCTTATCATCGGGACCTCTCGTCCGAATGGACGATCCGTCTCGGCGACGGCACCGAGGGGAGCTCGCGGCGGATGTCCGACGGCTTGGACTGGAACTGGCGCTTCATCCCCGAGCTGTTCGAGGTGGACGAGGGACTGCAGGCGGCGATCGATGCCGGAATCGCGCTGGATCCGCGCATGTTCGAGGACGAATATCGCTCGGCGATCGCGGCCGTTCTCGCCGAAGCCCAGCTCGAAGCCCCAGCCGACCAGCGGCCCATCCTCGGTGGCCGCCGCGGCCACCACAGCGAGCATCTCGGGCATTTGCTCGCGGAGATGCAGTTCCTTCCGCGCAGCTACCCCGACGCCACCTGGTAATGAGCGTCCACTTCCACGCGCTGAAGGTTGCGGAGATTGTCCCCGAGACCGCCGAAGCCAGCTCCATTCGCTTCGAGATTTCGTCCGAGCAACTGCGCGACCAATTCCTATTCAGGGCGGGCCAGCATTTGACTCTCCGCGCGACCATCGGCGGCGAAGAAGTCCGGCGCAATTATTCGCTGTGCACCGCGCCCGCCGACGCCGACTGGATGGTAACGGTCAAGCGCATCGGCGGGGGGCTCTTCTCCAACTGGGTCGGCGATGGGCTGAAAGCGGGGGACACCATCGAAGTGATGGTGCCGCACGGCAGCTTCACCACCGAGTTCGACGCGGCGAACAAGCGCCACCTGGTTGGCATTGCGGGGGGGTCGGGGATCACGCCGGTGATCTCGCTGATCAAGTCGCTGCTGCGCGAGGAACCGAACAGCCGCTTCACCCTGCTCTACGGCAACCGCGACAGCAGCTCGGTGATCTTCCTCGAAGCCTTGGCAGGCCTCAAGGACAAGCATCTGCGACGGCTCGAAATCTATCACTTTCTCGATGCCGAGGAGCAGGACATTGAGCTGTTCAACGGCATGCTGAGCCGCGAGCGGCTTGAGGAAGCGATCCCTGGCCTCATCCCCGACGCGGCCGAAGTGGACGGGTGGTTCATCTGCGGCCCCGGCCCGATGATGGACGCCGCCGAGGGAGCGCTGCTCGACCGTAACATCCCCAAGGAGCGCATCCATATCGAGCGCTTCACCGCCGATCGTCCCGCTGGTGCGGTGGCCAAGGAAATGGCGCAGCTGCAGACCCAGGCGGAAGGCGTGACTGTCGCCGTCACCCTCGACGGGCGAACGCGGCGTGTGCCGTTCACCGCCGGCAACATCCTCGACAGCGCGCGCGCGGCCGGACTTCCCGCGCCATTCGCCTGCAAGGCCGGCGTCTGCGCGACCTGCCGCGCCAAGGTGACCAAAGGGAAGGTCGAAATGGCGGTCCACTACGGCCTCACCGACGAAGAGGTCGCCGACGGCTATGTCCTGACCTGCCAGTCGGTGCCCTTGGGCGACGGCGTCGCTGTGGATTACGACGCATGAGTCCGCTAATCGCACGATCATGCTGACGCAGACCCATTCGACGGCCAGAGGCCTCGCCGATCTTCCCCCCGTCGTAAACGATTCGCTGCTGGCGCTGATCGCATTGGCGAACGCCGATCCTCGCGCAGACAAGATCGACGTCGGCGTCGGCGTGTTCCGCGACGCTGCCGGCAACACACCAATCCTGAAGGTGATCAAGGAGGCCGAGCAGCGCCTCGTCGATACCCAGGTCACAAAGGCCTATTTGGGCAGCGCCGGCGACAAGCGATTCGCCGAGCTGCTGCGGCCGATCCTGCTCGGCCACCATGCAAACGACGAGCGCATCGCGGGCCTGCAGACGCCGGGCGGATGCGGCGCGCTGAGGCTTGGCTTTGAGCTGATCGCGACCGCCAATCCCGATGCGCGCGTGCTGGTCGGGACACCGACCTGGCCCAACCATCCGCCGATCATCAACGCCGTGCGCCTTGGGATGATCGAATACCCTTATTACGAGCGCGGGCAGGGGATCATCCGCTTCGAGGACATGATCGCGTCGCTTGAGGGCGGCGAGGCCGGCGACGTCGCGCTGCTCCACGGCTGCTGCCACAATCCGACCGGCGCGGACTTGAGCGAGGACCAGTGGCGCGAGGTCGTGCGCGTCGTCGTCGACCGCGGCCTGCTGCCGCTGATCGACATCGCTTACCAGGGCTTCGGCCGTGGGCTCGACGAGGATGCATTCGGCGTCCGGCTGATGCTCGATGCCTGCGATGAAGTCATCATCGCCCAGAGCTGCGACAAGAATTTCAGCGTCTACCGCGACCGTGTTGGATCGCTTTTCGTCAAGACCGGTTCGACCGGCGCCACCGCGACAGCGATGGCGCACGTGTTCCAGCGCGCCCGGGAAATGTGGTCGATGCCCCCTGACCATGGCGCCGCGGCGGTGCACATCGTCCTCGAGGACGCCGAGCTTCGTGCTCGTTGGCTGGTCGAGCTTACTGCGATGCGTGACCGCATAAATGCGGTGCGGCAGCGGATCGCTTCAGCCAACCCGCGGCTCGCGTTCATCGGCCGCCAGTTCGGCATGTTCTCGATGCTGCCGCTGAGCAAGGAGCAGGTGCTGAAGCTCAGGCAGGACGAGGCCATCTACATGGCAGACAGCGGCCGCTTCAACGTCGTGGGAATGAGCGACAATCAGATCGACCGATTTACCGCCGCCGTGGTCGGCGCGCTGGAGGCGTAGTACGGCCATGGCGGATCGCGACCCAGGCCGCGTCTCGGCTGAGGTGGACTGGCGCGAGGTCGCGCGGCTGGTGCTGACCAGCCGGGAAATGGACCGGATCGAGGAAGAAGAGCTCGTTCCGGCCAAGAAGGTTCTCTACCAGTTCAGCGCACGCGGCCACGACATGGCGCAGGTGCTGCTGGGTCTGCAGCTCAAGGATGGCGATGCAGCCTGCGGTTACTATCGCTCGCGGCCCTTGCTGCTCGCGCTCGGGGTGCCGCTCGCTGATGCGTTGGCCTCCGGGATGGGACTCGCCGGCGGCTATTCCGACGGGCGGGATATCGGCGTCGTCTTCAACTATCCCAACCCGGGCGGCGCGCATGCGTTGCCGATGTGCGGCGGGGTCGGCACGCAATATACGCCGGCGGCGGGATGGGCGCAGGCGATCGCTTATAAGCACAAGGTTTTGGAAGAGGGACCGGAAGACTCGATCGCCCTCGTGCTGGGTGGGGATGCGAGCTGCGCAACAGGCGGGTTTTGGTCAGCGCTAACTATTGCTACAACACAACAATTGCCGCTGCTCATGTACGTTGAGGACAATGGCTACGGCATCTCGGTCCCATCCGATTACCAGACTCCCGGCGAGGACATCGCCGCCAATCTCGCGAGCTTTTCCGGACTGACGATCTTCAACGGCGACGGCACCGATCCGGCCGAGGCGTCAAGGCTGATCCACGAAGCCGTTGCGCATGTGCGGATCAAGCGCAGTCCAGCGCTGCTGCGGCTGACCGTGCCCCGCCTGGAAGGACACAGCTTCCAGGACACGCAAACCTACAAGTCCCGGGCGGAAGTCGAGGCGGAATGGGCGCGCGACCCGCTGCCCAAGCTGAAGGCGCATTGCGAAAAGCGGCAGGTCGGCGAGCAGGCCTGGAACGATCTTGAGCGTGAGGCCGCCTGGCAGGTCGAAGCGGCTCGCGCCGAGGCCGAGGCGCGCGGCATTTCCGCGCCCGAGAAGGTGACGACCAACGTCTTCTTCGAAGGCGAGATGAGCGAGGTCGGCGGCGGTGCCGGCCTCAGCCTCGATGGCACCACAGACCAGCCGGCGCCCGAAGGCCAGCGCATCAACATGGTCACCGCAATCCGCCGGGTACTCAACCAGGAGCTCGAGTCCAATCCGCGCGTGCTGCTGTTCGGCGAGGATATCGGGCCGAAGGGCGGAGTCCATGCGGTGACTTTGGGCCTGCAGGAGAAGTTCGGCGCAACCCGCGTTTTCGACACATCACTCAACGAGGAAGGCATCGTCGGCCGCGCCGTTGGAATGGCGCTGGCGGGGCTGATGCCCGTGCCGGAAATCCAGTTCCGCAAATATGCCGAGCCGGCGACCGAGCAGATCCACGATTGCGGGACGATGCGCTGGCGGACCAACAACCGCTTCGCGGCGCCGATGGTGCTGCGCGTGCCCGGCGGCTTCTTCAAATGCGGCGACCCGTGGCACTCAATGACCAATGAGGTCGAGTTCGTGCATAATCCCGGCTGGAAGGTCGCCGTGCCGTCGAACGCCGAGGATGCGGCCGGCCTGTTGCGCATTTCGCTGCGCGGCAACGACCCGGTACTGTTCTTCGAACATCGCGCGATGCTCGACGACAGCTGGGCAAGACGGCCGTGGCCCGGGGACCATTATGTCCTGCCGTTCGGGCGAGCGAAGAAGACCCGCGAGGGCGACCGGATCTCGATCGTCACCTGGGGCGCGATGGTGCCGCGCTGCGAGGCGGCCGCCGAGGGCTTCAGCGCCGACGTGATCGACTTGAGGACGTTGCACCCGTGGGACAAGGACATGGTGCTCGACAGCGTGCGCCGCACGCGCCGCTGCCTCATCGTTCACGAGGACCTGCGCACCGGCGGCTTCGGCGCCGAGATCGCGGCCGTGGTGGCCGACGAAGCCTTCCTCGACCTCGACGCGCCGGTTGCGCGTGTGACCATGCCCGACATACCGAGCCCGCATCACCCCAGGCTGTTGGAATGGGCGCTGCCGAGCCCGGCGAGCATCCGCGCCGAGATCGAGCGGCTGGTGGGGTTTTAGCGTGCTGCGCCGCCCCCTCCACCACCCAGCGGGTGGTCCCCCTCCCCGTGTCGGGGAGGAATTATGATCGAAGTCCGCGTCCCCGACGAGCAGGAGGGCACCAAAGCCGTCGTCCGCGCGTGGCTCAAGCAGGTCGGCGATGCGGTCGCGGAGAACGATCCGCTCGTCGAACTCGAAACCGACAAGGTTACGCAGGAGGTGCCTTCGCCGGCGGCGGGGGTGCTGGCCGAAATCGTCCTCGATACGGATGCGGAGGCGGTGCCGGGGGCGCTATTGGCGAGGATCGAGACGGACCTCAGCGCTCATCCTGAGCGGAGGCCGCAGGCCGAAGTCGAAGGGCGATCTGCAAAGGCTTCAGGGCAGCGCCCTTCGACTTCGCTCAGGACGAACGAGGTTGGTGCGCTGCATGAGAACCGCCTTTCACCCTCCGTCCGCCGCGCCTGCCTGCAGCACGGAATTGACGCATCACTGATCCAGGGCACGGGCCGCAACGGACGCGTGACGCGCGAGGACGTCGACCGTGCGGTTGCCTCGGCCACCGTGGTCAGCGTCGGTGAGCCCGCGACCGCTCAGCCCCGCCAATTCTTAGCCGAGGACATCCCGCACGACCGCATGCGCCTGGCGATCGCGGAGAATATGGTGCGCGCGGTCAACGACGCGCCGCACGTCACCGCTGTGTTCGAGGCCGATTTCTCGGCGGTCGCGGCGCACAAAGCGGCGATGGCGGCGCTTGGGCAGAAGCTCAGTTACACCGCCTACATCGTCAAGGCCGCGGCCGATGCGATGGTGGTCGCGCCAGCGATCAACGGCCGCTGGGAAAAGGACCGCATCGCAATCTCGCCGACGATCGACATCGGCGTTGGCACCGCGCTCGGCGAGAAGGGCTTGGTGGTCCCCGTGGTGAAAGACGCGGGCTCGCTCAGCCTCGAACAGATCGGCGCGAGGCTCGACGACCTGACCCGCCGAGCGCGCGACGGCAAGCTCGAGCGCTCCGACGTGTCCGGCGGCAGCTTCACCATTTCCAACCACGGCGTCTCGGGTTCGTTGCTCGCCGCTCCCATCATCCTTCACCAGGGGCAGGCGGCGATCCTCGGCATCGGCAAGCTCGAGAAGCGCGTGGTCGTTCGCACGGTGAATGGCCGGGACGCGATGCTGATCCGTCCAATGGCATATGTCACACTGACCATCGACCACCGGGTCGTCGACGGGCACCAGACCAACGCCTGGCTCAGCCGCTTCGTCGAAGTGCTCGAAAGCTGGCCTGCCGCCTAGATTTCCAGCAGCGCGTAAGGCCGGCCGAACAGCGGCGTCACCACGAATTGCGCGACATTGTAGACCGGTTTGCCGAGCGGCGTCCGGCCTTCGTAGGTGCCGTGGTGGGCGTGGCCGTGGACGACGGCCTTCACATGGTCGAAGCGGTCGATCGGATCGCACAGCCGCTGCGAGCCGAGATATTGATGGATCGCTTCGGGCTCGCCCTCGATCGTGTCGACGATCGGCGAGTAATGTAGCACCGCGACGCTGCGCTCGGTGCGCAAGGTCCGCAGCTGGTTTTCGAGCTTGCGCGCTTCGTTCATCGCCTCGTCGACGAAGAGCTTGGCGATCGGTTCGCCGAATGGCGCGAGCTCGCCGCGGCCATAGCCGCCCATGAAGCCCTTGACCCCGGCGAAGCCGACGCCGTCGATTTCCACGGCCTGCTCGTCGAGCACGGTCATGCCGGCGCCGCGCAGGATTTCGCAGACCTTCTCCGGGCACCCACATTCATAATCGTGGTTGCCGAGCACGCCGAGCACCGGGATCGAGCAGGATTTGATGTCTTCGGCCAGGATCTCGGCCTCCTTCACCTTTCCAAAATTGGTCAGGTCGCCGCACAGCAGCAGGACGTCCGCGTGGTTCGAGACCTCGGCGAACAGCTCGCGATACGGCGCGACGTCGCTCTCCTGCACATGAAGGTCGCCGATCGCTGCTACCCGCATCGGCCCGTCATTCGCCATATTGCTCTTCGAGATTGCCGACGGCGTCGGAGAAGCCCCATTGGTCGACGTCGATAGCATAATCGCGAGGGCTGAAGATGCGGCCGCGGCAGACCTTCTTGCCCGGCCCTTTCACATCATATTGATCGTGCAGGCGTTCGAACAGCTCGTCCATGATCCAGCGCGGAACCACGTGACGCTCACTCGGATAGACGAAGCGGAAGTTGAGCAGCGCCATCAGCAGCACTTCCCAATAGAGCTCCATGTGGCTCAGCAGCTGCTTCCAGTCGATCGCCTGGTGGCATTTGAGGATCATGTGCGCGACGTCGGCCATGTCGAAGCGGTGATGGTCCTGGACGAAGATCTTCGACCAGATGAATTGCGTCGGAGGAACCAGCTTGACCCTGGCGCCGAACAGCTCGGTCTCGGGCGCGTTGACGAACCACTCGTCGGTGACGTGGGTGGTGACGGTCGGCATATTGGTGATGACGTCGACGAACAGTTCGCCGCGGGTAATCCGATAGAGCCAGCGCTCATCGACGATCTCAACGTCGAAGCCGTGCTCCTTGCAATAGTGGAGCAACTTCAGCGCGTCGCCGGCCTTGGCGAACACGTCGACGTCCTTGGTCGGGCGATCGATGCCGGTGTAACTGGCGAGCGCATAAGTGCCCGACACGAGGAACGGGATGTCCGAGGCGGCCATCAGCTTCAGGACTTCGGTGTAGAAGGCCTCGGCCGCCGGCGGAGGCGTGATCAGCGCCGGCTTGCGCTCGAGAGTGTGCACATTCTCCACGGCGCTCAAACGGGAAGAGGAGCCGGGGGGTTCCGTGATCCCGACAGCTTGCCACCTCGCCACACCAAGCGCAAAAGGTCTTTAGGCCACGAAGCCAGTGTCCGCTTTCCACCCCCGGGGCACCAGCCGCCTGAAACAGCGCCGCAGCATTTCATGAATGGAACTCAATCGTGCACACGACCAAAATGGTTCAGCCATGGCGATGACTAACGAGGAGCGGTTCATCGCTTCGTGCGAAAGCGTGGGTGAGGCTGACGTGCGGCAAAAACTGAATGCCGACAGATACGGTGGGTCAAAAGCAGTTTGGGCGAGCAACTGGCTCGAACAGGTGGAGAGCGCCAAAAGCGACGCCACCAAAGTTGAGGAAAGAAGCAGCCGCGTGCCCATGGCTGCCGGGGCCAATCGTCATTTCGCCTTTGGTGTTTCGACAGTTTTGCTCATGTTGCTGCTTGGCGGCGCGGCTCTGTTTCTCATGTCCAGGTGACTCTGGAGACACGTAGATCAGACCGAACCCGAATGTCTGCATTCCACCCATTGCGGAGATTGGCCTCCGCGCGGACGTCGCGTCGGCGTCAGCTCGACGGCGCGACGACGAGGATCCCAGTCCACAGGGTTTGAGGCCATAGCCGCGCTTACTTGCGCCAGGTTAACTACCGTGTAACCTCGCCCGCTTGGTCGCCGAGTCCCGGCGGCGTGTAACGCGCACAGCTCGGGGGCGTGCTGTATGAACGATGGGGCGAACGGGCGCGCGGGGCGCACCCGATGATCTTCAACTCACTGACGTTCCTGGTCTTCTTCGCGATTGTGATGGCGCTTCACTACGCGCCATTCTTCAGCTGGCATCAGAAGAAGATCAACCTGATGATCGCGTCGTATCTGTTTTACGCCGCGTGGAACCCCCCGTTCGTGATCCTGCTGTGGGTGTCGACCGTGGTCGACTGGTGGGCGGCGCAATGGATGGTCCGCGCCAAGCGCGAGCGCACGCGCAAAGCCTTGATGCTGACCAGCGTGATCGTGAACCTCGGGATGCTCGGCTACTTCAAGTACGGCGGCTTCCTGGTCCAGAATTTCGTGACCCTCGCGGCGTCGCTGGGGATCGTCTACCATCCGCCCGCCTGGGACATCATCCTTCCGGTCGGGATCAGCTTCTACACCTTCGCGACTTTGTCCTACACGCTCGACGTCTATCTGCGGCGGTCGAAGCCGGCCGGCAGCTTCCTCAACTACGCTTTGTTCGTCACCTTCTTCCCGCACCTCGTGGCGGGGCCGATCATGCGCCCGACCGAGCTCGTCC
>WNFM01278933.1_pt3 | contig 10539 bp, 17 predicted proteins | sample 5400271 | NCBI WGS metagenome assembly WNFM01 (sample SAMN13153352, study PRJNA577476) | soil metagenome | isolation source: 60 cm saprolite on Douglas fir-dominated hillslope | place: USA:California | collected 2013-09-17 | reverse complement strand
CCACAGCGAGCGGCCCGCTGCCTCCCAGCACAAGTGCGACAAGGCAGGCAAGATACAGCAAGTCGGTTTCGTACCCCGGTTGCCCGAAGTGCGCGCCGTGTGGGGTGATTTCCTGAAGTTTTACCGACGAAAATCCGTATGGCAGGTGCACCGTGAAGATCGCCACCAGCAACACGATGGCCATCGGGATACTGACCAGCGGCACCAGCGCGCCGGCGAGCACCAGGATTTCACCGAGGATTTCGGTGAGGATGGTGATCCAAGCCAAGCGTGACTTACCCATTGCGCGAGCGCCTTTGGCCATTATATAGTCATGATAGTCATATTGGTCATGAAGGGTTTTGACATGACAAATGTCAACAAGAAGCCACCCTCACCGCCTCTCGGCGGCACTTGGACTCTCGCGAGCGCCAAGGCCCGGTTCTCCGAGGTGGTTGATCGTGCCCAGGCCGGCCCCCAAACCATTACCCGCAACGGCAAGCCGAGCGCGGTGATCGTCTCCGCCGAGGAGTGGGCACGCAAGACCATGCGCAAAGGCACCCTGGCCGAATTCCTGCTCGCATCGCCGCTGCGCGGCGCCGATCTTGATCTGGAGCGCCAGCGCGATACGCCTCGTGACGTAAGGCTGTGAACCTCCTGCTCGATACCAACGTGCTGTCGGAGGTTCAGCGACCGGCGCCCGACCTGAAGGTACTCAACTGGCTTGATGCCGTCGACGAGGACCGGGTGTTCATCAGTGTCGCTTCGATCGCCGAACTTCGACGTGGCATTGCCTTGATGGACGAAGGCCGCCGGCGTGACGCGCTGGCCGCCTGGCTCGCCAACGATCTTCCGGCACGCTTCGCCGAACGGATGCTGCCGATCGATCACGCGGTCGCCGAGCACTGGGGCGACCTGATGGCGCAGAGCAGCCGGCGCGGCGTCGCGCTTTCCGTCATGGACGGATTTTTTGCGGCGACCGCGCTAGGCAAAGGCCTCACGCTGGTCACGCGTAACGTCAAGGATTTTGCATCATTCGACGTTCCGCTGTTCAACCCATGGGACGAATAAGCGGCCGTTGCGCCCTTCGCACTAGTCGCTCGCCAGCCACGCGCGCGATCTCCGCAGCAGCCACCCATCCACAGCGAGCGGCCCGCTGCCTCCCAGCACAAGTGCGACAAGGCAGGCAAGATACAGCAAGTCGGTTTCGTACCCCGGTTGCCCGAAGTGCGCGCCGTTCGGCGTGATTTCCACAAGCTTGATCGACGAAAATCCGTAGGGCAGGTGCACCGTGAAGATCGCAACCAGCAATACGATGGCCATCGGGATACTGACCAGCGGCACCAGCGCGCCGGCGAGCACCAGGATCCCACCCAGGATTTCGGTGAGGATGGTGATCCAGGCGAAGACGTACGCCATCGGCACGCCCAGCGCGTGAAGAAGTCCGGCAAAATTGTCAGGACCGCGCAGCAGCTTTGCGAATCCATGTTCGGCGAATCCATAGCCGACGATCAGCCGCAGCGGCAGCGGCGCCCAACGCGCTACCTGCGACGCGGCCACCCGCCGATAGAGGGCCAATACCACGCCGGCAGTTCCGCCATCGCGTATAGGCGAATTGGATCTTGCTTCACTTGAACTCATGCTCCGCGTCCTTCGTTTCGAAGTGTTGTCCCGGCCAGACATCGGGCCGGCGTTATCAGGGATAAGCATCGGCACACGCCTTGATCCCGCGTGCATTGTTACGCAATCTGCGGGCGGTTCGTTACGCTTGGCGGCTCACCACGTCACGTGATCTTGAACGGTTAGCGAGCGGTGCCCGTCGGGCTGAATACCCCGTGCGCGCAGAACAAAAATTCCTGAAGCGGATCAAGCTGATTTGCCCAGTCCAGTCCCCTTTGCAAAAATATTCCTGTTTTCGCCTGACCCAAATCACCTCTATATCCAGCGCCATCCCGTCCCTCAGAGGGGCGTTGGCCATCGTCACGAACGTTGGGGCGGGATGCGGTGGACGCGGCAGCGCCCGCGCGCTTGAGGCGATCGCAGGGCGGATTTCCGTGAGCGATCGCGGGGCGCGCAGACGAACGGTGCGGTTGCGGACGGTGAAGTCGTGTGGTCCTGACGCCTCGACGCCGGCGTCAAGTCAGCGGAGGTTTTGCGAGCCCGACCGGGCGGACAAAACCTTAATCCGCTGGCGACGGTGACAAACAAGCCCGATCACCGGGGAGAGCACGAAAAAAGCCGTTAAAACCATTGCGTGCGGGAATGCCGGGTTGTTCCGGTGAACCTGTGGTGACTAACGCGCGTGTTTACTACACTACACGCGCGGCTGCGGGTGCATCGGCACCCGGCATTCCCCACGCCCTCTGTTGGGCGGAAGATTTCTTGCACAACCCGGGCGCTCGCGCCGCGGGAACGCGTAGTTGTATCCAGCCGTCATTGCGAGCGAAGCGAAGCAATCCAGCTTTGACGCCGAGAAACAGAAAGCCGGATTGCTTCGTCGCTGCGCTCCTCGCAATGACGCTCTTGGCCGTGTGAAAATCGAATCGGATTTGCTCGCGGCGCGGACTGCCGATGTGGGCGTGGCACAGGGATCGCACACCGTCGGACATCCGTAAAATTGTTCCCATCCCCCGTACTTTCCCGTACCGGGATTGACCGGAATATTCCGATACCCTTTCCGCTGCTATCCATAGAATCAGCACTTCGCTTTTTCGACAGGAGGCGGAACATGGCTCAGGTCTATTTCCACTGCTCCAACGCTGAAGAGGTATGGGTCGATCGGCGCGGCGCCGCCGTCGGCAATCTGACGGAGGCGCGTGAGCACGCCGCCGTCGTTGTGCGCTCGCTCCTCATGACGGCGGGCGTGGAAGACTGGCGCGACTGGGTCCTGCACGCCAACGATGATCTCGGCGAAGAGATTTTTGCCGTGTCCTTTGCGTCGGTGCTCGGCAAGCCGCATTGAGAGGGCGCCATGTCGATCATGCAATCATCTTCGACGCCGTTTCGCCAGCGCTTGAATGCGATCATGTCGAGCTGGCACAGGCTGATTAAAACCGCCCGCGATCCCTATCGGCCCGAGCTTCATTACATGCGAGGGCCCGGCCCGAAATGGCGCGCGAAGCATCAAACCCGCAGCGAAAGCGGGGCGCTTTGATGGGATGGCGCCTTGAGGCCCGCTGGCATGAACCCTGCATGGGTTGAACCGACCGGGTTTCCTCAGCAAAAAGGGCCATCATGCTTGTTACTCTTGTCGCTATTCTCTGCAACGGCCAGCTGTGCCTGGAGAAAGTCGTTACCACCAGTGAGCAGTCGGGCATCACCATGACGGCCTGTCAGGTAAATGGCCAAATTGGAATTGCCGAGTGGCTCGCCAATGGTCCGTATCATGAGTGGAAGTTGCAAAGGTACAAGTGCGTCATGGGCAAATACATTCCCAAAGGCGAAGCATGAAGAGCGTAGCACGTAGGGCGGATTAGCGAGAGCGTAATCCGCCGTTCACGCACGATACAGCGGCAGCTAGTGGACGACGTCAAGCTTGACCTTCGCGAGACCCGCATCAACCATTCCCAGCTTATTAGCCGCGGAATATGAGACGTCGACGTTTCGTCCGCGGACGTACGGACCACGATCATTGACGCGGACGGTCACGGATCGGCCAGTCGCGACGTTTGTCACGCGCAACTTGGTGCCGAATGGCAACGTCGGATGAGCGGCGGTCAAATCGTGCGTATCGAATTTTTCGCCGCTCGCGGTCTCCGTTCCCTCGGTGTAGAAGCTGGCAACTCCCCGCGAGGCGATCTGTGTCCCGCCTGCATTTTTATGCGACGCGAACGGGGTATGCTTTCTCGCGGACGCGACACGCCTGTTGGTGAGGAATGATGCCGTTCGATTGTGTGGCAGCGACGCCTGTTGGCTGGTGCTGCGAAATTCCGAATTTCTGGTGACAACAGAGGATTGCGCGCAGGCCGCAAGCAAAGCCCCTCCGAGCGCGACGGCGAACAGCCGAATGATATTCCGAACAGAAGCGGCCGAGACCAAAGGAAAGCTAATACGATTTGCCTCGATATCGACGTACGAAGTACTGGCACAGCTGATGGAAGACATGTCGTATCCCCAATCTGTGCCCCCAACCAAAGACCCGCGCTAAGAGCGGAATCCAATGAGGGCCGAACCGTGGCCGGATGCGCCCAGGCACGACATCAGCGATACGATTTCATTCGAGTGTGATTATTGCGCCACAGGAAGCCGGGCAGCGCGGAGCATGCAGTTCCAATGATTGGTCAGCTGCGCCGACCTGCGAGGGACCCGATCCACGCACTGCCACCCGGCGGGAGGACGACGACGGTCGCGCCTTGCTTGACCCGATCAAAGAGATCGATGACATCCTCGTTGGTCATGCGGATGCAGCCGGATGATATGGCTTGGCCGATATATTCCGGCTGGTTGGTGCCGTGAATCCGGTAGAGAGTGTCCTTGTTGCCCTCGTAGAGATAGAGCGCCCGCGCGCCCAGCGGATTGGCCGGACCTCCGGGAATGCGCGGCGGATAAGGGCCGAGCCGCGCCTGAATCTCCGGCGTCGGGATCCAATCGGGCCATTCGGCCATGCGGCCGACCGCAGCGACGCCGGAGAAAGCCATCGCTTCCTCCCCCACCGCCACGCCGTAGCGGATCGCCTTGCCATCGGGGAGGACGTAATAGAGATAACGCGCGTCGGTATCGACCAGGATCGTGCCCGGCGCCTCTCTGCGCGAATAGTCGACGATATGCCGGCGATAGGACTCTGGAATCTCCGCCTGCGCATAAGGCGGATGCGCCAGCAATTGCCGGTCCCGCGGGGTAAAACTCGCATCCGACGACGGCGCGAGCGTCGCCTGCATGCAGCCGCCGAGCAAAAACCCGACCAGCCCCATGAGCAACAACGCGAGCCCAGATCTCGGCACCGCCTGCCTCCAAAGCGTTAGGTTGCCTCATATGCTTCTTGAATAGTGCAGAAATCATGGCCGGAGGGGAGCTAACCCAGCGATAACGACGTTGTGTGACCACGGCGTAAGCTGGCGGCCTCTCAGAGATCATCAAGATCAGGAGGGTCGAACCAGTTCGTCAGCGACAGACCACCGTCGACTACAATCGCGGCGCCGGTGACATAGGCCGACACCCGGTTCGACAGTACCGCCAGCGCCAAGGGTGCGAGGTCTTCGCTGCGGCCGAGGCGGCCCAGCGGGATGTGTCGCTTAAGCGATGGATCGGCGACGAAACCGCCCGCAGCGATAGCGCCCGGCACGAGCGCATTGACCCGGATTCCAAAGCGGCCAAAAGTCTTGGCCAATTCCCTCACCAGCATCGCGAGAGCCGCTTTCGACGTTGAGTAGTGCGGCAGGTTGCGCGGCGTACCAGCGTGGAGCGAGGTCAGGAACAGGAACGAGCCGGGCTCATGGGCGGCGATGAGTTTTCGCGCGAGCCCGCGCGCAAGGTGAAAGCCGGCGTCGACATTGACCGCACGCATTTGCTCCCAGGTCTCGCTGCTGACGGCAAAAGCGTGATCGGCCTCACGGCGCGGAGGTGACGCGCTGTGAACGAAGTGGGTCACCTGCCCCACGGCAGCCTGCGCGTCAGCCAGCAGCGCATCGCATGCGGCGGGATTGGCGAGATCTCCGACCCAGGGTACGGCCAGTTCCGGCCGGGGCGAGGTTTTGACCGCAGCCGTGACCGTATCCTGGTTGACGTCGGCGAACACGGTACGCACGCCTTCGCCGACCAATCCTTGCGCGATGGCGCGGCCGATGCCGTTTCCCGCACCGGTGACCAGAGCTGCCTCGCGCGCGGGATCGAATGGAGTGTTCAGCAGGCTCATGTGGGTCGGGTCTCCCTGCGATAAAATCTGCAAATTGCTTTGCGTGCATCCAAAACATTAAGCAACTCTGTTTCCGCCAATCGTCGCGGCAAAAAATCGTCACAATCCCCTTTACGAAATCATTCCGCTTCGAGAAAGGAGAGCCTCCGATGCGGATCAAGCACGCGATGCTAGTTGGTTCGATGGCCGCCCTGGCTTCGCTGACGGCGCCGGCGCCGGCCAAACATTCCGATGCCCCGAAGGCAAACGAACAACCGACGTCATCGCCCTGCAGCGCCTACGCGCGCGCGGCCGATGGAACATGGACGCAGCTTCCCTGTCAGGAACTGGGTTCGCCAAAACAAACACAGGGAAAATCCGCGACGCGAAGTCCGGACCAACAAACGCGCTGAGAAGGCTCGCGCGGGTGTAACACATTTCGCTTGTCCGAAAATCTGGGTCGCCTCCGAGGGCGTGCCGGCGCAATACGCTGCGCTATTGCGCCCTACCCGGCTGCCAGTCAAAAATAAAATGTCGGGATCGGGCGCCCTGAACCGTCCTTAGGGCACCTAATGGCTCAACCCGAACGAGGTAACCCATGCTCTACGCCATCCTGGCCTATCACGTTGAAGAGGAAGTCGCGTCCTGGACCCCGGAGGAGGATGCGGCGGTCATGGTCGGTCTGAACAAGGCTCACGGCCGCCTTAATGAGACCGGGCGACTCGGACCTGCGGCGCGGCTTGGGGCGACCAAGGGAGCCTGTGTGTTGCGCGACAAGGGTGCGGGCGCGGTGACCGACGGTCCCTTCACCGAATCCAAGGAACAGCTGTTGGGCTTCTACGTCATCGACTGCGCCGATCGCGACGCCGCCATCGCCGCCGCGCGTGACCTGCGCCGGGCCAATCCTTCCGCGATGTACGAAATCCGCCCGGTGACGCTTTATCTTCCGGGCGTGCTGTTCCCGGTGACGGAGGCTGGAAACCGTTAAAACCATTGCGTGCGGGAATGCCGGGTTGTTCTGGTGGACCTGTGGTGACTTCGCTCGTGTGCGTTTTATTTTGCACGCGAGGCTGCGGGTGCCTCGTGCGCCCGGCATTCCCCACGCCCTCGCATGTCGAGGCGTACGGTTTTGTCCATGGCTCGGGCGCATCGCGCCGCGGGCTGGTGGACTTGTGTCTGAAATTGGAGCGACGTCGTTGCGAGGAGCGACTTGTCCGCCGTAGCTGAACGAGCGAAGGCGGAAGCGACGAAGCAATCCATTGTCACCATTGTCCCGGCTATGGATTGCTTCGCGGAGCCTGTCATCGGGCGCGCGTTCGCGCGACCCGTTGGCTCGCAATGACGGCTGGCGGAGTTGGGCACGGCGCAAGCGCGCCTTTGCCCACCCGGCCGATCCGTTTGAACTTGCCGCGGCCTGGGCGCGACTAGAGGAATAGTCCGACCAGATCGCCCGGCGCCGGCAGGCGGCGCGGGACGGCGGACGACATCCGGGCTTAAGGGGCTGACGTATGACCAATCCGCAAACACAAACGTCCGGCAATTCCGGCCGCAACGCCGTCATCTCCCTGCTGCTCCCGTGCCTCCTGATCGGCCAGTTTCTCTGGAATCTCCTGACGCCGGCGCACGAATATGCGATGCGCTCCGAGCAGGTCATGACCATGACGTTCAATGCCCTGATGCTCGCCGGCCTGTTCGGGCTCAAGCGCTCGATGCCGCTGCCGCTGTTCTGGATCGCCCTCGTTGCCGGGCTCGGGCTGTTTGCGCTCCGCCTGACCAGCGACGCCGCCTGGTGGACCGGTCATCTCGTCTATTCGATTCCTCCGCGCTGACCGCTCGCTTGCGCGTCCGCAACATGTGACACAGGTATTTCGATGTCGCCGATTTTGAGAGACGTCTTCTTCGCGGTGCTGGGATTTGCTTCGCAATGGTCGATCATGAACGATCTCGGCAGCGGAAATGCGACCAGCCGCGGGATGACCATCAATGTCAGTGAAAAACCCGGCGGGTTTTATCTAACGGTGTTCCGCAAGTCGGCTTTGGTCATTTTTGCCGTCGCTGTCATCTTGAACGCGTTCGGGATGATCGGCGATCCCTTTGTCTTTGTCGCGCGGAATTTGCCTTTTCTGATGCCGCGGTAGTCCATGTGCAGAACCGTCGACGATATCATTGCCGAAGCAGCAACCCTGCCGTTGCGGGACGCCGCCTACGCGATCTGGCGGGAGAAATCGACCTTCGAGCGGCTGGAAAGTCGCGTATGGCCGCAAAGGGATTTCAGCACGCCTGAAACCACCAAGCGGTCGATGCAGGAGATCGGCGCGGCGCTCAAATACGAGCACGATTTTGCGCAGGACGGGCCGACTTTCGACCGGTTGAAGCGGGCGCATCCGCGCGCGGCGGATACCGAGCTGAAAGAGGCTATCGTCGCGGCAGTAAAATTCGACGACGACTGTTTTGAGTATTTTTCATACGGCCGGGGCGAAGATTACCTGGAAAATGTGCCGCGCGCAGTGGCGCTGGCGGCGCAGGACCATCCGCCCTATCTGGAAACCACCTACCGCGATGCAAGGAACTGGGTCGCGTACAACATGAAGTGAATTGATGCCGGTCAAGGTGACAACCAAGTTGGCATGAAAGGCTGGATGGCATTACGCCGCGTGGAGGACAAAATGCTGGTTCATCTGCCGATTATTATCCTGACTTCGCTGCACCCCGTCGCGGCGGCGGACGCCGTACCGAAATTCGATATCGCGCGGGAGTGCCAGGCCGAAGGTAGTGACTCCAAGTCCACGCAGGACAGATGCCTGGAAGATGAAAAACAGGCGCTCAACCAGTTGCGAACCGAGTGGGCACAATTCGGCCCCAGTGAAAGATCCCAATGCATTCAGGAAGCCGGCATGGGCGACACACCCAGTTATGTCGAATTGCTGACATGCCTGGAGATGGCCAAGGAAGTGAAGAAGTCGTCGCGGTGATTTTGGAAGGGCACGGATCCAGCTAGAAACAGAGGTTAGTGACAAAATTTCCGCGCTTGTCCTTGATCACGTAGGGGCATTCCATCCGCTTCAGCGCCTTCTTGGCGTCTTCGTCGCCGAGTGCGGCGGCGCGTTCGTAATAGGCTTTGGCGGCTGTGGCATCCTTCGGTCCGCCGCGGCCTTCCTGCGTGAACGCGCCCATCCGCTCCAGTGCACTTGGGTGATTTTGCGCGGCCGCCTTCTCAAACAGAGCGCGCGCGCCGATATCGTCCTGGGCCCCGCCGGTTCCATCCGCCATCATCAGCCCCAATTGATACTGCGCCTCGGCATTGGTCTCGGCGGCTTTTGCGAGCAGTTCCCTCGCCCGCGCCGGATCCGACGACGCGCCGCTGCTGCCGCCGAGCGCCGCAAGGTTGCTGACGCCGCGCGGATTGCCGGCTTCAGCGGCTCGCTCGAACAGTTTTCGCGCTTGCGCATCGTCCTTGGCGACGCCTGCGCCGGTTCCATAGAGCACGCCGAGTTCGACCATCGCCGAGGTGGAACCCTTGTCGGCCGCCTTGCGCCAGGCGGCGATCGCTTCCGGCAATTGGTGGTTGGCGGCGTAGGCGCGGCCCAATTGATAGAGCGCGCGCCGCGACGCGCCGGATGCGACCTTGCAGAATTTGATGGCGGTCGCGATATCGGAGGCCGCGACATCCGGCGTGCCCCTGACGTCGGCGGGCTTGTCCGGATCGGCGGGATCGGCCGCAAGCCGGTCGCACAGCACGAGATCGGCGGATTGCGCGTGCGCGAATGTTGCAGTCGCCGCGATCGCGATCGCCGCGACGACGGCGCGGCCGATCGCAGCAAACGAAGACAGGTGGGATCGTTTCATCATGGCGTACATCGGTGGGCAGAGGTTAGCTTCGAAATCCCCACCGATTCAAGGCTCGAGGCCAGACGCGCGCAGCACCGGGGCGACCTCCGGGGAAGCGAGATATTTCAAGAGCGCGTCGGCTTGAGCCGCCCTCACTGAGGCCGCAAGACGGCCTGCGGAAAATACGGCAGGTGTTTGCAGCTCGCGCGGGATCGGTCCGACGATTTCAACACCCCTCACCTGCTTGAGTTCGCTGAGCTGCTGCACCGCGAGGTCAGCTTCGCCCGTGACCAGCAATTCGGCGGTAAAGCCCGACGGCACAACCCGGGCACGTGCGTTGATCTCCGAGGCGATCCCCATCCGCTCGATCAGTTGCGCGAAGAAGATGCCGCTAGCGCCGATGCGCGAATACGCGACCGCTCGGGCGCCGAGCAGCGTCGCGCGCAGCGCGGCGACGGTCGCGATGTCGCGATGATCGGCGCCGGCCTTCACCGCGATTCCGACATAGGAACGCGCCAGATCGACGCAGCTTGCTGCCACCACCGTTCCCTGCGCCGCGAGACCGTCCAGTCCCTCGCGGGTCAGGATGACGACGTCGGCGGTTTCGCCATGGCGCAAGCGATCGAGCAACCCCAGCGTCGGCGCAAAATCCGCATCGATGCGCGCGCCGCCGGCCGCCTGATATAATCCGGCAAGGTTCTGAACCGCGCCCTTCAAGGCGAGCGTCGAGAGCACTCGAACCACATTCTCCATCACGCGTTCCTGGTCGCGGCTTGGTCGGCTGGATCCGCCAATGCGGTCCCTTCTAGCAAAGACGCAAGCTGGCGCAATGGACGGGGCAGAAAAGGGGCGCCCAAACGGAATGATCCGCCAAAGCGGTCACGCCTTGGCGGATCATGGTA
>WNFM01239051.1_pt1 | contig 10540 bp, 11 predicted proteins | sample 5400271 | NCBI WGS metagenome assembly WNFM01 (sample SAMN13153352, study PRJNA577476) | soil metagenome | isolation source: 60 cm saprolite on Douglas fir-dominated hillslope | place: USA:California | collected 2013-09-17 | reverse complement strand
ACCATCGAGGATGAGACCGCGATCGCCAATATCATCGTGTGGCCCAAGACGTTCGAGCGTTTTCGTCCTGTCATCATGGGCGCACGCTATGTCGCCGTCAGCGGCGAGCTGCAGCAGGAATCCGGCGTCATCCACGTCGTTGCGGCAAGGCTCGACGATCTCACCGCGCTGCTGGCGCGCCTGACCGAGGATGCGCCGCCGATCGAATCGCGCGCGCGCGCCGACGCGGTCAAACGCCCGCACGACGAGAATGTCGACAGCCGCGCGCGCGGGCGGCGCAATCCGCCGCGCATCGCGGCGCCATCACACCTTCCGGACTTGCTGGCGAGCGACCTCGATGTTCCCGCGCGCGGTTCGGCGCACGCGCCCGCGCGCTGCGGCGGCGCGAAAATCGCCCGGCCCTGACCTACGGCACGACGCCGTCGCGCCCGACGTTGACGCGGTCGGCTTCGAACGTCCCATCCGGCTTCTTCGTCGCACGGACGATATTGATGTTGGCGCCCGGCTTGAGCTCGTCCTTGCTGCCGATCACATAGGCGCGGATCACCGCATCGGGACCGACGATGATCTTCTTCTCCCCGTCCTTATATTTGACCATGACCACCTGGCCGTCGACACCGGCCACCGTCGTGTCCACGGTCGCATTCGTCATCGTCGTGTTCGGCCGATCCCATGGCCGGTGACCCTCGCCGGTGCCGCGCTGCGGCTCGGCGAAGATCATGACCTGTATGGCGCGCTGGCTGCCATCGGCCTGCGGGGTCGCGCCGACGCCGATGAAGGCGCCCGGCTTGATATCCGCGAGCGTCGCCTTGATGACGCCATAGACCGCGGCGTTGTCGGCGAGCTTCACCGTCACGTTGCCCGCCTCGCCTGCCTTGACAGTGAGGGTCGAGCCATCGACCGCCTCGATCGGCCCGCGCACGCGCACCGTCTGCGGCTGTTGCGCCAGCGCCGACGCCGTCGCAAGCGCCCCGACGACCGCTGCCGCGGCCAATAAACGTGGTGTCATTCTGCTCATTTTTCCTCCGAATGGCTTGTGAACGGGATGGGGAAGAAAAGACGCGTCACATCGGCGGGACGACACCGTCCCGGCCGACGCTGATAGCCGGCGTCGTCAACGATCCGTCCCCCTGCTTGGTGGCACCGAAAATGATGATCTGCGCCCCCGGCTTGAGCTCGCTCTTCTCGGCCGGAGCATAGGCCACGATCGGCGTGTTGGGCGGGACGACGACTTTCTTTTCTCCGTCCTTGTATTTGACCATGATGGTCTGGCCATCAACGCCGGCCACCGTCGTATCCACGATCGCGTTGGTCATGGTGCTGCCCGGTTGCAGATCCCAGGGGCTATGCCTGTCGGCTACCACGCCTTTCTGCGAATCGAGGAAGATGTGGACGGCGATCGCCTTCTGGGTGCCGTCGGCTTGCGGCATGGCAGTGACGCCGATGAATTTGCCGATCTTGACGTCATCGAGCGACGCCTTGACGAATGCCATCACCCGCGCCGGATCGACAAGCTTGACCTTGACCATCTCTCCGTTGCGCGTCTTGATATCGAAGACGTCTCCCTCGATCTTGTCGATTTGGCCACGGACGCGCACCGGCGGCGGTTGCTGGGCAAAGCTCGCCGACGTCGCGAGCAGCAGGGCAAAACCGGCCACACCGAAAGCGCGCCGCGTTATCTGGTTCATGTGGTCCTCCCGAAAATCTTATCGCCGGCGGAACGCCCGTCGACCGATTGAACAACCCTGCGCGGACCGAGGTTATTCCCGTCGCGCGAGTGTAATTTCCATGACAGGCTCCATGCCTGCGCGCAAGCTCCTTCGAGCCATGCACTGCCAACCCGGACTTTCCTCAATACAGACCCGGCGTTGCGCCGCCATCGACGGCGATGGCCGTGCCCTGCACGTGGCGTGCGCGCTCGGAGCAAAGAAATAGCACGAGCGCGGCGATGTCCTCGGGCTTGCCGAAGCGCCGCACGTTGCTCTTGCTGAGCGCCTCGACGCGCAGCTCGTCGACCGTTCGTCCCAATGCCGCGGCGCGCTGGCGCCGCAGCTCGTCCTGCCGTTCGGTATCGGTGTTGCCGGGATGGATGACGTTGACGTTGACGTTGTCGCGATTGCCGAGCTTCGAGAGGCCCTTGGAGAAGTTGGCCACGGCCGCGTTGGCCGCGCCGCCGATCAAGAACTCGGCATCCGGCGTGCGTGCCGCGCCGCCGACGATATTGATCACGCTTCCCTGCGATGCCTTCAACAGCGGCCAGAAGAGGCGGGTGAGCCGCACGGCGCCAAAGAATTTCAGTGCGAAGCCGTCGAGCCAAACCGCATCGGGCAATTCCAGGAATGCGCCGGCGCGCGTCGCACCCGCGTTGTTGATGAGCACATCGCAACGGCCGAAGCGCTCGTTCACGCGGTTGAACAGCTGCTCGCATGCCGCGAGCGTGCGCAGATCGCCGGCGACCGTGAACGGCTGCGGGCCCTGCGCCGCGATGATCTTGGCCGCGGCCGCCAGATTTTGCTCGGAAGAGGAAGCGAGCACGGTCTGCGCGCCCTCACGCGCGAACGCGAGCGCGATGCCGCGGCCGATCCCGCGGCTCGCCCCCGAGATGACGACGATCTTGCCCTCGAACTCGCCAGCCATGCGCAGTCCTCCACGGTTGTCCATTCATACGGTACTACTAGGCCGCAACAGGCGGCGAGGGAACCGGCATGAAATCGATCTTCATCGACTGCAACAATCAACTGGCGCCGGTCTTTGCCCGGGTGCGACGAGCCGACGATCCGCCGATTGCCGTCAATAGCGATCCGTTTCAACCCGCCGACCTGCCGCGGCTGCTCGCCGATTACGATATTTGCCTCGACGATCACTCCTATATGCCGACCGAAGTCATGGCTCGCTGCCGCGGGCTCAAACACATCGTCTTTCTCGGGACCGGCGCCTCAAGCTACATGGACGTGCCGGCACTGAACCGCCTCGGCATCAAGGTGCACACCATCAAGGGCTACGGCGACATCGCAGTCGCCGAGCACACGATGGCGCTCATATTTGCCTGCTGCCGCGGCCTCGCACGCATGGATCGGGCCGTTCGCGGGGGCGTATGGGACCCGCTCGAAAGCATGCAGCTCAACGGCAAGACGCTCGGCCTGATTGGGCTCGGCGGTATCGGGCGGGAGGTGGCGCGCATCGCGCGCGGGGTGGGGATGGAGGTGATCGGCTGGAATCGCTCGCCGCGGTCAGAAGTGCGGCTGGTCGCGTTGGATGAATTGCTGGCGCGCGCCGACATCATCTCGCTCCATCTCGCACTCAATGACGAGACGCGCGGCTTTATCGATGCTGAGCGCCTCGCGCGCACCAAGCGGGGCGTGATCCTCGTCAACACCGCTCGCGCGGCGCTGGTCGAGGAAGCAGGCCTCCTCGCGGCCCTGGCGAGCGGCCATATCCGCCATGCCGGGCTCGATGTCTTTCACGCCGAGCCGCTCAAGCCGGATCATCCGCTGGCGCGCACGGAAAACGTCACGCTGACCTCCCATGCCGCCTTCCGGACGCTCGAAGCGTCGGAAACGCTCATGCGGCGGGCCATCGACATCGTGCGTCGGATCGTAGGCCCGTCCTCTACGCTCTGAGCGAGACGGCCGAAACCTTTCGGCGGCTTCGTGGTTGTCATGGGCCTGGGCGGGAACGAGTCATGGCCGACCAAAGCACGACCTTGCCCAGCCCCCGCTCGCGCTGCACGAAGCGATCCCGGCCATCGGCGAACATGAAACGGTGATCCTCCTGCACAACGACGCGGTGGTGCCTGAGCCGGGCGCCGTTCATGCGCGATGTCACCCGTTGGGGGGTGCTCACGATCGGCACCGGGCTCGGCAACGCCTGCTTCACCAATCGAGCGGCGGCGGGCGAGGATTGACGGCTTCGGTCAAGCGGCGACAATAAGCCTCGACGATCAGTGTCGCCGGGAGGACGGGTTGAAGCCCCCACCGTTTGCCTATGCCAAGGCTCGCTCGGTCGCGCACGCGATTGAATTGCTGGCAGCTGATGATGCGCGGTTGCTCGCGGGCGGACAGAGCCTGATCGCCACGCTCAACATGCGGCTGAGCCAGCCCGCGCTGCTGGTCGACATCAATGGCGTCGGCGGGCTCGATCACATCACGTTGAGAAACGCCCATATCGAAATCGGCGCACTGGTGCGCTACGCGCAGGCGGAACGCTCCGCCGAGATCGCGCAAGCGGCGCCGCTCGTCGCTTTAGCCCTGCCGCATATCGGCCACCCCGCGATCCGCAACCGCGGCACGGTCGGCGGCTCGCTCGCCTTCGCCGATCCGGCGGCCGAGCTGCCGGCGTGCATGGTCGCGCTCGGCGCCGAAATCGAAATCGTCGGCCCGCAGGGGCAGCGCGCAGTCAAAGCTGACGATTTTTTCAAGGGCCTGTTCGAGACCGCGCTCGCGGGGCGCGATGTGCTCACGGGCATCCGTATTCCGGTGGCGAGCGGCGCCACCCGCGTCGGCTTCGCCGAGTTCGCGCGACGCCACGGCGACTACGCGATGGTCGGGCTTGCCGCCTGCGCCCAGGCCGACGGCAAGCGCCTCAACGATGTCCGCCTCGCCTATTTCGGCGTTGGCGCGACGCCGGTGCGCGCGCGTAAAGCAGAACCGGCCCTGGCGGACGGGGATGTCGAGGCGGCGGTGAGCGCGCTCGTCGAGGACCTTGAGCCGCCGGATGACGTGCAGACATCGGGCGCGGTCAAGGCTCATCTCGCCGGCGTGCTGCTGCGGCGGGTGGCGCGGCAACTCGGGCGAGCGGCCTCATGAGCCAGCGTTTCCACGAGATCGCGATCACAGTCAACGGCGAGGAGGTGCGCGAACGCGTCGATGCGCGCAAGACGCTGGTCGACTTTCTGCGCGAGGATCTTGCGCTGACCGGCAGTCACGTCGGCTGCGAGCACGGCGTCTGCGGGGCCTGCAGTGTGCGCGTTAACGGAGCGGTGGTACGCGGCTGTCTTATGCTCGCGGTGCAATGCGACGGCGCGCGCGTCGATACCATCGAGGGCGTCGCCGATACCGACGAGATCGCCGATCTGCAGCAGGCCTTCGTCGCGCGTAACGCGCTGCAATGCGGTTATTGCACGCCAGGCATGCTGCTGACCGCGCAGGAACTGCTGGGCCGCAGTGGCGTTCCGAGCCGCGAACAAATCCGCGCGCATCTCTCCGGCAATTATTGCCGCTGCACTGGATATCAGGCGATCGTGGACGCAGTAGAAGCGGTGGCGAAGACTCGGGCAGAAGCGAACCGATGAGCGCCTCAACGCGGATGCTGTCGCTGCTGCTGCCCGCTGAGGTTCCCGGCGCGTCGCACGGTGGTACGTACCCATGAAAATCACCGACGACTCCCCCCCGATCGTCTCCGCCCTCGACCGGCCCAACTCCTATATCTGCCCATTTACCTCAGAACCGCCTGGAAATGCGGGTAATCCTTGCAACTACGGGGGAAGTATTTACCTCAGCGGGTAGCGAAACCTTTACCCCAAGGACCGCCATGCCCGCCGATTTGCGCTTCATGAAGCGCCCGCATCAGACCTGGTTCTTTGTCTACGCCATCCCGCGCGATCTCCGCGGCAAGCTCCTGTCCTCGACCGGCGGGGCGAAGGACAAGATCGTTGAATCTTTAGGCACCAAAGATCCGGACATCGCTCGCGAGCGTCGCAACAAACGACTCGTGCATTGGGATCGCCAGTTCCGCCGGCTGCGACATGGGCCGTCCGAAGACGACATCATTGAGGAAGCCGTTGAGGTCTACCGCGCGACGCTCAAGAAACAAACAGGGCGACGGATGGAGCATGATTTCCTTCTGAAACACGCGGTGATGGTTGTCAAAGAAGCACGAGAGCGTGAACTATTTGAACGATCTGATTTCATGTTTTGCGACGAGTGGGCGAGGATGCACGGACAAGACATCTATCTCGCCCACCTTGACGATGCCATCAGGCTCAACGCGCGTGACGAGATCGCCGACTACTGCCAACGGACTGAAGCCGTCATGGAACCGGAGACCGAGCCCTATCGCAAGGTTGGCATTAAGTTTATCGAGGCCAAAATCGCGGCCGGCGACCCACGAGCTTGGCTGCCGTTGCCGGACGGGCGGACAATTTTCGGCGGTGAACAAGATTTGCCGCCGTTACCCAAAATCGAGCCGCCCATCGCGCCCGAGGCGCCGCTTGTAGCGCCGCCACCGCCCGCAAAAACGACCGCGGGGACGTTCGGCGACGCCTTCGAGACGTACTTGGAGACCGAGTTAAGCGACGATACCAGCGCCAACACGATCAAGGATTACCGACGCAAGGCCAAGCTATTTATCGATAGGGTTGGCGACTTGCCGTTGCGTAACATCAGCCGCAAAATGGCCGCAGACTTTCTTGACGATTATCTGCTGCGGGAGCGCGGCCTTTCCAAGCGAACCCGCAACCTCTATGCGAGCCTTTTCAGCGCCGTCTACAAGAGCGCTATCCGGCGCGGGCGCGTCATCGCGAATCCATTCGAGGGGCAACGAATCAAAAAGATTGCAACCAATAACTACAAACCATTTACCGGCGACGAGCTTACCAAGTTATTCGACTCGGCGACATTCGAAGTCACGCCACCCGAGCACACGGTCAAGACGGCGCTCCCATGGAGCGCACTGATCGCCGCATTCACCGGCTGCCGTCGCGAAGAGATTGCGACGCTCATGAAGTCCGACATAAAGCAGACCGATGGCATTTGGTACTTTGACATCTGTGCCGGCGACTATGGTGGCAAGACAGATTCAGCGCCGCGCATCGTTCCGCTGCATCGTAAGTTGATTGACGCCGGCTTGTTGCGGTATCGCGACGCGCTCCCGCCCGGCTCGCGTTTGTTCCCCGGTCTGCGCGGCAGAGCATCGAGAGGCGGCAAGCTCGGCCCCGCATTGGGAGACGCCTTCGAGGCGTGGCGCAAGAGCTTGGGCATCAATAGAGAAGGCGTTAACTTTCACTCGTTTCGGCATTCGGTCGGTGACGTGCTGCGCAAGGCTGGCGTATCAGAAGACGACCGAGGCGCTTTGCTCGGCCACGCCGACACGACAATACAAAGCAAGGTGTACGGTCACGACGGGCCGGGCTTGGGGAGGCTGCAAAAGGTCGTTGAGGCCATCCAATATCCCTGGCTTGGTCCTGCCAGGCTCGGCCTGATGGTGGCGCGATAGCGTAGTTTCAGTTCTGAGACGTGGTTTACCTGCCGCCGATCCCGGTGACGTTGTCGTCCATCGCTGGCGCGTAGGGCGGGCGGCCCATCACTTCCTCGCCCGCCCCATCCATCCCTCGCCATACGCGGCGGGCTCGACCTCATTGCCCCAACCGTCCCATCCCGCGCGCGGCTTACGCTGATTGAGCTCGATCTTCGGCAGTGTCGGGTAATAAGACTCGATCATTTCATAAGTCAACTCAGGCTTCTCCGAGTGCTTCCTCGCCGGAGCCTCGATCACCGAATCCCATTGATCACCATCAGCCGGAGCGGGGACGCTTCCCCGCGTGCCGATCAACAAATGCTCGTGCCTGTTGCGAAACCAGTAACCAGTCCCGGCCTTGTGCTTGGTCCAAGAGACGTTGCTCTTGTACGTGAAACCCCAGGCGCCCATGACTTCGATGCCGGCCGGCAGGAGCGGCACAGTCACCCACAAAAACAACACGCAATTATCAGCAGCGATCGACAGCACGTCGCGGGATTTGATGACATCGAGCGAGCTGGTGCGATAATGGTTGTCCGCCGAGCTGTTCGTCTTACCCTTCTCCGACCAGAACTCAAATCGCCATTCCGGGTCGGCGAGGATCACGCCGTAGCGCTTCTCTGGCAGCGCGATCTGTCGTTCGCCCATCTGGCGCTCGCGGCTTTCTCGCTTGGCACGCCTCTCCTTGTGGCGCTCAGCACGCGCGGCCCGGACAACCCCGGTCACGTCCTGGACCGCGGCGGTGGCGATCTTGACCGCCTTCGCGACCACCTCCTCGAACTTCGCCTCAGACATCGCCGCCGCCTTGCGCGCGCGGTCGGCGAGGTTCTTGTCGACACCCTGCTCGGCGAGAGATAAAGCCGGGTTTTTTAGAAACCCGGCTTTTATGCCCTTCTTTCCACGTCCGGGTCCCGGCGCCCCCTTCGCGACCGTTAACGGACCAGGTTGGATCACAGGGAGCGGTCCAGGGAGCGAGCCCTGGGATTTCTCGGCGCGGCGCTGTGAGCCACGTTCGCCTCATTTCCCACATAAATTCTGCATAAACACATAACGATAATGCTCATTCGGAGGGGTTGAAAATGCGAAAACTTCTGGTCGGTCTGCTAATCACAGGCAGTGTTTGCCTCACGTGTGCACCCCAGACTGCGACTGCTGGGAGTGGTGAGGTAGCCGCTGGCGTCGTTGGTGGGTTGGCAGTTGGTACGTTGTTTGGAGCGGCGATAGCAAGCGGCCCCCGCTACTATCAACCAGCCCCGGTGTACGTAGCGCCGGCTCCCGTCTACGTAGGGCCGCCATGTTACTGGACCCGCGGCGCCCCTGTTTGGGATGGCTATCGGGGCATTTGGTACAGACCCCGCATCCAAGTTTGCGACTGAACCGCAAAGCCTCGAAATTTGGAGGAAGGCGTATCGTGGGATAGTGCGCCTCCCACGGTGTGGAACACTGTGATCCGTTACCGGAAGCGGACAGCTATCCGGTCGGGTAGCGCGGGACTCGACTTTCAGAAAGACAGCCTGCGGTTCCGCTTTCCGGTTGTGTTTTTCATACCGTTCAAGGCTGGCGGTAATGGGATGGCCCGGCCGTGCTCCGGCCCTGCAAAACGTAAAGTCTTGCGGGGGATTGAGAAGCACAAGGAGCACGTCCCATGTCACACAAATCCGCACCATCCACCCCCGTCAGCACGATCGGCATCGATCTTGGCAAGAATAGTTTCCATCTTGTCGGCCTCGATCAGCGCGGGGCGATCGTTTTGCAATTGAAGTGCTCGCGCGCTCAACTTGAGCCGGTCAACGCTGTCGATAGGTCGTATGCAGCGGCAAAAATAAGATGGCAAACATCAGAAAATATGCGGTTTGCCCATTGCTATTCGGGCAAATAGGTTGTCGTGTCTCGGCCAACTGCTGACTAACGAGCAGGCGGGACCAATTTCTCCAGAGGGCTGCCAACAAAATGGCGACGTACCGAAGTCGCCGTTCAATAATCGGCAGTTGCTGCCGTCGGTAGGCAGAAAATCACATTCGTCAATTGATGTGGGTTTGAATCGCGGAGGCCGCTGGCACCCGCATTCAGAGCCTTGGCAACCAGAGGGCCAATGCGCGCGCAAACCTTTCATTATCAATCCTCTCTCCTGAGTGTGAAGTAGCTCACACATCCCTCCCGGTTCCCCCGATAAAAGTAGCCAAATTTCCGTTGACGTGTTTCGATCGACTCGAGGAGGTAAACATGAATCAGCACGTTCCAATCGGCACCGCCCCGGTAGCCAAGTCTTCTTTTCCGAAAACGAAACTGGATCTAGACGTAGCGCTCGGCCGTTCCCGGACAACGAGCACGCCGGAGAGGAAACGTGAAGTTCGTCTCCTCGCGCTGTGGCCTTTCATTCTTGTCGTTGCGATCCTTGCGATGATCGCCGTGATCTCGGACGGTCCTTCAACGCCCGATCAGCGGATTCAAGTATTTTCAGGGACCTACCCGTGAGCACGCGGGCTGATCGGAGGGGGGTCCGGCGGTCACTGCCATCCTGACGACTATGACCACGCTTATTGTGGTCCCGGTCGTGCGACTTTTGAGTTCGCATGAATGGGGCGGCCGTACCGCAATCTGTTCGGCAACCCCACAGGGTTTCGGATTTCTCAACAGCGAATCGCCCGGACCATTCGCATCTTTATTTTCAGGCACATCCTGCCGATGGAGGCTCTGATGAATCGCGGATCGTATCCCTACAAGCTCACGGCCGAAGATCATCTTCTCATCAAAAAATGGAAGTGGGGGGTAGGAGCTGTCTACGCGGCAGTCCTGCTCGTGCTCGTCCTGATGGTAGCAGCCGCGCCCTATACCAGGACCGAAGTTGCAAAGAGCGGCGGCGATCCCGCGTTCTCCTCTGCCGAGATGGCGAACAGCCCGGTTGCCCGCTGACCGGCCGAACGGCGGTTCTGATCCGCGTTAATCACGTGCGAAAGGGAATTTCGCGACGTTCTGCGGTGCCAAAGTTCGGACGCTATCGGAGGTGAAGTGGACATTGCGGGCGCGTCGCGAGCGTCTCGATGCGACGCGTTTGACCCCAAGCCGACATAGGCCGGATCGAAATCCCGCACTGCAGCAGTCTCCTGCCATACCCTTGGCGCGTGCTATCTTTTGGATGAGCCCGGCGGCGCCCCAACCCGATTCAGAACATTTCAGATTTGCCCCAAGGACCTGCCAGCCGTTCGGTGGCACCCTGATCGTGCGGAGATCGGTGCGTCTGTTTACGACCGAAGGAGATCGACCATGAACGAGCAAGCTGTACAGGAGCGGCGGGGTCGGAGTCTCA
>WNFM01232194.1_pt2 | contig 10540 bp, 13 predicted proteins | sample 5400271 | NCBI WGS metagenome assembly WNFM01 (sample SAMN13153352, study PRJNA577476) | soil metagenome | isolation source: 60 cm saprolite on Douglas fir-dominated hillslope | place: USA:California | collected 2013-09-17 | reverse complement strand
ACATCACCATGGACCAGATGTGGCAGCCCTTCGTCACACGTCTGCGGCGCGGTGAGGGTATGGGTGGAGCGCTCGTCAATGGACAACTCCTGCGCGGACGCCGCCGCTTTGCCGGATATATCGTGCATGCCGCGGCCGTCATCACCATCGTGGCCATCGCCGTCAGCAGCACCATGCGCACGACGCAGGAAGTACACCTGCAGCGCGGCCAGACGTTCACAAGCGGAAAGTACGTCCTGCAATTTGATGGAGTGCGCACGGTAGCCGAGCCGCATCGCGAGTCGACCATCGCCACGTTCCTCGTCACGAAGAACGGGAGCCTCGTCAAGACACTCGAGCCGCGCATGAATCAGTACGCCATGATGCGAGAGCCGGTCGGGTCGCCCGACGTCTATTCGACCATTGGTGGTGACCTCTACCTCTCGCTCCTCAATCTCGATCCCAACACGCAGACGGTCGGGGTCACTGTCATCACCATGCCGATGGTCGGCTGGATCTGGGTATCCGTCATCTTCATGGGGCTCGGCGGCCTGGCCGGCCTCATTCCGCAATTCTCCGGAAGGCGGGCTCTCGTGGTCGAGCCGGACGTCGCTGTCGTTGCGGAGCACGCATGAATCGAACGGTCCTGGCTATTGGCACGCTGATTACGGCGGCTCTGGTCGGTGTTTTCTTCCTCGTTCTGGGGAAGGACCCGCAACACATCGAATCACCCCTGGTCGGGCGCGTGGCCCCTCCGTTCTCGCTCCAGGCTGTCGGTTCGCATGAGATCCTCGACCTCACGCAGTTCCGGGGCAAGCCGGTGGTCCTGAACTTCTGGGCCACCTGGTGCCACCCCTGCTGGGATGAGCATCCCGTACTGACGCAGACGGCGACGATCATGGGCAACCAGGTGCAGTTCGTCGGCGTGGTCTACCAGGATGACGAGCGCAAGATCACCGACTTCCTCCGTCAGCGTGGCTGGTCCTATCCAACGCTCGTCGATGTCGCCGGCAAGACGGCCATCGCCTACGGCGTCGGCGGCGTACCCGAGACGTTCTTTCTCGATTCGAAGGGGAAGATCGTCGACAAGTACGAGGGGCCGATGTCGGCTGAAGTGCTCCAAGCCAATATTCAGAAAGCGATGAAATGAGAACTGGCAGGCCGCTGATTGCCCTTCGTTGTTTGCTCCTCGTGATGCTGTTCGTCGCCTGGTCGGCCCAGAAACCGCCTGATGCGGAGCAGTTCGTCGGCCCTCCGCAGGGCACACCTCTGGTCAGCCCCGAGCTGGACGCCAAAGCGGCGCAGGTCTCCTCCGAGCTTCGCTGCCCCGTCTGTCAAGGCTTGGCCATCGGCGACTCCCCCTCGGAGATGGCCCTCAGTATGAAGAAGCAAGTGCGCGAGCTTCTGGCGCGCGGCTTCACCGAGGCACAGATCCTCAAGTACTTCGAGCAGTCCTATGGACAGTTCGTTCTGCTCAAGCCGAAATTCGCCGGCGTGAACTCGCTCGTGTGGTTGTTGCCCGTTGGCGTGCTGGCGTTCGGCGCACTCATCGTTTGGTCGAAGGCAAAGAAGCTTGAGACGCCCGCGGCCGCGGCAGCAGCCAGTCCGCAGACAGCCGCCAATTCTGACGATCCCTACATCCAGCGCGTTCGCGAGCTCGTTGAGAAGCTATGACCGGCACGGACTGGCTTACCGCCATCGGAATCCTCCTCTCCGGAGCCGTCATCGGCTTCATGTTTCTCTACACCACGACGAAGAAGAGCAGCCAGGCAGCCGATGCTTCCACCATCAACCCTGCCGGTTCTCTGGCGTTCCGTGACCTCGAGGCCAGACGCGATGTGCTCATCGCCCAGCTTCGGGAGCTCGCAGACGTCGGCGGCAGCGACGAAGAGCGCGCACTCCTCGAGCGCCAGGCGGCGGACGTACTCCGCCAGCTCGACGGCCTTGCTCCTGCGTCTCCCATGCCCCTGCCGGCCGTCGCCACACAACGACCTTCCAACGCAGACAAGCCGGCTCCGGTTGTCGCCCAACCGCAGCCAGGTGGCGCACTCAAAGGGTTCCTCTGGGGCATTGCTTCCGCCGCGGCCATTGCGGGACTGGTGTTCTTCGTCATCAACCAGGCGAAGGCGCGTGATGCGGGTGGATCGGTTACAGGTGGTACCAACATGGGACCCGCGCCGATGCAGGCTTCCAAAGGGCAGGCGCAGCAGGCGGACCCCGAGCTGCAGAAGCTCGAGGCGGCCGCGCAGGCAAGCCCCGACGATCTGACCCTGCGAAATGACCTCGCCCATGCCTACCTCGACCGCGAGAACATGGCGGGAGCGTTCGAGCAGGCCCAGGCCGTGCTCGCCAAGGTGCCGACAGACCCGCGAGCCAACACCGTTCAGGGCATCGTACGCATTGCCATGGGGGAGTCCGGCCAGGCCATTCCGCAGCTCGAGGCCGCCACGAGAGCCGACCCGAAGCTGACGGATGGATGGGTCGCCCTGGCCTGGGCCTTTACCCAGAGCGGCCGCGATGATGACGCCAGCAAGGCGATTGATGCCGGAGTGAGAGAGAATCCCGGCCAGGAAGCACGAATGCGCGAGGTCCTGGTCAAGATGCGCGAACAGGCCAAGCAGCAGGTCGCGAGCCCGCGCCATCCAGCTACCGACGGCAGCGCATCAGCGGCCGCACCCGCCGCGACTCCTGCTGCCACGGGTGGTGGCGGTGGCCAGAGCGTCAAGATCACACTCACTATCGCCCCCGGAGCGAAAGTGCCGGATTCGAAGGTCATTTACGTCATCGCTCGCGAAGCCGGGCAGACATCCGGCCCACCCACAGCAGTGAAGCGTGTCATGGCCTCGGGCTTCCCGATGACCGTCGACCTGACCGCCGCCGACTCCATGATGGGCCAACCCCTCCCCGCAAAGATGCACCTCGAAGTCCGCCTCGACACCGACGGCAACGCCATGACGAAGGAGCCGACGGACCTCACCGCAGCGAAAGACGGCGTGTCGTCAGGGGACGCGGTAGCGCTCGTTCTGGCGAATCAGTAACTAGCATCTAGCAACTAGCAACTTTCCCGGCACGTCCCTTGCGCTTCTCTGACCAGAGGAGAAGACCATGAACATCAACCCGGAATATGTCTGGATCGCTGTGGCGGCCATGGTGGCCCTCGCGGTCATCGGATTCCTCGCGGCCGCCGTGCGCCGGTCGCAGAGTCAGCGGTTGCAGAAGCATTTTGGAGCCGAGTACGACCGCACGTTGGCTGCGACTGGTGATCGCGCTGCAGCTGAGCGCGAGCTCAAGAATCGTGCCGCGGAAGTAAAGGGTCTCGTGATCCGGCCGCTGACAGCTCAGCAGCGCGAAGAGTACCGGTTGGACTGGAAGCGGATCGAGGGGCATTTCGTCGACCGCCCGACCACCGCCGTGATCGAAGCCGACGAGCTGATCGGCGACGTGATGACAACTCGTGGCTACCCAGTCGCCGATTTCGAGCAGCACGCCGCCCACCTGTCCGTGCAACACCCCGGAGTCGTCGAACACTATCGCGCTGGGCACGCCGTGATCGGCGCAGACGTCCGTGGTACGGCCTCGACGGAAGACCTGCGACAGGCCATGCTCCACTACGGCTCGCTATTCCAGGAGCTCGTGGGAACCGGTGGCACAGACACCCCGCGCACGATCGTCGCCAGCACGGAATTGCCGGCCACGCCGCGCGAGCGCCTCGCCGGTCGCGTCGCCCGCGAAGAGGAAGCGCGGCGGTAGTGGCAGGGTAACACCGAGCGTCACGACGCCAGCACCGGATACTTGCCCGTGAAGCACGACGTGCAGTAGAGGCTGCGAGGGTCGCCGCCGTTGCCGTTGCGGACGGCCTCCAGCATGCCGTCTTCGGAAAGGTAGCCGAGGGATTCCGCCTCGGTGAACTGGCGGATCTCCTCGAGCGACTTCGAGTTGGCAATGAGGTTGTGGCGCTCCGGAGTGTCGATTCCGTAGTAGCACGATGCAACCGTCGGCGGTGAGGAGATGCGCATATGCACTTCCTTCACGCCGGCGGCTTTGAGCATGCGCACGATCTTACGCGAGGTCGTACCGCGGACGATGGAGTCGTCGATGAGCACGACCCGCTTCCCCGCCACGAGCTCGCGTACTGGATTGAGCTTCACCTTCACCCCGAAGTCGCGGATGGACTGCTTTGGCTCGATGAACGTCCTGCCGACGTAGTGGTTCCGGACCAGGCCATACGCGAAGGGAACCCCGGACTCACGGGCGTAGCCGAGGGCCGCGAACACGCCCGAATCGGGAACGGGGACGACGACGTCGGCGTCGATGGCGCATTCGCGCGCCAATTGCGCGCCGAAGCGCTGGCGTACCTCGGCTACGTTATTGCCGAAGACCACGGAGTCTGGCCGTGCGAAGTAGACGTGCTCGAAGACGCAGCGCGCCTCGCGGGGCGACTCGAATTGATGGACGGTCCGGAGAGTCGTGCCGCCATCGCAACGATCAATCGCGATCACCTCGCCGGCCGCCAGCTCACGCACGCTTTCGGCATTGATGAGGTCGAACGCGCAGGTCTCCGACGAGATCACGAATGCGTCGTCGAGCCGGCCGATGACCAGTGGTCGGAAGCCGTGCGGATCGCGAGCGGCGTAGATGTGGTCCGGTGTCATGAGGGCCATGGAGTAGGCACCCCGCACCTGCGAGAGGGTGTCGATCAGGGCGCTCTCGAGGTCGGGGGTCTTCGAGCGGGCGATGAGGTGCACGAACACTTCCGTGTCGCTCATGGAGTTGAAGATCGCCCCCTCCGCCTCGAGTTGGGCCCGGAGCTGGTTGCCGTTGACGAGGTTGCCGTTGTGGGCCACGGCGATCTGTCCCTTGTTCGTTGAGGCTACGAGCGGCTGGGCGTTGCAGAGCATCGACCCGCCGGCCGTCGAGTAGCGGACGTGGCCGATGGCCGTGTCTCCCGGCAGCTTCGCGATGCGCGCCTCGTCGAAGACGTCGGCGACGTATCCCATGTCCTTCTCGCTGAGGATCCGGTTGGAGCCGGCCTCGAGCGAAGCGATCCCGGCGCTCTCCTGCCCGCGGTGCTGCAGCGCGTACAGGCCGAGGTATACGAGATTGGCGGCATCCTTGTGGTTGAGGATGCCGAAGACGCCACATTCTTCACGGAACTTGTCGAACATGCAGAGTCTGTGAAACAGAGTGTAGCCCGCTTGTCATCCCGGGTGTTGGTTAGGGGGAAGGCAGAGGGCGGAAGGCAGGCGGCAGAGGTGCGTGCCGACGATGCTTCCGCTTTCTGCGAAAGGCACAGTCATCTCTCGTGGGTCTGCGCGAGACACTTCTGACTTCTGCCCTTTGTCCTCTGCCCCTGGCCTTCCGCCCAACAGGGTGATCCGCAACGTTTTCCCCACCCGGTCCGTCTCACCAACATGAGATACGCCGCCGGCTTCCTACTGCTTTTCGCTGCCGCCTGCTCGCAAGATCTTCCGACTCTGACCCCCGCCCATCCCGCTGCGCATCTGCAACCACAGCGAGAGACGTCAGAGATCGCACTCGTTGATCCGGGTGGATCTGGGGGCGGTTCCTCCGGAAGGCGCAATCTGTTCGCGTTTCCGGCACCTCCACCCGTCGTGATCGCTCCGCCGGTCGTGACGGCCGCCGGCAGAGAAGCCTCCTTGAAAGAGGAGGAAGCGAGGAGGAAAGCGGAAGCGGAGAGGCTGAGACTGGCCGAGGAGCAGAGGCTGAAGGACGAAGAGCTCAGGCGGAAGAACTTTCCCTTCCCCTATCGCTACATCGGGCGCTTCGGCCCGGAGGATGCCCAACTCGCGGCGTTCGTGGCCGATGGACAGGCCACGGTCGTCAGGACAGGCGACGTGTTGGGTGGAAAGTTCCTGGTCAGAGCTTTCGGGTTGGAGAGCGTCGAGGTGTCGTTGCTGAGCGCGCCGGAGCTGCGCAAGACACTGGACGTCGGCCAGTAGTTGACATCATCTCGATTTAGACATAGTCTAATCGCGTGATCGACGCCGCGCACAGCCTCCGCGAACATGGCATCCAGCCATCGGCCCAGCGTGTCGCCATCGCCGACTACGTTCTGCACACCGACGAGCACCCTTCAGCCGATCTCGTATGGAAGCGCGTCCAGGCCAAGCTTCCCTACGTCTCGCGAGCCACGGTCTACAACACGTTGAACCTCTTCGTCGAAAAGGGATTGCTGCGCGCGCTTTCCCTGGCTGACGAGAGCGTCGTGTTCGACCCCAAGACCGAACGGCACCATCACCTCATCGACGAGGAGACGGGCGAGATCCATGACATCCCGTGGGAGAAGGTCCAGGTCTGCAACGTCGAGGCGCTGCGCGGATTCGAGATTCGCGATTACCAGGTCGTCATTCGCGGTGTGCGCAAGCACCGCAAGAAGTAATCAAACTATAAGGAGAGTTTCAGCATGCCCATGCTCACCGTTGGAGAGCGTTTCCCCGAGTTCAACCTCACCGCGAACGTCAGTGTCGAGAAAGGGAAGGAGTTCACGACCATCTCGAGCAAGTCGCTCGACGGCAAGTGGCTCATCTTCTACGCCTACCCGAAAGACTTTACGTTCATCTGCCCGACCGAGATCGTCGAGTTCAGCAAGAAGGCCGGCGACTTCGCCGACCGCGACACCGTCGTCCTCGGCGGATCGACCGATAACGAGTTCTCGCACCTGGCCTGGCGCATCGCCCATCCGGACCTGAAGAACGTCAGCACGCCGCTGGTCTTCATCACGCCGGCGTTTGCCACCAAGCTGGGTATCCTGCACGAAGAGGCTGGCGCGGCACTTCGAGTGACCTTCATCGTCGATCCGAACGGCGTCATCCGGTGGGTGAACGCGAATGATCTGTCGGTTGGCCGCAATGTCGACGAAGTCATTCGCGCCCTCGATGCGCTTCAGAGTGACGAGCTTTGCCCCTGTAACTGGCGGCCGGGTCAGGCCACCCTCGGGGCGGCGTGAGCAGCGTCATGAGCTCCGTCGAGACTCTCCGCGGGCGTCTCCCCGAGTACGCCCGCGACATCAAACTCAATCTCCAGAGCGTTCTGCAACCCGGCGGAACGCTCAGCAACGAGCAACGTTGGGGAGTGGCGGTCGCTTCGGCGGCCGCCGCTCGCAACAACGAGCTCCTGGCTGCCGTGCTGGCCGATGCGCAGGCCGAGGTTGCGCCGGCGGTCGTCGAGGACGCGCTTGCGGCTGCGTCGCTGATGGCGATGAACAACGTTTACTACCGATTCCGCCATCTCATCGGCAAGGAGTCCTACGAGCAGAAGCCGGCCCGCCTGCGCATGCAGCGCATCGCCAAGCCTGCTACGAACAAGGCGGACTTCGAGCTCTTCTGCATCGCCGTCAGCGCGATCAATGCCTGCGAGATGTGCCTGCGCTCGCATGAGGCTGTCGTGCTCCAGGGAGAGCTCACTGAGGACCACGTGCATGAGGCGGTCAGGATCGCGGCGGTGGTCAATGCCGCGGCATTGTCTCTGCAGTTGCCGGCATTCGGGACGCCTTGAAACCACCGAATCGACGTGCCTCCCCGCGTCGAGCGAATTTGATATCGTCCCGCTCGCATCAAATCCTGAAGGAGAGCAGTCATGTTGACCGTTGGTGATAAGTTTCCCCCTTACAAACTGAGTGCGAACGTCGGCGTCGAGCCGGGCAAGGAGTTCGGCACCGTTTCCTCCGAGACCGGAGGGAAGTGGACGATCTTCTACGCCTATCCGAAGGACTTCACGTTCGTCTGCCCGACCGAGATCATCGAGTTCGACCGCCTTGCCCCTGAGTTCGCAAAACACAATGCAGTCGTCGTTGGTGGCTCAACCGACAACGAATACTCCCATCTGGCGTGGCGGCAATCTCATCCCGACCTGAAGAAGATGACGACGCCGCTCGTCTACATCACGCCGGCGATGGCAGCGGAGCTGGGAATCCTCCACAAGAAGGCAGGCGCCCCGCTTCGCGTGACGTTCATCGTTGACCCCGAGGGCTTCATCCGCGCCGTCACCGCCACCGACCTCTCGATCGGCCGCAACGTCGAAGAGGTTCTGCGGCAACTCGAGGCACTCCAAACTGAGAAGCTCACACCCTGCGGCTGGAAGCCCGGCGAGAAAACCCTGAACTAAGACGAGATGTGTGGACGAGTGCCCGGCGACCTCGCCGGCACTCGTTTCACTCCGTGTACTAGACCGCCCAGCCGTGAACGCTGGCGGCGTTGCGAAAAGCATAAATGCCAGCCTTCACGGTCCGTGCTGGTTGCCAGTTACGCCCGCGCAGACACTAACCACTAACCACTAACCACCAACCACTAACCACTAAACACCGACTCTATGCGCCAAGCCGCCCTCGCCATGCTCTCCCTCCTCGTCGGAACCGCCGCCCTCGGCGTGAACAAACGTCCACCCGCATACAGCGCCGACGTTGTCACCACAGAGAAAGGCAAGACTGCCCACGCCCACGTCTGGAGCGACGGCACCCACGTCAGGCAGGTCTCCGCTGACGGAAAGTCGGGCAACTTCAGCGACTTCGATCGCAAGCTGGCCTGGATCTATGGGCCGCAGCTCTCCTGTCTCCAGATTCCCATGGAGCCTGAGGGAGCGAAGGAGACAGTCCATGAGGAAGCTGCCGGCACTGAAACGGTCAGCGGACATACCACTCGGAAAGTGAAAGTGACCTCGACGTTGGTCAATCGCGGGGTGACGCGCACGACCGAGTTCGTCGAGTGGCGGGCTACGGACCTGAGCGATCTGGTGGTGCGACGGGTGACGAAGACTAAGGACGGCGACTCGGACATGCACCTGGAGCACATCGTCGCCGGTCGTCCTGACCCGAAGCTCGTCGCCTTTTCCGCGGTCCCCTGTAAGTACGACCCTGTGGCCGACACCACGGCGATGGCGGCACAAGCACCCGGCGGCTTCCGCACCGTCTCGTTCTTCGATGCCGGGTGCAAGCAACTGGCGCCGCTGCCGCTGTCCGTTTCAATTCCCTCCGACTACGCCATCCGCAAGGCGCCCGGCAGCAATTGCCTCATCGGTACCGAAGAGGACCTCGGCAAGGTGATCGCGCCGCAGGGCGCAGACTTTACGGCCATCCGCCGTGGCGTCTTCTGGGTCCGCGCCTCCGGATCCACCCACTACGACGCGAGGTCGAAGATGTTCGTCAGCGAGCGGGGCCCACAGAGCCGCTGGGCCGACGCGATGAAGAAGCTCGGCGCCACCGACATCGTCATCACCTCGTCGCCCGTCGCCGGCATCCCTGCTGCACGCGTTACGGCGAAACTGAAGGGGCACCGGCTTTCCTGATCAACTACCACCCGCCCGCAAAGGCCGCGCCAGCAGATCAAGATGTGTGGGCCAAGTTCTTAGGGTCGTTGCGCTAGGGAACCTCGTTGTATGGCGACATCCGCGCCGCCAACCCTCTCCCACCGGGAAAGGGCAGGCGAGGGGTCGCACGTAGCTGCCGTTCATCCACGAAGACTTCCTGCTGGAGACCGACGTCGCGCGCGACCTCTACCACCGCTATGTGGCCGGCCTTCCCATCATCGACTATCACTGTCACCTGCCCGTGGCACAAATCGCCAGCGACCATCGCTTCCGTTCTCTGACCGGGATCTGGCTCGACGGGGATCACTACAAGTGGCGAGCCATGCGGGCCAACGGCATCGCGGAACGTTTTTGCACCGGCGACGCGTCCGATCAGGAAAAGTTCGAGGCGTGGGCCCGCACGGTTCCTGCGACGTTGCGCAATCCGCTCTACCACTGGACGCACCTGGAGTTGAAGCGGCCATTCGGCATCACCGAATTGCTCTCGGAAGGAACCGCTCGCGCGATCTACGACCATTGCAACGAGCTCCTCCAGCGCCCGGATTTCTCGACGCAGGGACTGCTACGCCAGTTTCGTTGCAAGGCGTGAGCTTCTCTAAGCTCGACGGGAAGAGACGTCATCGGCGCTCGATCCGGCCGCGTACTCTTCGTCGCTGACCTTTTCCAGCCAGTCCACGCTCTTGCCGTCGAGCCGTTCAACGATGGCGATGTGCGCCATGGCCGTCGTTGCGGTCGCTCCGTGCCAGTGCTTCTCTCCGGGCGGGCACCAGATCACGTCGCCGGGACGAATCGTCCGCAGCCCGACGTGACGATCAGAGTCTGGCCGAGCGGGTGAGTGTGCCACGCCGTCCGGGCGCCGGGCTCGAAAGTGACGCTGACGCCGAGCACGCGTGCCGGATCGTCCGCCTGAAAGAGAGGGTCGATCCGTACCGTGCCGGTGAAGGATTCGGTTGGTCCCTTCGCGGAAGGTTGTGAGCCGCTTCGCTTGACGTTCATTTGACTAACCTCCAAAGCGCTCGAAGCGGTACGCCAGTTGCGGGCCGCCGTCGCCCTCGTACGCGAGCTGGCCGATGAGTAGTCCAAACGGCTCGGTGTAGCGGGCGATTCGGAGAGGGCCGGCGTCAAGAGGATCGAAGCCCACGTCGCGGATCAGCGTGGCGGCGACGCGCTTCGCGTTCTTTTGGTCGCCGCAATATACGAGACTCGGCCGGGTGGTGCTTCCGCGTCTCTCAAACACGTC
>WNFM01121355.1_pt1 | contig 10540 bp, 10 predicted proteins | sample 5400271 | NCBI WGS metagenome assembly WNFM01 (sample SAMN13153352, study PRJNA577476) | soil metagenome | isolation source: 60 cm saprolite on Douglas fir-dominated hillslope | place: USA:California | collected 2013-09-17 | reverse complement strand
AATCGTTGCTCCATTGCCTCGATCGTAGGTTTCTCGCGTTACGGTTTTCCACGATCCGTCTCCCATCAGATAATCGAACGTGGTCTTTCGAAGTAGATACCAATCGTCCGAAAGTGTGTTGACCTCGCGGATCCTAACTCGCTTGCTGTTTCTCATCAGATTGCCAGGTGGTTGCCGAACCTATTTCAGCAGTGGAGAGATAGACCGGCTTGCCGGTAGAACGCGCTAAGCTCACCATTTCGTCCGCCCCGATGGACGGACCGCCAATCCTCAACACCGCATCAACCCGCGCCACCAGCCTTCGCCCAACCGGATGAAAGATCTCATTCCAGACCGCATCACCGAGTGTCTGAGAGCCGGCCACTTCAATCAGCGGCAGAGCCATGGCCTCGCCAGTAAGTGGCAGATGTCCCATTCGAAAGATCTCCAAGGCGACCTCGTTCATGCGTCGATAGTTCGCGTGAATGAGTAAAGGATCGTCGTTGGTATTGGAACGATAAGGCCCGGCAACCAGGATTAGCTTCGGTGGATTCGGTGAGTTAGACATATCTTGGGAAAGATGCTCACGATAGGAGCGATTCCGATAAGATCGGTAACGATTTATTGTCAGGGGAGCTATCATTCGTAATGATGGCCAGATGAATCCGAGGCTCCTGCCCGATCTGCTCATGTTCCTGGAGGTTGCTCGATCGGGCAGCATCTCGAAGGCAGCGCGCCGACTGCATACAGTTCAAACCAATGTTTCGGCCCGCATGCAAAAACTCGAAGCAGCGCTGGGCAGTACACTATTGACGCGAACAGCTCGCGGAATCGATCTGACCACGGCCGGTGAGGCGTTGCTTCCGGTCGCGCGGCGGCTCGATTCATTGCTTGGCGATCTCGGGCAAATCTTTCCAAAGTCTAGCGTCCACTCGCCTGTACTCATTCGCGTCGGAAGTTTGGAAACGTTCGCTGCGACTCATCTGGCCAGCCTGATGGCTAGTTACCGCAAAATTGATCCGCAACCGGCATTTGCGATCACTAGATTCTCTCATCCAGATGTTGCAGGGGAACGAGTTAGATATTGCGTTTGTCTCCTACCCGGCTTCGGCCGAACCCCTGCGAACAGAACTAACATTCAAAGAGGAACTCGTTTTATTCGCTCCCAAAAACGGAGAGCATAAGTTTGATCTCAAGCGCTGGCGCCCAAACTCCGATTTGCCGTTGATCGTCCAGCGCCAGGCCTGCTCATATTCAGAACGATTTTTGTCGTATTTGACCGGCCACGATTTGCGAGTTCCGCGTACGATCGAAGCTGGATCAATCGAAGCGCTTCTGGGCCTGGTCGAACAAGGCCTTGGGTTTGCGATTGCGCCACGTAGTCTGAACAGTCGCTTTGGCCGTCGAATCCGGATCGTACCGCTAACGCCCTTGGGACCCCGGCGCTGGGTCCAAATCCATCTGCTCAGCAACCAAATGGGATGGAATCCGACTTTACAACGTTTGGTCGAACATTGCCGGGATCGCTTCGACGGAGGAACCGCGTCGCGACGAGGTGTCACCCGCTGAAGGCCAACAATCTGCGGAGAATTCTCGATTAGCGGTCAGGTCGGCAGCTAAGGTTGCGGATTCCACCGGCGCGCAGCTTGTCCCACTGGGCACCGATTCAAACCTACTTGCGACTACCGATTACGCCGAAAGCCAAGCTTGGGGAATCGCTCTTATGCAACATCCAATGGCTCCGGAAGGCATTCTTTATCATTCTCGAAAGAATCCGGATCTGAAAAACTTTGCTCTCTTCGGCAGAAAAGAGACCAAGGCAAAGATCACCGCGGACAAAGGGGTCAACCTGGTGCAGCATCCCGATTTTTTCCTCATCATAGGTCGACTGGACGTAGACCTGGTGTGAGGGTTACCGGTTGCGGGTTACAGGTTACGGCGCTAACTCGCAGCGACAACCGGATTCGTCAGCGTGCCAATCTTCGCCACCGAGATCGAGACGGTATCTCCTGGCCGCAGATAACGTGGCGGCTTAGCCGCCATGCCAACTCCATGGGGTGTGCCGGTAAGAATTACTGTTCCTGGGATCAACGTGGTATCCTGGCTGAGAAACGAAATAAGGGTTGGAACATCAAAGATCATGTCGTCGGTATTCCAATCCTGAACAATGTCGCTATTCAAAATCGTCTGGATCTTCAAGTCATTCGGATTGGGAATTTCGTCGGCAGTGACCAGTACCGGGCCCAGCGGACAAAAAGTATCGAAACTCTTGCCGCGGCACCATTGACCGCCGCCCCATTTCAGTTGCCAGTCTCTTGCACTGACGTCGTTTGCGCAGGTGTAACCAAGTACATACTCCAGCGATTTTTCTGGCGAAACGTTCCGACAACGCTGGCCGATCACGACGCCCAATTCACATTCGTAATCGACTTCTTGACTGGACCGGGGAAGCTCGATCGGGTCTCCGGGATTCTGCAAACTGTTCAGTAATTTGATGAAAACAATTGGTCGTTCCGGAATCTTGGCACCGCTTTCTTCGGCGTGGCGCCGATAGTTAAGACCGATGCCAATCAAATTGGTCGGAGCTATGGGTGCGACTCTCCTCTTCACTTCGGCGGTCTTTCCGGTCGATTGCAAAGAACCAAAAATGTCACCGCTGAGTTCAAGTACGTTTCCGTCTGATTGTTCGTTGCCAAATCGGAATGCGCCGGACGGATCCTCGTATCGAATGATTTTCATGTTTTCGTTGGCAGAAAGTATTCAACTCCGGTCCGTCGTCGATGCGATTAATTTTCTTTCGAGCACTGATTTTTCTTCCCGCGCAGGCTCCGAAATTTTAGTCCGCAAAGATAACATCTCGGCCAGGCAAAGCCCGGCTACAATCGAAGCTCGATCAAGTGCGTCGGTTGCCGCCGCCGGCTGGCCGCTCTGTAATCGCGAGATTCCTAGATTGAGATGGCGGATAACTGAGTGGAACCACTGCAGCGCCAGATTGAATTGCTCAGCCGGCGCCAAATTGTCCGCTTTCTCCAATCGCTCGACCTTGGCGACGAAAGCACCATGGAGAGAAACCATGCAGCACCGGCAAAAGAGTAAAAGAAATTCCTGAGTCTCCGTGTTGGTCAAAGCTCGGGCATTGGCCAGACCCACAACGATCCAGAGAATCGGTTTGCCGTAATAAGCGAAATAGATCTCGATCGCGCCACGACAATCTGCCCCCTTCAACTCGCCCCGCGCCGCCGCGTCGGAGTTAAATGATCGGAGCGACCGATGCAGCGTAAGGCGGAGGTTATCGGTGGACGAGGCCAAGATGTCGTCGAGTTTGGATTCACCTTCGGGGATCATCGCTCCTCGCGTAATGACACCATCTACGAACAAGATCGGATTTCTTTCGTGGAGCTGCCGATCCGGTTGCCAGCAATAGCCGAAAAAAACGCGACCCTCAATAAAATTGGCCAGCGTTCTGATGAAGGCATCGCAGCAGGTATCAACTGTAAACTCTGGAGTCGAATGTTTTAAAAATAGATTAACCGCTGCGGCCAGTTGCCGGACGTCTCGCGCTTGCTCTTTTGAGGAACTACCACTCATATCAATCCACCGCCTGTCGGATGTTTGTTCCATTCTTCCGGCCTTTTGACAACATTGAAACCATCATCCACCTGCGCCTACTCGGATTAAAGTCATCAGGGGCGATGCGGCTCCAGGCGAAGAACGCACTGGCCAATAACGCGGTTGAAGCCTATCAAAACGCATGTCGAGGAACGCTGCAAAATATTGGTCAGCTGGACGACCTGCTCGAATGACTGCTCGCCATCGTGCGCCTGGACAGATCGACGGTTAAGTCGACAAGATTGAGCCTCGCGCTTTGATCTGCCGTTAAACCCGCCCTCTACCAACCTCTTCAACTAGAACCAACCGGTACCGTGTTCCAATACTTTCCCATACCAGAACTAGCCAAGGCTGTACTCACGTCGCTGGTTGGAGTCCTGACGCTTATCGGCATCATGACGCGCCCTTTTCGGTGGAATGAAGCAATGATCGCGATCGGCGGTGCCGCCGTCCTGCTTCTCCTCGGGCTTATCAGCCCCGCCGACGCATTCTTAACCTTAGTTCGGGATTGGAACACGTTTCTGTTCTTTTTAGGCATGATGATGCTTTCCGCCCTGGCCGAGGCGGCCAGCTTGTTTGATTGGTTAGCAGTGCAGGCTGCTCGGCTAGCCGGAAGAAGCGCGGCCCGTCTTTTTCTCAATGTGTTTCTACTGGGGAGTCTTATTTCGATGATACTCTCCAACGACGCGACCGCTCTGATTTTAACGCCAATTGTTTACGTTCTTGTTACCAAGCTTCGATTACCTGTTCTTCCTTATCTGTTCGCTTGCACCTTTATTGCCGACACTGCCTCTTTCCTGCTGCCGGTCAGCAATCCGATCAATGTCATCATTATTTCGCGGTTCCCACTCGACCTATGGACCTTTGTGCGTCTCCTGTTTCTACCAAGCCTGGTGGTGATTGGTTTTAATATTGGCCTATTTTTCCTGCTCTATCGTAACCAGCTCAAAGGAGGTTTTGATATTGAGCGATTGCCCTCGGCCAAGCAGGCAATAAAACACCAGGCGTATTTTCGGTACACTTGTTGCGTGCTTGCCGTGGTCGCCTTTGCCTATGTGATGGCGTCCGCCGTCCAATTGCCACTTTCGCTGATCGCGTTGAGCGGAGCGGTACTGCTGCTGATCGGCGCCATTTGCTGGAAGCAAATCTCTCTGCGTCAGACCGCAAAACGCATCTCCTGGTCCATCTTCGGTTTTATCGCAGGCATGTTTATTGTGGTCCGAGCGATCGAGGATACGGGACTCACTACCAGGTTCGGAAACTGGCTCATCCACCTCTCCGGAGGCACAAACTTTGGTGCGGTCATGGTAGGAACAGTAGGGGCCGCCTTGGGAACAAACTTGATTAACAACGTGCCGATGGCCGTCGTGATGATCTCCGCATTGGGCGGTATCCGACACGCAGGGCCGTCTCTTCAGCACGGTTTCGATCTTTGGCTGCGATCTCGGCCCGAATCTCACGATCGTCGGTTCGCTAGCAACGGTGTTATGGCTGCTGATCCTGCGGCAACGGGACGTTGATGTGTCAGGCCTCGATTACTTTAAGGTTGGTGTGGTGGTGACACCGCTGATGTTACTGGCCGGAGCTTTGACTATATGGTTACTTCTTTAAAATGATATAGTGAAGGAGCAGATCTATGCGTGTCCTATGTTGTCTTGACGGTACGAACGTTGAGCAAGTCAGTAAGGCAACAAAAATGCTCTCGACATCGCAGCCGCTCACCTTAGCTATACTCTACGTCACCGATACCGGCCCGCGACACGATATCGAGCACCTTCGCGAGCGTCTCTTGCGGCCACCAGGCCACCCGTCACCGCGAGAGGAAGAGATGCTGCAGGCCGAGAAAGCGTCTGCCCAAGATATCCTGAATGAAGGGCTCCGCTACATCCCGGCTGCGGAAGCGTTACAACGGCAGGGACGGCCAGAGCGTGAAATCGTTAACACTGCAGCCGAATGGCCAGCAGACCTGGTGATTATTTGCCCTCGCGCCGGCTACGGTGGTAGACACGCAATTGGGCCTAAATCGGTCGGACACGTCGCGCGATTCGTAGCTGATCATGCTCCATGTCCCGTACTTCTAGTTCGGCCGCTCGCCCGAGAGCAATTTCCTATTCCGAGGTGACTGCATATATCCAACGGTCAGCGTGAGCTTTGCCTCGCGCAGAAAATCAATTCCTGACATCCCAGGCATTTTGAGGTCAAGAAAAGCAACGGGGGGTGGCCGACGGGGCTCGAACCCGCAACAGCCGGAACCACAATCCGGGGCTCTACCATTGAGCTACGGCCACCGCAATTAAGCGAGCCCCTATCCTAGCCCATCTTCTCGGTTCGCCAAGCCGATTTTCGCCAGGTCCAGACCGAGGAAACAGTGGTCGAGCCAAGCGGATCCGACTTGCAAGCTGCAATTTGGTTCGATTTTCTGCGACCGTGTGGTAAGAAACGGTTTTGCGATCCCCGAAAGCTTTACCACCGGGGCGCCGCATCATTTCAGTGAATTGTCCAAGAAACATCAGCTGTCCCGGCTTTCGCCGCGCCCTAATCGCAGCCTTGGCTCTCAGCCTCCCCTCTTTTTCGGCCAAAGGTCAATTTCTAACCCAGGACCATCCGGTTGATCAGAATGAAATCCGGATCGGGATGGTTAATGCGCAGACTGGCATTTCCAACCACATCGGTTTGGAGATCAAGGAAGGATATCTCGCCTATTTTCTTCGAGTGAATCGAGAGGGAGGAATCTTCGGACGGCAGATTCGGTCCGTTGACTTCGATGATCACTTTGAGCCGTTAGAAACCATCTTTTATACGGAAAGGCTTATAAATACAAACCGGGTATTTGCTCTGGTTGGTTATGTTGGAACCGCCAACTCGATGACCGCCCTGTCCATGATCAATGAGGCGCGCCTGATTTTCCTTGGGCCGATGACCGGAGCCGAAAGTCTAAGACATCCCGTTTTACCTCTCGTATTCAACGTACGGGCCAGCTACGCAGAAGAGATAGAATCGCTCTTAGGCTATCTGGTAACTGACTTAGGGATCAAAAAGATTGCCGTCGTCCGCCAGAATGACAGCTTTGGCGATGATGGCTTCAAGAGCTTGACTCGTTCGCTGCAGAGTCGTCACCTTCAGCCGGTCACCGACTGTAAGTTCGTCCGCAATTCGGTCGATATGCAACCAGCGCTCGACCAGATCGTGTCTACTCGTCCTGATGCGGTCATAATTTTGGGAACTCTCCGCCCGATAGTCTCGCTTCTCGATCGCGCCAATTCTGCACTCTGTCCACGATTTCGGCTCATATGCTCATCAAGGCGGCGGGACCAACGTGTGAAGGGATGATTCTCTCCCAAATAGTTCCCTCGCCGGAAGACACATCCATGCCGCTAGTCAGAAGCTTTCACGCCGACATGCGAGCAAGCGGAACAAACAACTTCTCCCGCGTCAGCCTCGAAGGATATGTGGGAGCGGAACTACTCGTGGATGGAATTCGTCGGGCCGGCCCCGATTTGACCGAGCAACGCTGCATCGATTCCTTGAACCACACCGATCTTGACCTGCAACCGTTACGGATCGTCTGGAACAGTAGTGACCACTCGGGTAGCCACGCCGTTTTTCTCACTCAGATAAAGAACGGGAAATTGGAATCGCTCCAGAGGCTTCAGCGCACAACCGACCATTACTAATCAGGTCAATGACCAATGATCGGAGCACATGGGAATAGTAAGTCAGGGACGTTAGGCACCCTTCCCCGTGGGATGGGAATTCGGGACAAGCTGCTCGTTTTCACCCTGACGATCGCGTTCGCAATCATATTCGGTCTTGCTTCGACCGCGTTTTTCCTGACCGCGGAAGCGTTGCGCAAGGTGCGCTTGGATGGATTTCGTTCTCTCAGACAATCACTGTCGGAAGTAATCACGCGCTTTCTGGCTGACCACCGACGAGATATCGCCACTCAAGCGGAAAGTCAGACCTTTCGTTACGCTGCCGCCGAGTTGTCGACCGGCTACAAGAACCTGGTTAGCGATCTTCAAGATGCCGGACTGGAGATAAATGCTCAGTATATTGAAAATCTTCGTGAACAACTTCGGGACGGCTACCGGCGATCTTTCCGACCCGACTCAGGGACCGCTCCCGCCACGCCGGTTCCGGGAATTGAAGCCATCGATCAGCTCAGCTGGGAGGGTGTTCTTGTTCAGTATATTTATCTTTTGCAGAATCCGTCTCCGATCTCACCCAAAGAGGAGAACAACCTCTCGACCGAAATTGCGACCAATCCCAATCTCGAACCGAACATTCGGGCGGCTTTTGTGAAGACCATGTTTGCCGAAGTCATGGATCGGTACCATCCGGCCATCCAGGCGGTGGTGCGACGGAACGAGTATAGCGATCTTCTGTTAATCGATAACGCTGGCAATGTCATCTACACCTACCATAAGCGCTGGGATTTGGGGACGAACGTCTTCCGTGGTTGGCAGGCTACCGGAGCCCTCAAAAAGGCTTATCTCGGGGCATGGTATTCTCCCACCCCAGACGACCGGCCGGATGGAGTGGACCGAGTGATGATTACGGATCTGGAGCGGTATACGGGTACCTACAATCTTCCGGTTCTGTTCATGAGTTGTGCGATCGCCGACCGTCTTGGTAGCCGGCAAGCGGTTTTAGTCCACGAGATAGCTAATCAAGAGCTGACCGATATCGTCACCTTCGAGAAGCACTGGCCGGAGGTCGGATTGGGCAATACCGGTCAAGCCTACATCATCGGACCAGACCACCTGCTGAGGACGGAGTCTCGATTCCTCGATCAACTGCCGGACACAGCGACCGTACCGACTAGCAATCTGGATGGAACGCCCGGACCTCGGAGCTCGGTCTTGGCAGCGCCATTACACAATTTGGCGACGGATCGATTGTTCTCGGATGAGGCCAACGTGAATTCCGGAGAGGTCACTTTCCTCGATGAACGGCGACACGAGGCGCTCGGCTTATTTGCTCCAATCGCCATCCCGGAATTGGACTGGGGTCTAGTGATTCGGATCGATACGAGCGAGGCATTCCAACCCGCCTCTGATCTCGCGCGATCGGTAGCCACCGTCGGATTGGTTATTTTAGTGGTCGGAGTCTGTGGTACTCTATTTTTTGCTCACTTTTTGCTAAAGCCAATCGGAAAACTGGTGACAACGGCCGAACAGATCGGCTCCGGGAATATTAGCGCTCGAGCTCCAGTCATTACCACCGACGAAGTCGGCTTCCTCGCAACCCGGTTTAATTACATGATCGACCAGGTCGAGGAGCGAAATCAGCAGGTAAGAAAGATCCTCGAAACGGTCAACGAAGGCTTACTGCTAATCGGGCCTGACCTCATTATTCAGCCTAGCTATTCTCGGGCGACTACCACCATCTTTCGACGAGAACTCGCTGGGCTCCACTTTCTTGAACTGCTCAATCCTTCTCCGAATTGGCACCTGGAGCCGGTGGTAACTCCTGATATCCTCTCGGCCACGGCTGGCTATCTCGACTTGCTCTTTAGTCCTAAGATCAAAGACAAACTGATCCAACAAACCAACCCACTGACCGAGGTCGAGTATAACGTACACGACGAAAACTCACGAACACCGGTTAAAATTGTCGAATTTCAATTTAACCGTGTTTTTGATCAGGGAAAGATCACGCAGATAATGGTGACGGTCCTGGATTCAACGACCGAGATCCTCCTCAGCCGCCAGATTCGGGAGAACGAAGCCAAAGCGAGATCGCTAATCGAGATGCTTTTTGGCATCATTCACATCGATGCGACGATTTTGGCCGAGTTCCTCGACCATACTGAGGAGCAAATCGGCGAACTACTGCGGGCTTTGGAGTCGGAACAGTATGGGAGCAGGACGGAGGAGTCGAGCGTTGATCGTTCCTCCCGATACCAGCGCCTATTGGAAAAACTGTCCAGGTCAATTCATCTCCTCAAAGGCAATGCCTCGATGATTCATCTCAGCTACTTTGAAAAGCTCGCCAGCGACCTTGAAGACAAGATTGCGGTGGTCCGTACCGGGAAAACAATTTCGGGTGAAGAATTTCTACCCATTACCTCCGGTCTGGCCTCGATTGTTGACCAGGTCAACATGACCCGTGACTTGGTTCAGCGGCTGATCGCCATGCAAACCACTTTTGGCAAAAGAGAAATTGCCGAAAAAAAGGCACACCCACACGAGTTTTCCCAAACGGTGTCCTCGCTCGTCGATCAAGTCGCCATGAACCGCGACCTGATCCAAAGGTTAGTCGCCATGCAGACTACCTTTGGCCGAAAGCAGAAAGTTACGAACCGGTTCGACCAATTAGCGGAATTCGCCCGGACGATCGCTGAACGAAACGACAAGCAAATCGACGTTGTTCTCGAAATATCTTTGAACGGTGAAGATATTCCACACGGTCTAATTGATCCGGTACAAAATATTCTTACCCAATTTGTGCGAAACGCGGTAACCCATGGCATTGAACCGCCGAAGGAACGGTTGGCCAAAATGAAGCCGCCCGCAGGAAAGTTACGGATTTCGGCCAGCCGCAGTAATGACGGGTCTCTCTCCTTCAGTGTATGGGACGATGGAAAGGGCCTAAATCCCCAGGAGATTAAGGAGCGGGCGGTAAAGTTGGCGTACGCATCGACCGACACAATTCAAGATTGGACCAGCGAAGAGCTAAAGGAATTGCTATTCCGGTCCGGCTTTACTACGCTTGATTACCCTACTCGCGACGGAGGTCGGGGCGTCGGTCTGGATGCGGTTCGCGATCTTGCGACTCAGATCGGCGGTTCAGTCACCGTGAATACGCAACAGGATGTTTACTGTGAGTTTCGGCTGAGGATTCCTGGGAAATGAAATTGCTGATCGTTGATGACTCAAGCGTGATACGGCGAGCAATCGAACGCGGGATCGAATCAGGGGAAATCACCGAGGTCGATCAAGCGGAAGAT
>WNFM01188686.1_pt2 | contig 10542 bp, 5 predicted proteins | sample 5400271 | NCBI WGS metagenome assembly WNFM01 (sample SAMN13153352, study PRJNA577476) | soil metagenome | isolation source: 60 cm saprolite on Douglas fir-dominated hillslope | place: USA:California | collected 2013-09-17 | reverse complement strand
GATTCACTTCCGCGACGTGCTTCTCGATCATGTCGTAAACGAGCGGGTGGCCGGCAAGCTCTTGATAGGAGGCATAAACGACATTGTTGCGCTCGGCCCAACTGCCGACTGCGGTGAGATCGATATTGAGCATCACACAGACAAATTCGCATTTGTCGCCAAGCGCCACCGCCTCGCGAATATTCGGATAGAATTTCAACTTGTTCTCTATGTATTTTGGTGGAAACAACGTGCCGTCGTTGAGGCGACCGACGTCCTTGGCGCGGTCGATGATCTTCAAATGGCCCGTCTTCTCGTCGAAGAAGCCGGCGTCGCCTGTCTTTACGTAGCCGTCCGGCGTCATCGCCTCTGCAGTTTTGGCATCGTCCTTGAAATAGCCGGTGAACATACCCGGTGATTTGAATTGCACCTCGCCGTTTTCAGCGATGCGAATATCGACGTTCGGGCAAGCGGGCCCAACGGTGTCGGAATAGATTTCACCGTCCGGTTGCGCGGTAACGTAGAGGAACGCCTCTGTCTGCCCGTAAAGTTGCTTCAGGTTCAGCCCGATCGAACGGTAAAAATTGAACAGGTCGGGACCGATCGCTTCGCCTGCGGTATAGGCCACGCGCACGCGTGAGAAGCCGAGCACATTCTTGAGTGGCCCATAGACCAGGAAATTGCCTATCCCATAAAGCAGCCGCCCTTTAAGCGGCACCGGCTCGCCGTTGAGGATGCGCTCACCGTACTGGCGAGCCACGCCGATGAAATAGTGGAACAGTTTGCGTTTGATGAACCCGGCGTCTTCCATACGAATCATCACACGCGTGAGCAAGAGCTCAAGCGTGCGGGGCGGCGCGAAATAAAAGCTTGGGCCGATCTCGCGTAGATCGGTCATCGCGGTATCCGGGCTTTCCGGGCAGGCCATGCAGAAGCCCGAGACCATGCCTTGCGCATAATTGAGGTAGTGGTCGCCGACCCAGGCGAGCGGCAAATAAGCGAGCGCCACGTCGTTCGCGGTCAGCTTGTCGAAGGCAACGGTATCCGCAGCAGCGCGGATCGAACGTTCACTGCTCAGCACCACACCTTTTGATGCGCCCGTCGTGCCCGACGTATAAAGAATGATGGATGGATCGGAGCCTTTGCCGGCGGCGATCTCCGCATCGAGCCAAGCGCCGACCGGCGGATCACCGGTAAGTGCTTTGCGCCCATCGTCAATCACATCATCCATCGACCGTAGGCGGCTGTGATCGTAATCGCGAAGTCCCCGTTTCTCGTCGTAGACCATCAGCTCGAGTTTAGGGACACGCTTCAAGACTGACTGAATTTTGTCGATCTGCTCCTGGTCCTCGACTGCCGCAAACCGCACGTCAGCGTGGGCCAAGACATAGGCAAGCTCGTCGGCCACTGCATCGGCGTAGACCGGTACGGGAATGGCGCCCAACATCTGAACGGCTGTAACCGACCAATAAAGCTTTGGTCGATTGCCACCGACGATGGCTACGGTCTCTCCGCGCTTCACACCGAGCCGATGCAATCCGACGGCGTAGGCACTCACGATTTCGAGCACCTGGGTCCAGGTCCAGGTCTGCCAGATACCTAAGTCTTTGTGCCGCATGGCCGGCCGCGACCCATACAAATAGGCGTTGCGCATCAACAACTTGGGAAATGTCTCGGCCAGCTCGGCGACGTTCGGCGCCACAGCTTAGTCCTCCCGTGCGGGTGCGCTCGCGGGCGCGACCTTCTGCCCCTCGTCGTCTTTCCGCGGACGATCTTGTTGTCTCGATATGAAAACACCGCCCGGGGACGGTCAAGTATCAGATACCGAATAATTGGCTCGGTTTTAGAGGCTAAGCTATTCGGCTGCCTTGAGAAATGGTGCCCCGCCGGCCAGAAACTGCTCTCGCAATGCCGTTTCCTCAGCCTTGGCCGCGGCCAGATGACGCTGTTTGACTGGTCCGAAGCCGCGGATTTTCTCCGGAATCATCGCAAGCTCGACGGCAACACGATGATTAGCCGCAGTTAGGTGCTCGAGGATCTCGTTGAGAAGCTGCTCGTAGCCGGAGATCAACTGCCGTTCCGTTCGGCGCTCCTCCGTATAGCCGAAGGGGTCGAGTGCGGTCCCGCGCAAAACCTTGAATTTCGCAAGCACGGCGAAAGCCTTCAGCATCCAGGGGCCAAACGACATCTTCTTCGGCTCGCCGGTGAGTGGGTCGCGCCGCGCCAGCAGGGGCGGCGCCAGATGGAACTCAAAGCGCAGCCGGTCGCCGGCGAAAGACGATTTCACGCGGTCGAGAAATGAAGTTCCGCTGTAGAGCCGCGCGACTTCATATTCGTCCTTGTAGGCCATGAGCTTGAAGAGATAGCGCGCCACCGCTTCCGCGAGACCGCATTGGCCGGGCGCTTTCTCCGCCTCGACCGTGCGCACTTTTTCCACCCAGTTGCGGTAGCGTCGCGCATATTTTGCGTCTTGATAGTCGGTAAGGAACGCTGCACGGCGATCAACGGTCTCCGCGAATGATTGCGACAACCTAAGAGAATCATTCTGGTCCTGCGGACGTGGCTCGATCAGCGCCTCGAGCGCTTTGGGGTCGACAACAGCGCGGCGTCCATAACGAAACGCCGCGATGTTCATTGGCACCGCTTCGCCATTCATTTCGATGGCACGCTCGATCGCCTCGTCCGAAAGGGGGAGCGCGCCGAGTTGATAGGCGTAGCCGAGCATGAACATGTTGGAGCCGAGGGAGTTGCCGAGCAGCGCGGTCGCCAACCGGCTGGCGTCGACAAAATAACTGCGTTCTCGTCCCGCGTGACCGGTGATCGCGCGCTTGAGCCGCTCGGTCGGCAGCGAGAACTCGGCATTGCGCGTAAAGTCACCCGGCAGGAATTCGGCGGTATTGACGATGACGCGCGTGTTGCCGGCCTTAATGGCGCCAAGCACCTTTTTGGCGCCGGCCACCACGATATCTCCGCCGAGCACCAGATCGGCGCCCCCAGCGGCGACACGAATAGCGTGAATATCGTCGGGCGTATTGGCAATTCTGATGTGGCTGTAGACCGCGCCACCCTTTTGCGCGAGGCCTGCCATGTCGATCACGCCGACACCCTTGCCTTCAAGGTGCGCGGCCATGCCGACGATAGCCCCGATGGTGACAATCCCGGTGCCGCCAATGCCAGTAACGATGATGCCGAAAGGATGATTGGTGAGGGGCATGTCGGGCGCAGGCAACGCCGACCAGTCGGTCGGCATTGCAACGCTCTCGCCTTTTTTGAGCTTTGCCCCATGCACGGTGACAAACGAGGGGCAAAAACCATTCAAGCAGGAATAGTCTTTGTTACAGCTCGATTGATCGATGGTGCGTTTGCGGCCCCATTCGGTCTCGAGAGGCTGCACAGACACGCAATTCGATTTGACACCGCAGTCGCCGCAGCCCTCGCAGACCAGATCGTTGATAACCACGCGTTTGTCGGGATCGGGGAATGCGCCACGCTTACGGCGGCGACGTTTCTCGGCAGCGCAAGTCTGATCGTAAATGAGTATGCTGACGCCTGGGACGGTCGCCAGTTCACGCTGAATGGCGTCGAGCTCATCGCGGTGGTGGACAGTTAATCCGCGTGGCCACTGGGTGTCTTTAGCGTATTTCCAGGGTTCATCGGTGACGACGACGATGCGGCTCGCGCCTTCGGCAGCCACTTGCGCCGCGATTTGCGGCACGGTGAGCCCGCCGTCATTGGCCTGTCCGCCGGTCATCGCGACCGCATCGTTGAACAAAATTTTATAAGTCATTTTCACGCCAGACGCGATCGCGGCGCGGATAGCGAGATAGCCTGAGTGATTGTAGGTGCCGTCGCCAAGATTCTGGAAAACGTGTTCGCGTTTGGAAAATGGCGCCTCGCCGATCCAGTTGGCACCTTCGCCGCCCATCTGCGTATAGCCGAGCGTCTTGCGATCCATCCACTGCGACATGTAGTGGCAGCCGATGCCGGCATAGGCGCGGCTGCCCTCCGGTACACGCGTCGATGTGTTGTGCGGGCAACCTGAACAGAAATAGGGGATTCGCTGCGCAATGTCGGTGGTCTCGGCAAGAGCGCGCTGCGCCGATTTCAGTCGCGCCACATTCGCCGCGAGTTCATCATTGGCGCCGTAGCGTAACAGGCGTTCCCCGATGCAAATCGCAACGTCGTTCGGATCGAGTGCGCCTTTAACGGGGAACAGCCAATTGCCCTGCTCGTCTTTCTTGCCGATGCACACCGGCTGATTGGCGGTGCCGTAGAGTTCTTCACGCACCTGCACTTCGATGAGCGACCGCTTCTCTTCAACGACAATGATAAGATCGAGCCCTTGTGCAAACTCGGCCAGCTCCTGCCGCGGAATTGGCCAGACGCAACCGACCTTGAACAGACGCAGGCCGAGGTCGTTGCATTTGACTTCGTCGATGCCGAGTTCGTCGAACGCCTGCCGCACGTCGAGATACGCCTTACCCGTCGTGATGATGCCGATCTTCGGGTTGCGTCCGCCCGAGGTAATATTGCGATTGAGTTTGTTGGCGCGGACGAAGGCGAGCATCGCGTCGCGTTTGAAATCGTGCAGGCGCGCTTCCTGCCCAAGGATCGTGTCGACAAGGCGAATGTTGAGACCGCCTTCGGGCATTTGGAAATCGGACGATGTCAGTATCTTCACGCGATCGGGATTTCCGTCAACAACGCCTGACGATTCCACAGTCTCGTGCATGCATTTGAGGGCAGTCCATGTGCCCGTGAAACGCGACATTGCCCAACCATAAAGCGCGTAGTCGATGATCTCCTGCACGCCAGCAGGATTGAGGATCGGCATCATCACATCGACGAAATGAAATTCCGATTGATGTGCCGTTGTCGACGATTCAGCGGTGTGGTCGTCGCCCATCAGCGCGAGGACGCCGCCGTTTTTCGACGTGCCGGCAAAGTTCGCGTGGCGAAAAACGTCGCCGGAGCGATCGACGCCCGGACCTTTGCCGTACCACATACCAAAGACGCCATCGAACTTGCCTTCGCCGCGCAACTCGGCCTGCTGGCTACCCCACAACGCTGTGGCGGCGAGTTCCTCATTTATGCCGGGCTGGAACTTCACATCGGCAGCGGCAAGCTCGCGCGCGGCGCGCATGAATTGCTGGTCAAGGCCGCCAAGCGGCGATCCGCGATAGCCAGTGACATATCCCGCTGTGTTCAAACCGGCGCGACGGTCGCGCTCTTTTTGCATAATGCATGCGCGGATCAGCGCCTGAAAGCCGGTCACAAACACAAGCGACTGCTTCAAGTCGTATTTGTCGTCGAGGCTAACCGGTCGAAGCGACATGCATGGCCTTGTTAAGACGGCGGAAAACGGCGCCGGGCCCCTCTCATATAGGCTTGGACTGGGCGACGCAAAGCGCAAGAGGATCGGCGAAGGCTATACCGAGCGGCCTCACGGTCAATTTCATTATTCGAGCGCGTTCTAGAAGGAAATGTCCGGCAGTGCCTTGTTTGCGCATTTTGGCGCAACGCAGCAGGCAGAGCTGCCCTACGCCCAGCGTGCTGGTCAAATTCTGTGCAGCCTGTCAAAAGGATGCCCCGCCGGACTTCCCCCGATGCTGCAATCGCCATCTTCGATCGAAAACAAAGCGTCGTGGGCTGTCGCTACCGTAGCGCTCGTCACGATGCTGATGGCATTTGGCGCCGCATGGATCACGGCGGTCGCACTCAAAGACATCGCCGCCGAGGTGAACGGCGTGCGTTCAATCCCGGCGCTGGCCAGCGCGCTTGCCTGGCTCGGTTCGGGCATCGGCGGCATTTTGATGGGCCGGATCGCAGACAAAATTGGAACTCGTTGGACCGTCATCTGCGGTTCGTTGATGATCGGTGTTGGCCTGACAATCTCCACCTTCGGACCACCCTGGCCGTTATGGATCGGGCACGGATTGTTCATCGGCCTGATCGGGCTCGGCGGCATCAACGCACCGTTGTACATTTATGTCAGCCGCTGGTTCGATCGAAGGCGGGGCTCAGCGCTGGCGCTAATCTCGAGCGGCAGCTATCTCGCCGGCGCAATGTGGCCACCCGTTTTCGAGCGCGTCATCGCCGGCTTCGGATGGCGTCAGGCGATGCTGTGGTATGCAATCGCTGAAATCATTGTGATCGTGCCGCTAGCGGCTATCTATTTTCGTGCGCCGCCCGAACTCATTTTTCCTGCTGCTGCATCCAACACATCAACCGGTCGAACGACGGTACTCGGCTGGCCGCCGAATCTGGTGTTCGGCATGATGTGCGGCGCTGCGGTGCTTTGCTGCATTCCAATGGCAATGCCGCAAGGTCATTTGGTCGCTTTTTGCAGCGACCTCGGAATCAGCCGCTCGATTGGCGCCCTTATGTTGTCGGTATTACTCGGCACTGCATTTTTCAGCCGTCAAATCTGGGGGGCGATCTCCGATCGTATCGGCGGCCTTGCAACTGTCTTGATCGGTTCCGCATGGCAAGCGGCGTCGATGACCGCATTTCTGTTTACGCAGAATGAAGCCGGACTATTTACCGTCGCGGCTGCTTTCGGCCTTGGATTTTCCGGCATCATTCCGGCCTACGTTCTGGCTCTGCGCGAATTATTCCCGGCGTCTGAAGCGTCGTGGCGAATTCCGACGCTCCTCTTGTTCAGCGGCTGCGGCATGGCGCTTGGCGGCTGGCTTGCTGGTCTGCTTTACGATCACTTCGGCTACTACGCACCGGCTTTTGCCATGGGTATCGGTGCCAATATCCTCAACCTGATTGTGATCGGAACGTTGGTTGGCCGGCGACGCTTGCACGCATTATACGCGTAGCGCGACCGTCAACTTCGCGACGGGCTGATTATCCAAACGCCAGCGAGAACGCCGAACGCGATCGCTGCCGTGCCGAGAGCCGCCCAGGTTTCCGCGGCCGCCAACGCAGATGTCGCCGCCCACGCAATCGACGAAAACGCCTCTGCAAATGTAGCGACGCGCGATGAGGTCTGTCGCCGACGAAATTGGCTACGCCGTGCCTGCACCCGGAAACAAAGCTGGACGATTGTCGCCGCTGCCGCTGCCGAAAGAACCCCAAAACCGCAGACGAGCGCAGCGAATACTGAATCGAAAGCGAGCACGGCGATGATTGGCGCGAAAACCAACGCGACCGCCCCAATGACGGCCTCGATCTTGGCCCAAAGAACGCGACGAACCGTGAGCGGCGCGGTTGCCACGAGATCCGGTGCGTCTTCACCCGATATCGACAGCCACGCCAGCCCGCCGGCAAGCTGTCCGGCCGCCATGACCAACACCGGAATCAATACGATGAACGAGTCATTATTGTCGCCAAACGTGATCCAAAGGAGAAGTGCGGGCGGCAGCAAATAAAGGATCTGCATGAGCGTCTGCGAGACCAGCCACGCGTCCCGCCGCAGCAGTGTCCATTCTTTTTGGCGAAGCGCGCGGCTAGCGGAACGCCGGCGAAAACGAAGCGACCAGCGACGTTGTCGAACGGTTGCGGCCGAGACACCCGCAGCGGCAACGGCATGCTCGCCGAAGCGGCGTGAGAACAGCGCAATCGAAAGGCCAAGAACTCCGACGCCGCAAACCACCACGGCGACTAGTGCACCGACATCACCAAGCATCGCACGTGCCGGCCACCAAAAAGCGCTGGTGGTACCGGGTGCGTGCCTCAGCATCCATTCGGATTGCAACGCTGTGTAGCGGGACAGGCTGCCCGCGGAAAAGATTGCCGCAACCTGCAAGCCGATAACAAAGGCCGCGCCGATCACGGCGGCCACGATTTGCGCGATCAAACGCGTGCGTTTGGCCCCGATGACCCTGAACAAAGCGATCGTTAGTGCAAGTGCTGCGGCCGTCGCAACGACGCCCATCGCAGCAACAACACCATACGCGCCGAGCCAACGCGTGCCGCCCAACGCCGCCAGAACATTGATGAATGGCGCGGCCAGCAGCACGGCGATCGCAACGGCTGCGGCGGCGATGCGGCCCATGCGCACCGCGAACACCTTACGCGCAGCGGCCGGCGACGTGAGGATAAGATCGAGATCGGAACGAGAATAAAATGCACGCGTCACCGATTCCATCGCCTGTGACAGCAGCAATGCCCACGACAGAAACAGCGTACCCGTGATTCCAACCAACGCTGCCGTATCGGAGGCGAGATTGGCGTTGGCATAACGGGCGACAGTCCAATAGGCGAACAGGTGCATGAAGGCCGCAAAGAGACCCAGTGCGATTAAGGCGTTGCGACCGCGCGTGCGTCCACCCGCCGTCATCAACGACACCCAATCGCGCCACCCGAGACGAAACTCGTGGCTCGCAAACCAAGTCAGGGAGGCAGGCTGGCTCACGCGGCCGCCACTTGTTCGGCCACCAGCGTGAGGAATGTGTCTTCGAGGCTAGTGGCGGTCTTTCCGGTCTTGCGGCGCAACTCATCAAGCGTGCCTTCGGCGATCAGCCGCCCCGAGGCGATGATGCCAATGCGATCGGCCATACGCTCGGCCACTTCGAGAATATGCGTCGTCATGATGACTGTGCCGCCGGCGCGTACCCGCTCACGCAGCACGTTCTTCACCTGACGCGCCGTTCCCGCATCCAGGCCGGTGAGCGGTTCGTCGAGGATGATAAGCTTGGGGTCATGCACCAGCGCGCCCGCAAGGGCTACTTTCTGCCGCATGCCCTTGGAAAATCCTTCGCAGCGCTCATGGGCGTGCGGTTCAAGTCCGAGCCAGCCGATAAGCTCGCGCGCGCGCGCTTCTGCCGCCCCCGGTTCGATGCGCCAGAGGCCGGCGACAAATTCGAGATATTCATAAGGCGTGAGCTTGTCATAAATCATCGGCTCGTCCGACAGCCACGCCGTAATCTGCTTGGCCGCGACCGAGTCAGAAAGAGCGTCGATCCCCTCGATGCAAATCGAGCCTGTATCCGGCCGAAGCAATCCCACCACCATTCGCAAGGTGGTGGTCTTACCCGCGCCGTTCGGCCCGACGAGGGCATAGAACTCGCCACCATAAACGGTGAGGTCGAGTGCATCGACCGCGGGACGGTCAAAGCGTTTGCTGACGCCGCGAAGCGCAAGCGCAATCGGAAAATTATGCTGGTTCATTCGGACCGCCGCCGCTTGGAAAGCTGGGCCCGTTCTTTAACGGCAGAGTCGTTTCAGTGGCGTAAATCTTCGAATTGCGACGAGTGCGTTAAGCTTTCGGTGAGCTTAAAAGGGCCCACACGCATCATGCCTTCGGCACCATTTTGAACATCGCGTCGCCATAAGTCTTACGCGCATCGGCAAGAAGTGGTTGCACGGCAGTGACGAAGGCATCGTGCTCCTTCGGCGTCAGCGTACTGATCACACATCCTTCGGCTTCGATTGCTTTATACGATTCGTCGTGCTCCTCGAGCGCGAGCTTTCGCTGATAGGCCACGGCCTCCGTCACTGCCGTCTGCATCGCGCGCTTGAGATCCTCCGGCCAGCTATCGAAAGACGCCCGATGCAGGAAGATCGGGCGTGAAATGTAAAAGTGGTAGCTCAGCGTGTGGAACTTATGGAACTTGTGCACGCCATAGGTGACGGTATTGGCGAGCGGATTCTCTTGCGCATCGAGTGTGCCTGCCTTGATCATGGCGATGGCTTCGGTGAGATCCATGCGCATCGCGACCGCACCGAGCAAATCGAACGTGCGTTTATGAATCTCGCTCGGCAGAACGCGAATTTTCATCCCATTCATGTCGCTGGGCAGGTGAATTGGCCGAAGCCGATTTGAAATGTGGCGGAAGCCGTTCTCGAACCAGCCGAGGATTCGATAATTGATGCGCTCTTCAGTTTTGCGCGCGAGGAATTCGCCGAGCGCGCCGTCCATCGCACCACGGGCTTGTGCATTGCTGCTAAACAAGAACGGCAAATCGACGAAGCCCAGCTCCGGGACGCGATCGGTCAAATAGCTCGAAGACTGGTAGCCGAGGGTCATCTCGCCGTTTTCGACCAAGGTGAGAATATCCTCGGCCTTATGGCCGTGATCCATGATGTTGTAGACGTATTCGACGGCAACGTCTTTGCCGAATTGCGCTTCGAGCTTATCGCCGATGAGTTTCAGCGATTTGCTGAAACCGGTGCTTGCTGGGCCGTAGCCGCCCATGCGGATCTGGATTGGCTTGCTCATTTTCTCTCGCTTGTTGCGGCACCTTCTATACTGACGCGGCGCGATCTGGCCAAGCGCGGGTGGTATGATAGAGTTCGCCAGCATTCACGGAGGGCAGTGCCGATGAACAAGCTTGCCAGCGTTCCCAAAAGTTCACGGGGTGAAATTTCGCCGGCAGAATGGCAGGCGCGCGTCGATCTCGCCGCTGTCTACCGGCTGACCGCGCATTACGGCTGGGATGACGTCATCTACAATCATTCTTCCATGCGGGTGCCGGGCGAGCCACGCATGTTCCTGATGAAGAAGCACGACCTGCTTTACACCGAAGTGACGGCCTCCAACCTCGCGAAGGTTTCAATGGACGCGGACCTGGACGAGAAGTCCGGCGTCAACCGTCCGGGCTTCACCCTGCA
>WNFM01143235.1_pt1 | contig 10542 bp, 9 predicted proteins | sample 5400271 | NCBI WGS metagenome assembly WNFM01 (sample SAMN13153352, study PRJNA577476) | soil metagenome | isolation source: 60 cm saprolite on Douglas fir-dominated hillslope | place: USA:California | collected 2013-09-17 | reverse complement strand
CTTACAGGCCAGCGGCGGCAGTGATGTATACATCTCGGTGAACAAAGAACTCAGCGCTGATACAAGTGGCGGCAGTGACGTTTTTTACAAAGGAAATGGAACCGTTCGTGAAATGAAATCGAGTGGTTCATCCAGTATTAAAAAAGTAAGCAGGTAATAAATAAAAACTGAAGTATGAAAAAATTATATGTATTGATTGTTACGTTGATGGCATGCATGGTAATTCATGCCCAGCAGGTAAATGATCCCAATGCAGAGGTAAGAGAAGCAAAAAATTATCATGGCATCAGTGTATCAAGCGCCTTTGATGTTTATCTCACGCAAAGTAATGAAGAGGCCGTGGCAGTAAGTGCATCGGAAACTAAATTCCGCGAAAGAATTAAAGTGGAAGTAAAAGATGGCATTTTACATGTTTGGTATGATAATGAAGGGAAATGGAATACAGGTAATAAAAAATTGAAAGCTTATATTTCTTTTAGAGCAATTGATAAGCTAACTATCAGCGGGGCGTGTGATGTATTTATATCCGGAACATTGAAAGCCGATGATCTTACGATCAGGCTTGCCGGCGCCAGTGATCTGAAGGGAAAATTAGACAGTAAAAAGCTTACGATTGATCTCAATGGTGCATCGGATATGACTGTAACAGGTACTGCTGGTCAATTAAGCGTTGAAGCAAGCGGCGCCAGTGATTTTAAAGGATTTGATTTTACTACTGACTATTGTGATGCTCACGCATCAGGCGCCAGTGATATAAAAATTACAGTAAATAAAGAACTATCTGCTCATGCCAGCGGCGCCAGCGATGTACATTATAAAGGTGATGCGGTGATCCGTGATCTCAAAACAAGCGGCGCCAGTAGTGTTTCCAAAAGATCATAAAATCATAGGAGTATAGTCATGAAAACTTCCGGTGTGGAAGTTTTTTTGTTTATATGTGAAATTCTTCAAAAAGAGAGTATAGAAGACCATTTTGGTTTGGTTACTAAGCTCCTTACCGTTACCTTTGCGCTCCACATCGCGAAGTAGAGCAGCGGTAGCTCGTTGGGCTCATAACCCAAAGGTCGGGAGTTCGATCCTCCCCTTCGCAACAGTTAAAGGCTCTCAATGAGCCTTTTTATGTTTACCGTCTACGTTTTATATAGCAAAAGTTTTGAAAAAATTTATATTGGATTTACATCTGATACTGAGGCAAGGTTTAAATCGCATAATGAATTAGCTACAAGAGGCTAGACGATAAGATATAGACCTTGGGAAATTTTATATACTGAAAAGTTTGAAACAAAGATTAATGCAATAAAGAGAGAAAAAGAATTGAAATCAGCGAAAGGAAGAGAATTTATATGGTCTTTGATATATTTGAGAAAACAATAGGGCTCATATCCGCCAGCTGGCGGACGGGAGTTCGATCCTCCCCTTCGCAACAAAGAAAGCCCTGCCGATGGCGGGGTTTTTTATTATAAGTTTTTAATGAAAACAGGTTTTGTAAACATATTCGGCAGACCCAATGCGGGTAAAAGTACATTGCTTAATGCATTGATGGGGGAGAAACTGGCTATCGTGTCTAAAAAAGTACAAACAACCCGCCACCGCATCAAAGGAATATTAACAGAAAAAGATTATCAAATAATTTTTTCCGATACACCCGGAATTATAGAACCAAAATATAAACTGCATGAAAAAATGATGAAGGCCGTAAAGAGTGCATTGGAAGATGCGGACGTTGCTTTATTGATCGTAGATGTAAATGAAAACCTCGAAGAATGCAACACCATTTTTGAAGCTTTGAAATTGAGAGTACCTGCTGTAATTGTGATCAATAAAATTGACAGGGCGGGTCAGGATAAAATAAAAGAAGCGGTTTCTTTTTTTGAAACAAAAGAGTATTGTAAAAAAGTAATTACTATTTCAGCTTTAAGCGGCATTAATAAAAAAACTTTTTTAAAACCTATACTGGAGCTTTTGCCGGAAGGCGAACCATTTTATACCGGTGATGACATCAGTGATTTACCTACCAAATTTTTTGTGAGTGAATTGATACGGGAAAAAGTATATGAATTATTTGAAGAAGAAATTCCTTACCAGACGGCCGTGATGATAACAGAATTTAAAGAAAAAACAACGCTTGTAAAAATATCGGCGGATATTATCGTGCAGCGGGAAACACAGAAAGGAATATTATTGGGTGAAAAGGGCAGTATGATAAAAAAATTAGGTACCGAAGCGAGAAAAGACATTGAAAAATTCATTGGACAGAAAGTGTTTTTAGAATTATTCGTAAAGGTAAAACCTAAGTGGAGAGAGAATGAATTGCAGTTAAAAGAATATGGATACTGATAAGCACATATTAAGCTTGCAGTTGATTTTATACCGGGATGCTTCGCTAAAAAAACTTAAATTTGAACAAAGCAATTTTATGAAACTTAGAAATGCGATAACTGCTGCTTTTCTTTTATTGTTATATTTAAAATCATATTCTCAGGAAGGTATGCCTTCGGCCCCTATTACTGCCCTCGGAGGAAATATGCAAACATCGTTTAATCTTGGACAATTAATGGGTAATAATGTAAGTTTTACAGTTGCCAATGATCCTCATGTGAAAGGAACTCCTTTTTTCTACGATTCATATCTTCCAGCTGTGATTACTTTAAGAGAAGGAGCTATGTATAATGTTTCCCAGATGCGCCTGAACCTGGCAACGAACGATCTTTATTTTAAAAAATCAGATAGTACAGAATTGATTGCCGGCAAAGGCATAGTCAGGAGGGTTACTTTTTATCAAAACATAAAATCAATGCCGGTAACAACCACCTTTAGTTCCGGTTACCCTGCAATTGATAATCATGATGAGAACAGTTTTTACCAGGAAATGCTATCCGGCAAAGCCATGTTATTGAAAGTAACCACTAAAATCCTAGATAATGTTCATTCTATTACTGCTTCTCCACTGGACAAGCAATATATAGATGTTATAAATTACTACGTTTCCTTTGATAACCGCAGAAGGATTGAGCGCTGGCATAAAGGAAAAGATTTCATTTTACAATTTTTCAGAGATAAAAAAGAAGATATTCAAAAATTCATTGAGAAAGAAAATTTGAAATGTAAAACAACGGATGAAACAAGAAAGATAATTGAATACTATAATAGCTTACAATAAAAAATTATTGCTCACCTGTCTCATTCTTCTTCATTAAAGATTGATTAGGGCAAAATTGACTTCAACAAAAATGAAGATGTAACTTATTTCTCTGGTAATTATATTTCAAAAGATTGATTTAGTCGGCATAACAACATTTGTATTATTTATGGCAGGATTTACAGCAGCAATAGTAGGACGACCGAATGTCGGAAAGAGCACATTGTTCAATCGTTTATTAGAACAACGTAAGGCCATTGTAGATGATACAAGCGGGGTAACCCGCGATCGGCAATATGGCGTAACGGACTGGAATGGGAAAACTTATAATGTTATTGATACAGGTGGTTTTGTTTCAGGCAGTGAAGATGTATTTGAAAGAGAAATTGCCAAACAAGTAATGGTGGCAGTGGAAGAAGCTAACGCAATCATATTTATGGTAGATGCTGCAACAGGAATAACAGCGCTTGATGATTCCATGGCGGAAGTATTGCGCCGCAGCACGAAACCGGTTTTTTTAACTGTGAATAAAGTAGATAACAATGAAAGATTAATGGAGGCTTCAGAATTTTATAGCCTGGGATTTGAAAATATTTTCTTCATAGCAGCGGCCAGCGGCAGCGGCACCGGTGAATTATTGGATGCGATTGCAGCATTAATAACAGATGATGCATCGGAAGAAACTGCCGAAATAGCTGCATTACCAAAGTTTGCGATTATTGGTCAGCCTAATACAGGCAAATCATCCTTGCTCAATGCATTGATTGGCGAGGAAAGAACTATTGTAAGTGAAATTGCCGGCACTACAAGAGATACTATTCATACACATTACAACCTGTTTAAAAAAGAATTTATTTTAATTGATACGGCAGGAATCCGCCGCAAGGCGAAAGTACATGAAGACCTGGAGTTTTATTCTGTCATCCGTGCTATTAAAGCGGTGGATGAAGCGGATGTATGTTTATTATTACTGGACGCGGAAAAAGGTATTGCTGCCCAGGATTTGAATATCTTCAGTCTTGTTGCCAAAAAAGGCAAAGGCATAGTAGTGCTGGTAAATAAATGGGATCTGCATGACAAGGAGACCAATACAGCCAAAGATTATGAAAAAGAATTAAAAAAAAGGCTTGCTCCATTTACTGATGTCCCCATTCTTTTTATTTCAGCTAAAGAAAAAACAAGAATATTTAAAGCGATAGAAGTAGCGCTGGAGGTATATGAAAACCGTCAACATAAAATACCTACCTCACAACTGAATGATGTAATGCTGAAAGCCATTCAGTCTTATCACCCGCCAGTTGTTCGTGGCCATCCTGTAAAAATAAAATTTATCACACAGTTGCCAACCGCTGTTCCATCATTTGCTTTTTTCTGCAATTTCCCCGATGATATTAAAGAGCCTTACAAAAATTATCTTGAGAACCAGTTGCGTGAAAACTTCAAACTTACCGGCGTACCTATCCGTATCTTTTTCCGCAAGAAGTAATGAATAGTTGATCATTGAAATACATTTTGTTTTAAATGTAAGTTAGTATAACTACGATCCTGAAAACATTTCTTTGTAATTATTTGTATTATCAGGATTCAATAATTATTTTGGCATTCAAATCTTACTCCAGGGTTTGAACCCGTACACTAAATCTAATTCTTCTCAAAAGCCTTTAATTTTCACTATCATTTTATAATAGACCATTTTATTGGTACAATACCAATAAGTGATATACCCGGTTTCCTGTTGAACAGCCAATGAATAATTAAAAAAAATCTGTCAATATGAAACTGGTAATTGCTTTATTATTGTTTGGTCTTTCTGCAGCCCAAAAAAAACCGCTAAGTGGCACATGGATGGCAACAAGTATATTACCGGCAGCCTGGTGTTTTTAGGAGGAGCTTCCAAAGGTTTTAATGAAACCCTGCTGTTTCATTGGAAAGAATTTCATCGCCAGTTTCCCGGTGCTAATTCCGGCTGGTTTAATCCTAATGTCAGCTGGACGAACAAATATAAAGATGGTGATCCTGATGAAGGAGCTAAATTTCCCTTGTCTACTTCGGTACTTGTAATGTTTACCGATCAATACCATTTGAACAATTTTATTAATAAGGCCGCATGGACATCTGCTTTAGTCATTAAAATAGGTGAGGGGAAAAAACCATTCAAACAATATGTGTTTGACCTTCTCTATTATTCAGTTTGTCATTATGCGGGCTTTGCTCTTACTTATTATCCATTCAAAACCTATAAAGGCGACTAATATCTTTTAGACTTGATCACAGGCAATCTAACTTAATTTAATTATCTTAATTGAAATCTTTCCGTGATTTCATTAACCAGCTTCCGGAACTCTTTCAATTCTTCTTCCTGCTGTTGTATAAAACTGTTATCGGCTAATTTGCCAATCACTTTTTCCATTTCCTTTTGATTATAATATAGCATTTGCCTGAAAGAATTTTGATAATCTTTAGCCCTGGAATTATAAATCGCTTTTACCATCCATTCTTTAGTATTGATGGCTTGTTGCAGCAGGTTGGTAAAGACCCTTTTTGTAATTTTTTTTGGATTCAACTTCAATATCTCAAGCATGGAAGCATAGGCATGCTGCAGTTTTTGTTCATAATAAACTTTGCTGTTCTTAGTATAGAAAGCATGTACATCATCCCATCCGCTGATTTTTCCTGAACGGATATTGCGTACCAGTGTCTGTACTGAAGTTTTTGGCATCAGTTGCCCGCCAATGTTAATCCATTCCTTCCGTTCCGGTTTGACAGGCAGAGATTGTAATAATTTTTGTAACGATGTGATATTATGCTTCTGTATGAAATGAATAATCTGCGTCATTCCATAATAAACGATCAGTTCTTTGAATATACTATACCCCTGGGGCAATAATAAACGATCAGTTCTTTGAATATACCATACCCCTGAGGCACTTTCATCAATTGTACTTTGCGATCTGAATTTTCAAATCCTTCAGCCAGTATTTCCAGTTTATCTGCTTCCTCAATATTTTTTTCTAATAAAACTTCTCCAGATTTCAACCAACCTGCCAAATCTTTTAATGTTGGAACAAATTTTTCTCCTGTATCCTTTACTGATTTATCCGCAGACTGTTTCGCATAAGCTCTCCCGGTGAATTGTTTCATCATTTGCAGTGCATCGAACATTTCGTTTACGCTATCAGGCGCCAGGAAATCATATTCTATTACCCGGGTTTTATCAATTCGCTTATCACGGCTTATATATTTATCTGCATTGCGTGCCAGCGCATACATATTGTGCATGAACCAGTATGCCGGCATTACCAGCAATCGATCTTTGCTTATATTATTACTCACCAAAGAGAAAGGAACAGGAATATTTAATTCGCATTCATAATAACTTTTCGCAATCAGTGTAAAGGATGCAAACTTTGAATTATGTTTCAGGCTTACACAAAGGCCTGGCCAGAAACCACGTCCCGCCACTATTTCGCCATCGGCGCTTCTTGAATTATGATTGGAACCAATGGTAGCACCTGCCGCCATATTACTTTGACCCAAAATAGTAGCTGCACACAAGAAAGAATTATTGTGATGTTGCTCATGCCCCGGAAAAATAAGGGAGTTTAATACCTCACAACAGGAAATGGTAGAGTTATCACCGAGATAAGAATTAATAAGCCTTGCTCCATATTTCAATTGCGAGTTGGAGGCCATCATAAAACGAACGGCTTTTACACCATAAAATATCCTGCAACCAAAACCAATAATGCCATTTACTAATTCAACTCCTTCACCTATCTGCGATTTTGCTTCGGATGACGAACTGATCGTAAGATTCTTTAGCTTATTAGCGCCTTTGATATATGCATCACTGCCAATCCATACATCTTTAATGATGCGGCAATTTTTAATAACTGTTCTGTCACCGATTTTTCCGTAGTAACCTCTTTGTGTATCAAATTTTTTATCGGTGAATTCTTTTAGTTTCTGCTGCAGCATTAAATCATCACGATATTTAGACCAAAGCCAGGCATCGCCCGCCTGCATACCATTAAAAGGTAATACACTGCGGCCGGCATTTTCATTGCATATCTCCATCCAGATGCGGATAGATTCTTCTTCGCCATCTTTCAACACACCATTACCAAATTTTGAATGGTCAGTAGTTGCCAGTTCATTTACATTGACAATCATCACATCGTTGCCCGTAATGTAATGGCTCATGTAGTTCACATTATCTATGGCAACATTATCGCCGATATCGCAACTGATGATGGTACTGTTATACAAACCCACCGGCATCCGCAGGTTATTAAATTCTACAAAATAAGGCTCCAGTTTTCCGATACGAACCAACCCATAAAACTTACAGTTCTTTACCAAGGCCGGATTAAATGCATCCGATACTAATACTTTATCCCAGTTATCAGAACTGTTACCATTGCGAACAAGCACTTCTGTTTCATGTGTAGAAAGTCTGCGGTATTTGGTACCGCTTCGGTTCTGAATATTGCGGAGATGATATTCATTCTTTCCTTTTGGAATAAATTGTTTTGGAATAAAGCCATAGCCTAAGGAAGAGACTGGTTGTTTGTTGATATGATTCATAAACCCCAACCCCTAAAGGGGCTTTTTTATTGTTGAGCAATGAACAGAAAGATGAAAGGAGCGTCGCAACAAAAGCTGATTAGTGATATATTGCCGTAACATCGGTTTCATCTTGCTAATATAAAGAACTACATAAATATAAAAGTTAAGCCGGATTAAGTTCCCTTTAGGAGAGGGGTTTTTTTCATTCCACCGTTACACTCTTTGCCAGGTTTCTCGGTTTGTCCACGTCACAGCCTCGTGCTACTCCTATATAATAAGCTAATAATTGCAAAGGCACCACGCTCAGCATCGGCGCCATAATTTCATCGGCCTCAGGAACAATTATCACATCATCGCATAGCGCTTTAGAAATTTCATCGCCATCGGTTATCACTGCAATTACTTTTCCTTTTCGGGCTTTTATCTCCTGTATATTACTTATTACTTTATCATGATAAGTATCTTTAGTGGCAACAAAAACAACCGGTAAGTTTTCATCCACAAGTGCAATAGGGCCGTGTTTCATTTCTGCTGCCGGATAACCTTCTGCATGTATGTAGGAAATTTCTTTCAACTTCAATGCGCCTTCCAATGCGACAGGAAAATTATAACCGCGACCGAGATATAAAAAATCGCGGGCATCTTTATATTTTTCTGCGAGTGCTTTAATATGATCTTTTGATTTCAATACCCATGCACACTTTTCCGGCACTTCATACAGTTCATTCAGCAAGTGCATATAGCGATCATCGTCAAGTACGCCTTTCTCGTGACCAATTTTTAAAGCGATCATAGTAAGTACAGCCAACTGAGCAGTGAAAGCTTTAGTAGATGCTACGCCTATTTCAGGACCGGCATGCGTGTAAGCGCCGCCATGCGATGCTCTTGCGATAGAAGAGCCAACCACATTTACCACGCCTAATATAATTGCGCCTTTTGCTTTTGCATTTTCAATGGCTACTAATGTATCAGCTGTCTCGCCTGATTGCGAGATTGCAATAATAACATCACCTCTGTGAATAACGGGATTGCGATAGCGGAATTCTGAAGCATACTCCACTTCTACATTGATGCGGCAGAGTTCTTCAAAAATATATTCAGCCGTAAGAGCCGCATGCCAGCTTGTGCCGCAGGCAACCATCACAATGCGTTTAGCATGCCTGATTTGTTCTGCATATTGTTCAATACCACTCATGGTAATGGTGCCGGCAACAGCATCCAGCCTTCCGCGCAGGCAATCATAAATAGTTTGCGGCTGTTCAAAAATTTCTTTGAGCATGAAATGATCATAGCCACCCTTTTCAATAGCCGCTAATTCGATGTCTAATTTCTGGATATAAGGAGTAAGTTTTGCATTGCCAAGATTCTTTAAAATAAGTTCATCCGGTTTTACAATAGCCAATTCATAATCGTTTACATACACTACTTCCTTTGTATATTCAAGCATAGGCGATGCATCGGAACCAAGGAAATGTTCGCCTTTGCCAATACCTATCACCAATGGACTGCCTTTGCGTGCCGCAATAATAGTATCCGGTTTATCCTCATCGAGCAATAAAATAACATAAGCCCCGGTTACTCTTTTCAATGCTATCCTTACTGCTTCTTCCAGGTCGCATTTATTATTCTTTTTTATTTCTTCAATAAAATTTAATAATACCTCGGTATCGGTATCACTTTTAAAGCTGTAGCCTTTATTGGTTAATTCCTGTTTTAGCTGGGAATAATTTTCAATAATGCCATTATGAATAATAGCTAATTTACCGCTGGCAGAAGTATGCGGATGTGCATTGATGTCACTGGGCTCACCATGGGTAGCCCAGCGTGTATGGCCGATGCCTGTATGCGCATGGAGATCTTTGCCAACAATTGTATCTTCAAGTCCGGCGACTTTCCCTTTTTTCTTAAATACTTTTAACCCGCCGTTTTGCAGTGCAACCCCGGTACTATCATAGCCCCGGTATTCAAGTCTTTTTAATCCTTTTATGATAATGGGATAAGCTTCTCTTGGGCCGGTATATCCGACAATTCCGCACATAATTATTTAGGTTTTATTCATTTTTATTCTCTAATTGATGGAGGCGTGGCAAAGGTATTGATTCAAAAGATGCAAATGACTCTAGGACCGTTAAACTAATGATTGAAAAAAAATAGCAATTGTGTTTGGCGTATTACAATAATTTCCCACTTAAAATTAAAACAGCTACGGAAAAATAAATTACAAGACCTGTTACATCTACCAGCGTTGCAACAAACGGCGCAGAACTTACAGCAGGATCAGCGCCAAGTTTTTTAAGAATAATAGGTAGCATGCTTCCGGCAATCGTTCCCCATAATACCACGCCTGTTAATGCAATGCCAACTGTAAAAGCAATGGGCATCCAATGTTCGCCGTATAATGATGGCGATATAGAATGCCAGATTACAATGCGTAAGAAACCAATCAAGCCCAATACCAATCCAAGCAAGATACCCGAAATAATTTCACGGCGAATAACCCGCCACCAATCTCTAATAGTAATTTCTCCGACAGCCATTGCCTGTATGATAAGAGTGGATGCCTGCGAACCGGTATTTCCCCCGCTCGAAATAATAAGCGGAACAAACAATGCAAGCACAACCGCTTTTGCAATTTCATCTTCAAAATAGGCCATAGCAGTAGCCGTGAGCATTTCGCCTAAAAATAAAACTACCAGCCAGACAATTCTTTTTTTGAATAAACGAATGATTGGCATTTCAAGATAGGGCAGATTCAATGCCGCAGTACCTCCCATTTTTTGCATGTCTTCACTGAATTCTTCAGTTGCTACCCATAAAATATCATCAATAGTAAC
>WNFM01057801.1_pt1 | contig 10543 bp, 11 predicted proteins | sample 5400271 | NCBI WGS metagenome assembly WNFM01 (sample SAMN13153352, study PRJNA577476) | soil metagenome | isolation source: 60 cm saprolite on Douglas fir-dominated hillslope | place: USA:California | collected 2013-09-17 | reverse complement strand
GAGCTGCCCCTTCGGGATTGCCTGCAGGCCACCGCGCACGACCTCGGCTAAGTAGGCGGCCGCAAACAGCGTGATGCCGACCAGTACCCGCAGCAGCACGTCGACGCTGATGCCGGGCGGCATGAACAGCGGAAACATGAACGATGCCATGAACAGCACGGAGATGAGCGGCACGCCTCGGATCAGTTCGACATAGACGATGCACAGCGTGCGGATTGCTGGAAGGTGCGAGCGGCGTCCCAGCGCCACCAGGATTGCGATCGGAAAGGCCGCGGCGATGCTCAGCGTGGACAAGAGCATCGTGAGCGGTACGCCGCCCCAGCGTGCGGTCTCGACCGGCGTCAAGCCCGCCACGCCGCCGCGCATCAGCACGAAAAACACCGCCAGAACAGCGAGCCACGCCACGGCCAGCCACCGGCTCCACAACACCCGCGTGCAGCTTGCGACCAGCATCGCGACCATGAGCAGCGTCGCGACGAGCGGGCGCCACTGCTCGTCGAACGGGTAGCGGCCGAGAAGGATCAATCGATATTTTTCGGCGATGACACCCCAGCAGGCGCCGGAATGTTCGAGTGCCCGGCAGGCGGCGTTATCCGGCTGCGTGACACTGCGCGCAACACCCCATCCGTACAGGTCCGGCAGCAATCGCGCAATGACCAAGGCAATGATGATCGTCGCCAGCGTGCTCTTCCATCCGCCAAAGAGGTTGGCGCGCAGCCACGCGAGCGGACCGGCCGTGCGCGAAGGCGGCGGGCGGGCGATGACCGGCGCGTGGAGGGCGGTATCCATGGGGTGGTGGAAAAATCAGCGCTCGCGGATCGCCGAGCGCGCGTTGTACCAGTTCATCAAAGCGGCGGTGGCGAGCGACAGCGTCAGATAGACCGCCATGATGACGGCGATGCATTCGACGGCGCGACCGGTCTGGTTCAGGGTCGTGTTGGAGATCGACACCAGGTCCGGGTAGCCCACCGCCACCGCGAGCGACGAGTTCTTGGTGAGGTTGAGATACTGGTTGGTCAGCGGCGGGATGATGACGCGCAAAGCCTGCGGCAGCAGCACGAGCTTCAACGCCTGCCCGCGCGAGAGGCCGAGCGCGCCGGCAGCTTCGGTTTGTCCCCAGGGCACCGCCTGGATGCCGGAGCGCACGATCTCGGCGACGAACGAAGCCGTGTAGATCGTGAGCCCGAGAGTCACCGCTAGGAATTCGGGTGTCACGGCGCCGCCGCCGGAAACGTTCAGGTCGTTGCGGACCGGCAATTCGAGTGCGGTCGGCGCGCCGCCGGCGAGCCATCCCAGCAGCGCCCCGGCGAGGGCGAGGGCGAATGCGGGCCAGATCATCGGACGCGCGATCCCGGTTTTCTCGAACGCCGCGCGCGCCCAACGCCGGTAACCCCACGCGCACGCGATACCGAGTGCCAGGCCCACCACAGTCACCAGATGGCCGCGCTCCCATTCGGGGACCGGGAAGGACATCCCGCTCTTGCTCAAAAAGATTCCCGGCAGCGGGTTCAGCGCGTCGGAAACCGGCGGCAGCCATTCGTTCAGCACGAAATACCACATCAGCAGCTGTATCAGGACGGGGATATTGCGGAAGAGCTCGACGTAACCGGTGCACAGGCCGCGCAGCAGGAAGTTGCGCGACAGCCGCCCGATGCCGATCAGCGTCCCGAGGATCGTCGTGAGCACGATGCCCACGACGGCCGCACGCAGCGTGTTCGACAGGCCGACGAGAAACGCCTTCCAGTACGGATCGGCCGAGTCGAAACTGAAGACGCTCTCGCCGATGTCGAAGCCGGCAGGTTGCGAGAAGAATCCGAAGCCGCTCTGGATCCCGCGCACGCGCATGTTCTCGAGCGTGTTGTGCGCGAGGAACCAGACGGCGGCGGCGATCACTGCCACCGCCACCGCCTGGTAGATGAGGCCGCGAGTCGCCCGGCTGCGCCAGGACCAATCGCGTTTTCTGGCAGCCATTCGCAGCTGCCGGGCGAGTTACCGAATCGGCGGCGCGTACTGGATGCCGCCCTTGTTCCAGAGATTGTTGAGGCCGCGCGGCAGCTTGAGCGCCGACTGGGGTCCTACGTTGCGCTCGAAAATCTCGCCATAGTTGCCGACCGCCTTGATCTCGCGGTATGCCCATTCCTTGTCCAGGCCAAGCAGCTTGCCGGTGTCCTCGGACGTGCCCAGGATGCGCTGCACCGGCGGGTCCTGGCTCGATTTCATCTGGTCGACGTTCGCCTGCGTGATGCCGTATTCCTCGGCTTCGAGCAGCGCATAGATGGTCCACTTGACGATCGTGAACCATTCGTCATCGCCGCGCCGCACCATCGGTCCCAGCGGCTCCTTGGAGATCAACTCCGGCAGGATGACGTAATCGTCGGGATTCGGCGCTTCCTTGTTGCGGATCGAGGCGAGACCGGAGGCGTCCGTCGTGTAGGCCTGGCAGCGGCCCGAGAAGAACGCCTTCACGCTCGCCTCGAAGCCTTCGAAGACGACGGGCTTGATCTTGACGTTGATCGACTTGAAATAGTCGGTCAGGTTTTTCTCGGTCGTCGTGCCGGACTGCACGCAGACCTCGGCGTTCTTCAGCTGTTTGGCGCTCGTGATCTTGCCCTTCTTCGTCACGATGAACCCCTGGCCGTCGTAATAGGTGACAACCGTGTCGTAGAGGCCGAGGGATGCATCGCGGGTCAGCGTGAACGTCGTGTTGCGCGACAGGATGTCGACCTCGCCCGATTGCAGGGCGGTGAAGCGTTGCTGTGCGTTCAGCGGAACCCACTTCACCTTCTTCGCATCGCCCAGCACTGCGGCGGCGATGGCCTTGCAGACGTCGACGTCGAGGCCGACCCAGTTGCCCTGGCTGTCGGCGGCCGAAAAGCCTGCGAGGCCTGTGTTGACGCCGCAGACGACCTGGTCGCGCTGCTTGATCGCGTCGAGCGTCTTGCCGGCGTGCGCGCTGGCGGCAAAGACAACCCCGCCGATGACGAGCAGCGATGCGGCGACAATTTGCATGTCCGATTTGCGCATGGGAACCCCTCCAGAAGGAACAGATGGCGCCGGCGAGACCTTCGGGCGGGTCGGCAAGGACCCCGCCGAAACGGATAATGACAAACCTGGCCGCGCAACACAATGAATTGCGTCGGGCGCCCAGTTTTGGTTCAGGCGAGCTTGACGTGCGCGGTCACCGCGCGGACCTGGCCGGCCAAGTCCACCTCAAAGCCCGCAGCTAGCAGCTCCCCATCGCTTGAAGGCGCCTCCGTGCGCGCATAGCCCATCGCGATCGCGCGGCCGTATTTGCGGCTGAAGCCCGCGGACGTCAGTTCGCCGACGTTGCGCCCGTCCATCAGGATCGGCTCGCCTCCCCAGGGGAATGCATCGACATCGTCGAACGTGAACAGGAGAAGATGCTTGCGCAATCCAGCTTCGCGCTGCTTCGCAAGCGCCGCGCGGCCGATGAACGGTGCGGCCTTGTCCATTTTGACCGCGTAGCCGAGGCCCGCCTCCCACGGCGTCTCGTCCGGAGAGAGCTCGGCGCCCCAGGCGCGCCGCCCGGCCTCGATGCGCAGCGCATCGATCGTGTAGTAGCCCGCGTCCTTGAGGCCGCACGATTCGCCTGCACTCCACAGGGCGTCGTAGAGCGTGACGCACTGGTCGGTCGGCACGACCATTTCATAGCCCGGACCACCGACGTAGCTCATCCTGGCGGCGCGGACGCGCGCGTGCCCGACGTCGACTTCGGCGGTCATCGAGAACGGCAGTCCGGCCTTGGAGAAGTCGTCGGGGGAGAGCTTGCCCAGCAACGCCTCCGACTTCGGACCCATCAGCGAAATCACGGAATAGGCGCTGGTGACGTCGACCAGCGTGGCGAATTCGCCTGGACCGAGGTGTCGCTCGATCCACGATGCATCGCGCGTCGCCTGCCCGGAACCGGTGAGGATGAAGAACGTGTCGGGTGCTACGCGCGTGATCGTGAGGTCGCTCTCGAATCCGCCGCGCTCGTTCAGAAGGGCCGTGTACACCATCTTGCCGACGGGCACGTCGATTTCATTGGCGCACAGCCGTTGCAGCACCGCGAGCGCATCGCGGCCCTTGAGGATGAATTTGGAAAACGACGTCTGGTCGAAGACGACGACATCCTCGCGGCACGCGCGCTGCTCTTCGAGAACGTGGGGAAGCCATCCCGGAGTCCCGAACGTGTACGGCGGTTGGGCTGTGTCCGGCGGAAGGAAATAATTCGCGCGCTCCCAGTTGAGCTTGGTGCCGAACACGGCGCGCCTTTCGCGGAGGCGGGGGGCCAGCGCATCGCGTAATGCAGGCCGAGCGATTCCACCGTGCGGTCGGCCAGGTGCTTGCGATTGGCGTGGAAGGGCGCGAAACGCCGGACATCCACATCCCAGAGGTCGAGCGGGGCTTCGCCTCCGACGATCCACTCGGCGATCAGACGCCCGGCGCCGCCGGCATTGGCAATGCCCGCGGAGTTGAAGCCCGCGCAAACGAAATAGCCGGCAACCTCCGGCGCTTCGCCGAGGATGAAATTGCCGTCACCGGTGAAGCTCTCGGGGCCGTTCAGCAGCATCCTGATCTCGGCGGTTTCGAGGCACGGCGTTCGGTGGATCGCGTTGGTCATCAGGACTTCGAACTGATCCCAGTCCTCGGGCAGCAGCTGGAACTCGAACCCTTCGGGGATCCGCGGCGGATTCCACGGCTTGGCGACCGGCTCGAATCCGCCCATCACGAGGCCGCCGACTTCCTCCTTGTAGTAGATGAAGCCGTCGGGATCGCGGATCACCGGCAGCGCGGGCGTCACGCCGGCAATCGGCTTGGTGACGATGTAGAAGTGTTCGGCGGAATAGAGCGGAACATTCACGCCGGCCATGCGCCCGAATTCGCGCGCCCACTGGCCGCCGCAGTTGACGAGGGTCTCGCAGGCGATTTCGCCTTCGTCCGTGTCTCTCTTCCATCGGATTCCGGCCACGCGGCCACGGTCCATCCGCACGCCGATGACTTTCACGCCCTCGAATATCGCGGCGCCGCGCGCCCGGGCGCCCTTGGCGAGCGACTGCGTGAGATCGGTGGGGTTGGCCTTTCCGTCGCCGGGAATCCACACGGCGCCGGCAAGATCGTCGGTGCGCAGGATCGGCGCGATCGTCGCAGCCTCGGCCGGCGTCACATAATCGAATGCGATGCCGAAGCTTTTTGCGCGCGCCATCTGGCGCTTGATCAACTGCATGCGCTCCGGCGTCTTCGCGACATTCAAGCTACCGCACTGCTTCCAGCCGGTGGCAAGGCCGGTTTCCTGCTCCAGCGTCGAGTAGAGCTCGATGCCGTACTGGCTCATCCGCGTCGCGTTGCGGGTGGCGCGAGTCTGCCCAACAAGGCCCGCTGCGTGCCATGTCGTGCCGCACGTTAGCTTGCCCTGCTCGAGCACGACGACATCCGTGACGCCCATCTTGGTCAGGTGATAGGCGGTCGACGCGCCGGCGATACCACCGCCGACGACGACGACGCGCGCATGCGACGGAAGGGAACTCATGCGCGAACGCTCACAGCTTGAGAGTCGCCACGCCGACGACGACCGTCGCAGCGCCCGCCAGGCGCGCGAGCCCGAAGCCTTCCTTCAGCCACAGCGCGCCGATCAATGCCGCGAAGATCACCGAAGTCTCGCGCAACGCGGACACCGCGGCGACGGGCGCTCGCGTCATCGCCCACAGCACGATGCCGTAGGCGGCGACACTGCAAAATCCACCGACAAGGCCGCGCCGCCACTGCTTGCGGACATAGGCGACGGCCGCGGTGCCGCGGCGGGAATGAATCCACGCGAGGAAGACGATGCCTTCGATGACCGTCAGGTACAGCACGTAGCCGAACGCGTTGCCGGACGCGCGTGCTCCGGCGCCGTCGACCAGCGTGTAGACGCCGATGATGCCGGCATTGGCGAAGGCCCACCAGGCCGCAGCGGGCGGATGGCGCTCGCGTTGCGCGAAGGCGATGCCGATGATGCCGACCGAGATCAGCAAGATGCCGGCAAACACGTGCGCCGACGGCAGCTCGCGCAGGAAGATCGCGCCGAGCACAGTGACAATCAGCGGCGCAGTTCCGCGCATCAGCGGATAGGCGAACGACAGGTCGCCGGTGCGGTAGGCCTGCGCCAGCGTGAGGTAGTAGCCGAAATGGATCACGCCCGACGTCGCAATGAAGGGCCACGCACCTGCCAGCGGCAGCGCAAAGAACGGGAGCGCCACCAGCGAGCAGACGGTCGATCCGGCAACGACGGTCGCCGTATCGAGCAGTGAATCGCCTCCGCCCGCCGACTTGAGAAGCGCGTTCCAGCCGGCGTGGAGCATTCCGGCGCCCAGGACCGCGATAGTGACGCCCAGAGTGAGTTCCACGTGCGAGAAGATACTTTAAGCGGGCTTGCCGATCAGGGGAGTGCGCGTGCAGGGCCGGCAAGGAAAGGACGCTCAGTTGACAATTGCGCAGCCTCCAGCGCCGCCACGAAATGCGCGAGTGGAGGCGTCGCGGCGCCTTCGATCTTGGCCAGGTCATCCCAGAGCCGGACTCGTACGGCGTCCTGCGCAAACGGTTGCGCGATGTACGCGTCCGCCTTCTCAGCCGTGAACGGCCCGCCCTGCAGCACGAGACTGCGTTTGGAATCCGCGGACAGGGCCTCGTAATAGCCGTCGCGCGTCGTGCAGAGGTACCGCTTGGCGTCGACATGCAGCTTGATTGGCGTCAGCACATCATCGGAGAACAGCGTGCGAAGAAACGGCAACGCCACGAACTGATGCAGGTCATCGACGCCGCGCATCGTCGGCGTTTCGCCCTGGTCGTTCAAGAGGTGGCCGAGGTCGTGCAGGAGTGCGGCGGCCACCAGCGATGGCGTGGCACCTTCGTCTTCGGCGCGCGTCGCCGTCTGCAGCGCGTGCTCGATCTGCGTGACGGGTTCGCCGTCGTACGCGCGGCCACCCTTGCGGGCGAACAGGATGCAGATATCGGAGATCGACAGGGCCATGGCGTTGTCAGGCGGCTTTGGGCTTGCGCTTCGACCACTCGGCCTTGCCGTTGCGCGCCTTGGCCGGGACGGGATCGTCGTCGGGTGGTGTCGCGGGCTCGGGTTCCTTGAGCCGCGTGCGCGCCAGCACGCCCGCTTCCTCGAGGATTGGATACGCAATCGAGCAGATGTGCGAGTTGATGCGCTTCAAGTCGGAAATGAGATCGAGGTGCAGCGACGACGTCTCGATGCTCTCGACGGTGTTGCCCGCGAGGCGCGTCAGGTGCGAGTCGGCATACGCGCGCTCGAGGTCGCGGAACAGCACTTTTTGCGCGAGCAGCTCCTGCGCGCTCTTCAGGTCGCCGTTCAGGAACACGCTCATGCCGAGACGCAGATTGGCGACGAGTCGCGCGTGCAGGTCGCAGATTTCGGCCATCCCGGCGTCCGAAAAGCTGCGATGCTTCTCGATTTTCTTCTCCTCGAGGTCGATCAGCACGCGTTCGATGATGTCGCCGACCTGCTCCAGGTTGATCGTGAACGACACGATGTCCGCCCAGCGCCGGCCTTCCCTGTCATCGAGCGCCTCGCGCGAAATCTGCGTGAGATAGAGCTTCACCGCCGTATAAAGCTCGTCGACGACGTCGTCCTTCTGCCGCAGCCTTGCGGCCAGCGCGCGGTCGTTGGTCTTCATGACCGTCAGCATGCCGTTCAGCATGTCTTCGACGGTATCGCCGATGCGCATCGCCTCGCGCGCCGCGTTGGCGATCGCCAGCGTGGGTGTGGTCAAGGCGGAGGGATCGAGATGGCGGGGCATGGCAGGGTTGTCGGCCGCCCGCCGGGCCGGAAGCAGCCGCTCGGCGATGCGCGCAATCCTTTCGGTCCAGAAGATGAAAAGGAGCGCCAACGCCACGTTGTAGCTCAGGTGAAACAACACGACTTCGCGCGCCTTGTCGAGCGCCAGCGTGTCGATCCAGTTCTCGATATGGAGCAGGAACGGCATAGCGATCACGCAGCCGATCAGCTTGAACAGGAAATTGCCGAGCGTGACGCGCTGGGCCTCGGGGGGTGAGCGCAGCGTCGACAGCATGCCCAGCAGGCCGCTGCCCAGGTTCGCGCCCAGAACCAGGCCGAGCGCGACCGGCAGCGCGATGACATGCAAAGACGCCAGCGTGGCGACCAGAAGGACGACGGCCAGGCTCGAGTAGCAGAGTATCGTGAACAGCGCCGCGACCAACATGTCGAGCACCACATCGCCGGTCAACGAGGCGAAGATCACCTTGACGCCGGCGGCCTGCACTAACGGCTTGGCGGCGACCGAGATCCATTGCAGCGCGAACATGATGAGCCCGAGCCCGATCAGGATGCGGCCGAAGCGTCCGGCGTTCGTCGACTGCAGCGTCAGGAACAGCGTCACGCCGACGAAGATCAGGAGCGGGGCGAGCCACGACAGGTCGAACGACAGGATCAACGTGACGATCGCCGTGCCGACGTCGGCGCCGAGCATCACGGCCAGCGCCGGCGCGGTCGCGATGAGTCCCTGTCCCGCGAACGCGGCGACGATCAGCGCCGTGGCCGTGCTGCTCTGGATGAGTCCGGTCACGCCCAGTCCGGCCAGGAAGGCGGTGAAGCGCTGGCTTAAACTCTTGCGCAGCACGCGGCGCAGGTCGGCGCCGTAGATTCGCAGGATGCCGGTGCGGACGATATGCGTGCCCCAGACGAGGAGCGATACGCCGGCCAGCAGGTTGAGTAATATCTGCATTGATCAGTCGCCCGTCACCACGGCAGAGAATAGGTCTTGGTGTTGGTGAAACTTTTCATCGCTTCCTGCACGCCTTCCTTGTACCCGAGCCCGGAGTCCTTGATCCCGCCGAAGGGCGTGAGTTCGAGCCGGTAGCCGGGAACCTCGCGCACGTTGACAGTACCGACATTCAATTCGGTCACGAGTTTCGTGATGTAATCGAGACGATTCGTGCAGACCGCGGACGACAGGCCGTAGACGGTGCCATTGGCCATGTGAATCGCCTCGTCGATATCGCGGAAGCGAATGACTGGAGACACCGGCCCGAACGTTTCGGTCTTCACGACGTTCATTTCCGGCCGCACGCGGTCGATGACCGTGGGCGAGTAGAGTGCGCCACGGCGGACGTTGCCGGCCAGCAACTGCGCGCCTTGCGCGACGGCATCGTTGACACGCTGCTCGAAACTCTGCGCGGCCGCCTCGTCGATCACCGTACCCATGTCTAGCGTCGCGTCCGCCGGGTCGCCGTAGCTCCAGGCTTTCGTCTTCGCTACGAGGCGAGCCACGAAATCGTCGGCAACGGCTTCGTGCACGAGCATCCGCTTGACCGCGGTGCAACGCTGCCCGGAATTCTTGTACGAGCCCGCGGCCGCGAGGGTCGCCGCCTCTTCGATATCGGCGTCCTCCATCACGATCAGCGGGTCGTTGCCGCCCAGTTCGAGCACCTGGCGCTTGTAGACGGCCTTCGCGGCGATGTACTTGCCGACCGCTACGCCGCCCGTAAACGTCACCAGATCGACATCCGCGTTGGTCAGCATCTCGTCGGCGATCTCCCGCGGATCGCCGGTGACCACCGAAAACATCGGCGGGGGCAGGCCAGCCTCGTACAGAATGTCGGCGAGCAGAAGTGCGGTCAGCGGTGTCTTTTCGGTCGGCTTCAACACCATCCGGTTGTTGGTCGCGATCGATGGGGCCACCTTGTGCGCGACCTGGTTCAGTGGATGGTTGAACGGCGTGATGGCGGAAATCACACCCTGCAGCGGCTCGCGCAGCGTGTAGACCTTGCGCGATTTTCCGTGCGGCGTTAAGTCGCACGAGTAAATCTGGCCATCGTCGGACAAGGCTGCATTGCCGGCGAACGTGAACACGTCGCACGCACGCCCCACTTCATAGCGCGAATCCTTCCCGCGGTAATGAGATCGGAGATGGCTTCAGCGCGGGCGCGGATCAGTGCGGCCGCCTTGGCGAGAATTTCGCTGCGCTCGTACCGCGTCAACTTCGCCCGGTAGGCGCGGGCCACAGCGAAAGCAGCACGAATGTCATCGACGGTGGCCTTGGGCACCGTGCCGACCAGCGCGCTGGTATCTGGGTTGCGGACCTCGATGACACGAGCCCCGCCGACCTCCTTCCCCGCGATGCGCATCTTCGCCTCGATCACCGCGCCGCGCTTCACGTCCGTGAGGTCGGTCATCATGTTCATTGCAGGTGGTTCAACCCCAGGTCGAACGCGTCGAAGTTGCGCCAGCGCCTGCCCTCGACGTGGGCCGATTTCCGGTTGGCGATCAGCGGCACGCGTTGCTCGGACGTTCCGCCGTGCGAGCGCAGCGGCGCATCCAGTCCCGAGAGGTCGTGGCGATCGCGTGTGGTGCCGATCACCGTGAGCCGTTCGGAGACGATGACGAGGTCGCCGACGCGGTCCCCCGGCAACTCGAACTTCGCGCACGCCTGTTCGCGCGTATACACGCCTTCGACGCCGGGCAGCGCCGCGATGTGGCGAATCGCATGATCGCGCGTAGGCCCCTGGCCCAGATACACGG
>WNFM01237860.1_pt1 | contig 10544 bp, 11 predicted proteins | sample 5400271 | NCBI WGS metagenome assembly WNFM01 (sample SAMN13153352, study PRJNA577476) | soil metagenome | isolation source: 60 cm saprolite on Douglas fir-dominated hillslope | place: USA:California | collected 2013-09-17 | reverse complement strand
CTTCATGAACGGTGGCCAGCGGCTCTACGTGTCGCGGGTCTTCGGCCCGCGCGGACCCGCCGATCCGCCGGTGAACTTCGGTGTCGCAAGCATGCTCGTGACGATCAACGGCTCGAGCGCCGCGACCTGGCGTGCACGATGGCCGGGCGACTACGGCAACGCATGGGTGGGCGTTCAGGCGACGCGCACCGGCAACGTCGCGTTCACGTGGCCGAATGACCCGGCCGATCCCCTCGCCCGCCATACGTGGGGCGTGCAGGCGAAGAGCGTCAGGAACGGGACGATCGTCGAGATCGTCGATCCGCCGCCCGCGCCGCCGGGCAAGCCGCCGAAGGGGAACGACGATTTCGCCCCCAACACGCTCGCGATCGTCAGCATCGCCCCGACGGGCCAGCAGACGTTCCGGCGTGCCGGTGGACCCGTCGCGGTCGGTCCGGACGCGATCGTCCAGATCGTCGAGTTCCAGGTGACCGTGCGTGTCGATGACGCGTCGCAGCGCGTCGACGTATACGACAAGCTCTCCGCCGACCCGCGGCTGAGCCGCAACGTGGCCAGGGTGCTCCAGAGGGACGACCCGGCGGACGAGAACGCCGTCGTCTGGCTCGATCTCGCCGGTCAGGACACGTCGTACGAAGACGCCCCGATCGACCTGCTGCTCTCACTGCGAGCGAACGGCGGGTACCTCACCGGCGGCCACGATGGCACGCTCGTCTCGGATTCCGACATCCGCGGGATGGAAGCAGATCCGGACAACGCGGCTGTCAAAGCGACCGGGCTCGAGGCCCTCGGTGAGATCGACGACATCGCAATCGTCGCGGCTCCGGATGCGGCGACCTACGACGACCCGGCGCTCTGCCTCGCTGCGTCGCAGGCGCTCGTCGACCATGCGGAGAAGTTCCGCTACCGCATCGCCGTCGTCGACGGGCCAAAGGAAAGCTCGATCAGCGAGATCCGCGGGTACCGAGGCCAGTTCGACTCGACGCGCGCGGCGCTGTACCACCCATGGATCGAGATCTTCGATCCGCTCCAGCGGCCCGCTCAGGGCGTGCCGCCCCCGCGAATCCTCCTTCCACCCTCAGGCTTCGTGACGGGGATCTACGCGCGAAGCGATATCCAGCGCGGCGTCTACAAGGCGCCCGCGAACGAAGTCGTCAGAGGCCTGACGCGCTTCGAGCTCAACATCAACAAGGGCCGCCAGGACGTTCTGAACCCCGAGGGGATCAACGCGCTCCGGTTCTTCCCGGGACGCGGAAGCCGCGTGTGGGGGGCGCGGACGATGACGTCCGATCCCGAGTGGATCTACGTCAACGTGCGCCGGCTCTTCATCTTCCTCGAGCACTCGATCGACAAGAGCACGCAGTGGGCCGTCTTCGAGCCGAACAACGAACGGCTGTGGGCGAACATCCGCTTCACGATCGAAGACTTCCTCCTGCTGCAGTGGAAGAACGGCGCGCTGATGGGGACGAAGCCGGAAGAGGCGTACTTCGTCCGCTGCGACCGCACGACGATGACCCAGAACGACCTCGACTACGGCAGGCTCATCTGCCTGATCGGGGTCGCACCGACCAAGCCGGCCGAGTTCGTGATCTTCCGAATCGGCCAGTGGACCGCCGACTCGAAGATGAGCTAACGGAGGCATAGACGATGGCTGTTCTACGCGAAGAAACGCCATATGGCGTGTTCAATTTCCTCGTCGCGCTCGGCGGCGACCAGGGCACCGGCGAAGAAGGTCAGATCGTCGGCGGCTTCTCGGACGCGAGCGGGCTCGGCGTCGACGTCAGCTACTCGGAATACCGCAACGGCAACGAGCGCGTGAACACCGCGCGCAAGGTGCCGAACACGCACAAGCTCGACGACGTGACGCTCAAGCGCGGGCTCGTCGGGTCGCTCGACATGTTCGTCTGGCTGAAAGGCGTGCGGGACGGTGTCGCAGATCCGCGCGACATCACGATCACGCTGCTCGACGAGGCGCGCAACTCGGTCGCGACGTGGCGCCTGCACCGGGCCCAGCCGAAGAAGTGGGTCGGCCCGACGCTCGCCGCGAAGGGCGGCGGTGAGGTGGCGATGGAGGAGCTCCACCTCGTGCACGAAGGGATTGAGTACAGCTGAGCACGACATTCGTCGAGGGGATTCAGATCGGCGCTCCGGGCGTCTACGCCGCCGCGACCGCGCCCACGCGGGAGCTGCTCGGGGCGCGCATGGACGTCTGCGCGTTCGTCGGCGTCGCTCCACGCGGACCGGCGTGGGTGCCGTACAGCGACGAAGAGTGGCTCGAGGCCGGGCTCGACCCAGCGCGGCTGCGCGGTGCTCTCGCGACGACGTCCTGCGTCGACCCGACCAGGCCGCGACGACGATCGGTCGCGGTCCCGATCGGGGGCTGGGACGAATACACCCGCCTCTTCGGCCGCTTCGAGGGGCCGGGGCAGTTGCCGTACGCGGTCGCTGCGTTCTTCGACCAGGGCGGACGGCGCGCGTACGTCGTCCGCGTCGTCCACGACGATGCGATGTGCGACACGCGCACGGCGGCCGGTGCGATCGGCGGGCTCACGACGCCGTACGCCCTGCGGGCACGCAACGAGGGCAGCTGGGGCAGCCGCCTCCACGCGCGCATGACGTTCGGCGTGCGGCCGCTGACGCTCATCGACGCCGGGCCGACGTTCGTGGACGTCGCCGTCGCCGATGCACCGCTCCCCGGGACGCTGCTCAGACTGCTCATCCCCGGCGGTACGCGCGTCCTCCGTTTCGTCACCTCTGTCGACGAGCTACGCCTGCCAACCGGCGGCCGGCGTGCGCGGGTGTGGCTGGACGTGACCGCCGGGGCGCCGGCAACGGGTGCCGAGATCGTCGAGGCGGCGGTCGAGCTCGACGACAGCGCCGGCCGCGTCGAGCGCCACGAGGGGCTTGCGCTCGGCGGCGCCCACCCGCGCCGGATCGCGGCCGTTCTGTGTGACGCGTCGGAGCTCGTGTATCCCGACGCGTCCGTCGCGGAGGCCGACGTCGCGCCGCTCGACACGTCGCTGCCCGAGCTCGCATCGGGCGATTTCACCACCGTCGAGGACGGTTACGCCGACCTCGTCCCCGACGACTTCTTCGACGCGGACTGGGTGCTCGGCGACGAGGGGCCTTCCGCAGGCGTGCACGCGCTCGTCACCATCCGCGACGTCTCGACGGTCGTCGTTCCGGATCTCTACCAGCCGTCGCCATTGCCGCAGCTCGACGGGATCGTCGATCCGCCGTCGCTCGCCGGCCCGCGGTTCGAAATCTGCGCCGAGCCCGAGAGGGGGCCGTTGCAGGTCGCTCCGGTGCCCGAGCTCGAGGGCCTCCTGCTCGACCCGCGAGATCCGGCCGAGCTCGGACGAATCGTCAAGTACCAGCAGCAGCTCGCCGACCTGGTGGAAACGGTCAGGTCGTTCGTCGTTCTGCTCGACGTGCCCCCGGGTCTCGACCAGCGCCAGATCCTGACGTGGCGTGCGCAGTTTGCGACCTCGTACGCGGCGGCGTACCACCCCTGGCTCGATATCGCACGCAGCGACGGCGGTGGGCTGACGCGCAGGCGCCTGAATCCCTCCGCCGCTGCCGCGGGCATCATTGCGCACCGCGAGCTCGTGCACGGTGTCCCGTACGGCCCTTCGAATGAGATCGCGGCGCGCGCCGTGGACGTCTCCGATCCGGTCTCACCGGCCCGCCATGATGTGCTGCACCCGGCGGGCATCAACGTGTTTTTGCGCGAGCGCGACGGGATTGTGCTGACGGCGGCGCGAACGCTGTCCGTCGATCCGTCCTATCGCCAGCTGAGCGTGCGGCGGCTGATGATGATGCTCATCCGTACGCTCGAGCGCGAGCTGCAATGGGTCGTGTTCGAGCCGAACAACGACTCGCTGCGCGCCGACCTGCGCCACATGCTGCGCACCTACCTTCGCCGCCTCTACCGCGCGAACGCCTTTGCCGGCGCGACGGAGGACGAAGCGTTCTTCGTCCGCTGCGACGACACCGTGAACACGCAGCTCACGACGGACGCGGGACAACTCGTGGCCGAAATCGGCGTCGCGCCGGCGGCGCCGCTCGAGTTCCTCGTCGTGCGCCTCACACAGGACGGCGACGGGACGCTGCTCGTGGAGGGCGCGCAGTGAGCTCCGCGCTCCCTCTGCTGCGTACGTTTCGCTTTCAGGTGAAGCTCCTCCAGAGCCCCTTCGGCGAAGAGGGCAACGAGGCGGACTCGACCTCGACGCTGAGCCTGGCCGGCACGGCGCTCGCCGACGGTGCGTTCCAGGAGTGCACCGGGCTTGACCTCGAGCTCGACGTGCAGGAGCTCCAGGAAGGCGGCCGCAACGACGGCGTCATCCGCCGCGTCGGTCGCGCGAAGTACTCGCCGATCGTGCTCAAGCGCGGGATGTTCTACGACGACGGCGCCGTGAACCGCGACCTCTGGACCTGGCTGCAGGATGTCGCGTCCGGCGTCCGACCCGTTCGCCGCTACGACGGCATCGTCGAGGTGATGAGTGTGGGAGACGAGGTCGTCGCGCGCTGGCTGTTCGAGCGCGGGCTGCCGATCAAGATCACCGGCCCGCAGCTCAACGCGCGCACAGGCGAGATCGCGATCGAGGAGCTCCACATCGCCCACGAGGGCATGAGGCTGGTGGAAGACTGATGCCCTACCTGAAGAAGGCGACGCTCCAGAAGCTGAAAGGCGGCGCGGATCCGGAAACCGACGGCGACCCGATCCCGGTTCAGTTCAACCCGAGCACGCTGCACTTCACCCTGGCGAGCTCGACCGACGGTCAGGGGACGCCGGCGCGCGAGGCGGTGCAGAGCCTCGGCTCGGGCAACCTCACACTGACGCTCGATCTGCACTTCGACAGCGCCGACGAGGGAACAACCGAGGAGCCGAGCAACGTTCGCGACAAGACCGCGCAGGTCGCGCAGTTCATGCTGCCGACGCCCGGGAGCAGCGCTCCGCCGCCGCGCGTCCGCTTCCACTGGGGCGACTTCATCCTCGACGGCGTGATGGGGAGCTACACCGAGGACGTCGATCTCTTCTCAGCGCAGGGAGTCCCGCTCCGGGCCAAGGTCTCGATTTCGATCCGCGGCCAGAACCCGGATCTTGCTGCCAACCGCGCCGGCGCAGGTGCCGCGACCGGCGCGGACGCGACACCGCCCGGTGGCGGCGGTGGAGGTGCGGGAGGCGGTGGTGGTGGCGGCGCACCGGGCACGATGGGCTTCGGGGCCGGCCTCTCGGTCGGCGGGTCGCTGTCGCTCGGCGCAAGCCTGGGCGCCGGGCTCTCGCTGAGCGCGAGCGCAGGCGTCGGCGTTGCGATCGGCGGCGAGAGCGCGGCGGAGTTCGCGGCTCGGATGGGTGTCGATCCTGCTGCCTGGCGCGGGATTGCGGCGGGCCTCGACTCGACCATCTCGATCGACGCGGGCACCGAGATCGGTTTCTCTGCCGGACTCTCGACCGGGGGCGGCATCGGTTCGACGACGGGCGTCGAGTCCAAGCCGGCGGCGCCTGTCGAAGCGACCGTCGGCCTTGCCGGCGAGCGCGCCGCCCCCGAGCGCTCCGGCGCGGCTCGAGGTACCGCCGCCGGCTTCGCGCTCTCCGCCGCCGGCGGCGTGCGTTCCGCGGTCGAGACCGTGCGGATCGTGGACACCGCTGCGGCCGCGACCGGGGCGAAGGAAGCATTCGCGCTTGCTCCGCGTGCCGCGACACCGCCGGCCGCGCCGCCCACCCCGCCGGCCGCCCAGCAGCAGCGCCCGCCGCTGCGGACGGGCGAGCTGCCGATCGCGGCCGAGCAGCAGCCCGCGCCGGCCGCGCCGACGCCCCCGGTCTCCGATCCACGCGCGACGACCTTCGGCTACGGCGTTCCGCTGCGCCCACGTGTCACGGGCGCGGCGGATGCGCGCGCGGGCGCCGTCGGTGGACTCGTGCTCGTCGGCGCTCGCGCGGAGAGCGCTGTGATCCAGGCCCCCGTGTCGCTCGACCCGACCGCTCCTCCGTGGCTCGCGCTGCCATCAGCCGACGTGGGCCGCTCGGCGGGGGATGCGCGACAGCGTCTCGTTCGGCCCGGGTGCAGCTGTGGCTGCGGCGACCCGGCGTCCAGTTGTGGCTGCGGAGGCGGCTGCTGATGCCCGTCTACGTGGACGAGCTCACATCCGAGGTGTCGGTCGAGGCGGGCGCGGCGTCGACACCGAGCAACGCGCAGTCGCAGGCGCAGTCGCCGTGGCAGGCGGCCGACGCGTACCGCGCGCTGCGCGCACGGCTGGCGCGGATTGCGGAGCGGACACGCGCCGAGGCCTACGATGACTGAGCCTCTCTTCAGCACCACCGCGCCCGTCTTCAAGGTCGACGGCGAGGTGAAGGGCGAGCTTGCGCGCGATCTCCTGCGGCTCGACGTCGAGGAGGCGACGGACGGATTGAAGACGTGCGTCGCGCACTTCCTCGGTGTCGGGCCGAGCAGCGGGCAGACGGAGCAGGAGCAGTACCTCGACGGCCAGGTCGTCGACTTCGGCAAGGCGTTCGAGGTCTCGCTAGGGCCGACCGGAAACGAGCGCGTCATTTTCACGGGCGCGATCTCCGCACTCGAGGCGGGCCACGAGGAAGGCAAGCCGCTGACTGTGATCGTGTTCGCTGAAGACAAGCTGATGAAGCTCCGCATGACGCGCGGAACGAAGGCGTACGAGCAGGTGTCGGACGCCGACATCGCGTCGTCGATCGCGAGCAAGCACGGACTGACGCCGGACGTCGCAGCCGACGGCCCGACATACGACCGCGTCGTGCAACTGAACCAGAGCGACCTCGCCTTTCTGCGCGGGCGCGCCGCACGGATTCAGGCCGAGCTTTGGTGTGACGGCGACACGCTCAACTTCAAGACGCGCGGAAACCGCAACGCCACGTCGGTGACTCTCGTGCAGGGGAATCAGTTGCTGACGGTCAACGCGCGCGCAGATCTCGCGCACCAGCGCACCAAAGTCGTCGTCAGCGGCTACGACGCATCGCAGCGCGCGGCGATCGAGCAGGACGCGGACGTCGGTGTGGTGCAGGCCGAGACCTCCGGCGGCCAGAATGGCGCAGCGGTGCTTGAGCGCGCGTTCGGCGAGCGCGTCTCGAACGTCGTGCGCGACGTGCCACTCGTCGACGCCGAGGCGACTGCATGGGCGAAAGGCGAGCTGCTGTCCCGTGCGCGCGGATTCGTGACCGTCGTCGGCACGACCCGTGGAACGCCGGACATGGAGGTCGGGACCAACATCACGCTCGACCGCGTCGGCGCGCCGTTCGACGGCGAGGGCTACTACACGACGCGCGTCCGCCATACGTACGACCAGCACGACGGACACCGGACGCATTTCGAGGCTGAACGCGCCACCGTGAGCGGAGGCTCGTGATGAGACGCGCTCCCGACGGCGAGGCGCGCCGCTACTTCGGCGTCTACCCGGCGATCGTCACGGACATCGTCGACAGCAACAGCCTCGGCCGCATCGAAGTGAAGTTCCCGTGGCTCGGCGCCCAGGGCTCGGACGACGCGAAGGTGTGGGCGACGCTCGTCAGCCCGTATGCCGACGACGACCAGGGGATCGAGATCCTCCCGAGCGTCGATACACAGGTCGTCGTCGCGTTCGAGGCAGGCGACCTAAGCCGACCGTACATCATCGGCGCGAGCTGGAACGGCGTCGAGTCGCTGCCGGAGTCGGCCGCGCAGCCGAACAACAAACGGGTGTGGAAGACGCGCTCCAAGAGCATGCTGGAGTTCGACGACACCGACGGCGCCGCGAAAGTGACCGTCTCGATGGACAGCGGCCACAAGGTCGTCCTCGACGACGCGACGCAGGAGGTGACAGTCACCCATTCCAATGGGTGCTACGTCAAGATCGACGTCGCCGGCCGCGTCGTCATACAGGCGAACGCGTCATGCGACATCACCGCGCCGGTGCTGAACGTTCACGCAGCCACGGCGAACTTCGACGGGATCATCAACTGCACGACGATGATCGCCTCGGCCTCGGTCGTCTCGCCTTCGTACACACCGGGCGCAGGGAACATCTGGTGATCGAAACACACGACTGGATGCTCGTCGCGCCGTGGTACCGCTGGCCGCGCCAGCAGACCGACCTTGGCCTCGCGCCGCGTGCGACGCGACCGGTGATTCAGAAGTACGAGGAACCGAAGTTCGTCGATGCGTTCCTAACCGATCCGCAGCATTCTCTGGCGTTCAACGACGACGACTGGGTCTACGAGACGTCGGTCTTCGAGGCGAAGCGCGTCGCTTCAGGCCCGCTCACCGGGAAGGTCGCCGAGCAGGCTGTCAAGCGCGGGCCGAACCGATTCGAGCGGTACCTCGCAACGAAGACGTCGATTCGCAAGCTCTTCCTCGACACGCACAAGCGCTTTTATGTCGTCGTGTGCGAGCTGCACTGCGACGTGCCCGGCTTTCCCGGGGCGAAGCGCGACGACGTCTGCCAGGCCGGGTTCGTCGTTCGGCGGCGTTACACCACCTACCCCGCCGAAGCCGAGAGTGAGGCGACCGCGATCCTCAAGGAGATCTCGGCGCTCCAAATCGAGCTGGCGAAGCTCGAGCGGACGCCCTCAGCGAAGCGCGCGCTGCGGCGGTGGGAGGCATTCCCTCCGCCGAACGCGAACGGCTCGGTGAAGATCCGGAAAGACGGGCTGCGTCTTGCCCTCAAGCAGCAGCGCAAGCGTCTGCGCCAGTGGGCGGCCGAGAGCGGTGTCGTGCAGGCCCACCTCGGGTGGATCGGGACCGAACGGAAAGGTGTGGGCGCCTGGCAGGTCGTCGAGGAGGAGCCGCAGACGCTGCTCGAGGACGTCTATCCGCTCTACCCACTCGTGCCGCACCCCAACGACAGCTCGCACTCCGGCAAAGACTCGACGATCTACTTCGGCGTCATCCCGACCGCAAGCTCGGACACCGATCCGCTCGGCGTGTCGCGCTACGACGATCACCACCTCTACGAGATCCGCTGCTTCGCCCGGCGGCACAAGGACACGTGTCCGCGTACGGCAGATCCGAACGACTGCAACGGCGAGCTTTTCTGGAGTGAGCCGACGGAAGTCTTCCGGCTTGCGACGCACTTCGATCCGGTCGGCACCTCGCACCGTCCGGTGAACGTCCAGCTCCCGGATTTCCCGACGCTCGTCCGGTCGGCGCACTCAGCCCGGTTCGGATGACCCAGCCACCGCGGTCATCGCTGAAATTCTCCCCGGACGTCCCGCCGACGAGCGGCAGCGTCGGCGACGGGCAGATCTGCTTCCTCGCGATTCCGCTTATCACGATCGTCGCGTGGTTCGTGCTCAACCTGTTCCTCCCGATCGTCACGTTCGTCTTCGGGCTGTGGTTCCTGCTGAAGCTCAAGTTCTGCATCCCGCCGAGCATCTCGGTCAGCGCCGGCGTCGAAGCGCAGCTTGCGGTGGCGGCGCAATTCAACTTGGACGTCGACGTCGGCGTCCATGCGGGGTTCAGCGCCACCGCGCTGCACACGAACCTCACGACGCACATCGCAACCGCAACGGGTGGCGGCGCAACAGCCGAGGCCGAACTCGGGGAGTTCAGCAACAAGCCGCTCGCGGAGCTCGATGCCGGACTGTCGAAGCCGCAGAAGGGGCCGGACTTCACCGCAGGGATCATTTGGGAGGAGCCAGTGGCACGGGCGGAGGTCGTGGCCGTATGAGCTCGCTCACACACCTCGGACGCGGCTGGCGCTTTCCCGTCCAGGTCGAGTCAACGGTGCGCGGACTCCAGTACGCCGCCGGGACGGAGAAGGTGCGCGAGTCGATCTGGATCATCCTCGACACCGAGCCTGGCGAACGGATCATGCGCCCGACGTTCGGCTGCGGACTGCGCCGCTCCCTCGGCGAGCCGAACACCGTCGCCGTGCGGGCGCTGATCCGTTACGACGTCGAGCGCGCCCTCGCAGCGTGGGAACCGCGAATCCAGGTGACGTCTGTCGTCGTGCGACCTGGTGTGGATCCCTCGCTGGTCGAGATCGCGATCTCGTACCTCCACCTGCGCACGAACCGCCCGGACAACATCGTCTACCCGTTCGCGCTGGTCTGAGCGATGCCGCTGCCACAGCCGATCCTCGACGACCGCTCGTACCAGCAGCTGCGAGACGAGCTTGTGCACCGCATCCCGGTGTACGCACCCGAGTGGACCGACTTCAACGCAAGCGATCCCGGCGTCACGTTGATCGAGCTGTTCGCGTTCCTCGGCGAGAACCTCCTGTTCCGCTTCAACCAGATCCCCGAATCGACCAAGCTCCAGTTCCTCCGGCTGCTCGACGTGCCCCTGCGCCCGGCAAGCGCCGCGGATGGCTTCGTCGCCTTGACCACCGAATCGAACGCGGGCGTGCTCGTGAAGCAACGGACGGTTGTCAGTGCAGGCAAGATTCCCTTCGAGACCAAGGACGAGGTGCACGTGTGGGCGCTCGCTCTACGGGCGGTCGGCCGTCTCAGCCGCGGTGCGCCGGAGCCCGGCGAGGAGCTCGAGTTCGCGACCCGCGCATGGGATGCGCGCAGGCGCATGCCGGGAGCAGGCCCG